>JAABUL010000350.1_pt1 | contig 98829 bp, 77 predicted proteins | sample 5559151 | NCBI WGS metagenome assembly JAABUL01 (sample SAMN10711876, study PRJNA513368) | rock metagenome | isolation source: Antarctica rocks | place: Antarctica: Victoria Land, Pudding Butte sud | reverse complement strand
CGTCCAGCATCAACTGACGAAGATGGGTCACAGGGTAATCCTCCTTGTGACCCAAACCCTAAACTCAGCTCCAGCTTGCACCACCAACACTGCAGCATCCGCCGCGCCAGCGGCTTAGTTCAAACGCTCTTGTGTTGACTGACTGACGCAACTTGTGGGTGTGCAACCTCGATACAGCGTTCTGAAAGTCCGTCGAAGGACAAGCTTTGAAACAGGGTAAGATCGGGCGCTGGTGCGCGAAGCTGAATGGTTTGGGCGTCAGAGATGGACGGGATCCGAGGGCTCCCATGTTGCTGAGAGGCGGGGCCAGGGATTGAGCGGAGCATGGGCCGCGAAGGAACTGCGTGGATGGCAGCCCGCCTGACCTTCTGATCTTCTGATTCGCCGTAACAGCAAGCAAAGGAAAAACCTCGAAACGATCTATCACCTGAAGAGGCGTCCTGGCAGTCGGGCGACCATCTTCTGGTCGCGCCGATCCACGAGAAGGGAGCGATGACACGGCCCGTTTATGAATCTGGCGACCAGCGTGCAGCGTACCCTCAAGAGATGGCACGAGCCAAGATCCAAGACGTGGCCCGCCTTGCCGGCGTCTCGCTCAGCACGGTCTCCGCGGTCCTCAACAATAAGAACGTGGTCAGGGAGGCTACTCGCCTGCGGGTGCTCGAGGCGATCGAACGCCTGCACTACCGGCCGGATCACTACGCCAGAAACCTCGCCCGGCGAAGCCTGCGTGTCATCGGCGTCATCGTTTCGAACCTGCAGAACCCGTTCTTCGCCGAGACGGCGCAGGTGATCGAAAATGAGGCAGAACGCCTTGGATATGCGGTCTCGCTCGCGGTGACGAACTTCTCCCCGCAACGTCTTCGCGCAGCGGTCCAGCAGATGCTTGGCGCGAGGATTTCGGGCCTTGCCATCATGACCTCCGAACGCGATGAGATGGCCTTCGACATGGCCGCCCAGAGCGGCGTGCGCTGCGTCTACCTTGACGTCGGCAAGCCCGGCCCCGCCTCGACCAACATTCGGGTCGATCTGCGCGGCGGCATGATGGCCGCGGTGAAACACCTCATTGATATTGGCCATCGCGACCTTCTCTTTGTGAGGAACGCCCCGATCCAAAGCGGCCCGCTTCTGCTCTCACACCGATATCGCGACCAGGGCTTTGCGGCCGCGGTTAAGGCGTGCGGCATCCCGAACCTGCAGACGCACATCATCGACGTTCCCGGTTTGGGAGCGCCTGCCGGAGAGGAGGCGATCTCGCGCGCGCTCGGGCGGTTTCCCTTTACGGCTGTGATCGCGGTGTCGGATATTGTTGCGCTGGGTGTGTATCTTGGCCTGCAGCAACGCGGCGTGCGCATACCGCAGGAGGTTTCGGTGGTTGGCTTCGATAACACGAACTTCAGCCGCTTTCTGAACCCGCCCCTGACCACGGTGGATATCCCGCGCGACAAGCTGAGCCGGCTGGTGATCGAGGCTCTCACGTTGCCGATATCCAGCCGTGTTCCTCGGTCGGTGAGGCTTGGCACCCATCTGGTTGTGCGCGCCTCGACGGCCTCGCCAGCCCGGAGATCCTAGACGTCGTATCGCGCAGCCGACCGGCTGTGGCTTCGCACGGCTGCAACCGGGAAAGCCACGTCACTTAAGCATGTAAGCGGTCCCATGGATTGGACTTTGTACTGGAAGGCACCCAGATCGGCGCTTGACAGCAGCAAGGCTTAAAGCGGAGACTCGACTCGCTCATCAAAACGTTTCGATTTACAACGGCGTCTCAAGGACCTGCTCATGAAGATATGGAGAACCATCCCTTTCCGGACTGTTTGCTCCGACGATGCGTCGATGTCGATCGGACGACTCTCACAGAGTCTTCTCCTGCCTCTGCTCCTGCTGCTCGTCCAGCTCGGTTTGCCGGGCCGGGCTCACGGCCAGTTCAGCAGCAGCGCCCAGGGAACCGTGACCGATACCAGCGGCGCCGTCATCGGTTCGGCAACCGTGACCCTCAAGAGCGAGGCCCAGGGTGACAGCCGCAGCGTGCAGACCGACCGTTCCGGCGTCTATCGCTTCCTCAGCATCGCTCCCGGCCGGTACCAGATTAGCGCGACCGCGCCCGGCTTTCGCGCGAACGTCACACCAGTCGTGTTGACCACCAATGAAACGCGTGACATCGCGATCACACTGACAACGGGCAACGTTTCCGAGTCCGTCACGGTCACCAGCGAGGCGCCGCTGCTAAACGTCGCCGAGACGCGCAACCAGCTGACGCTCGACCAGAAGGCCTTTGACAATCTGCCGCTGCCCGGACGCAACTTCATTACCCTGATCGCTCTGGCGCCGGGTGTGAGCGGTATTGGCACAACCACGGATAACTTCAACACCGAAGCCGCCAACGATGTGAGCGCCAACGGACGCGGCGCCAACGGCAACCTCTACGTGATCGACGGCCTGGATATTACCAGCAGCATTCGTCCCGGGGTGACCAATCTCACGCCGAACCCGGATTCGGTCGCCGAGGTCTCGATTCAGACCAACACCTTTAGCGTCGACTATGGCCGGGCCAGCTCCATCCAGACCACCGTTACAACGCGGGCCGGCACCGACCGGTTCCACGGATTCGCCAGCGACTACTTCACTTATCAGGGACTTCTGCGCGCCCGCACCCACTTCGATCCGAAGAAGATCGCTCCTTACCACAGCAACAACATCTCGGCGGGCATCGGTGGTCCGATCGTTCCGAACCATCAGGCGTACTTCTTCTTTGCGATCGAGCCTCTGCGATCGCTGGTCTCGAACAACGGATCGAACATCACCTTCGAAGATCCCGCATTCGTCCAGTTTGCGAAGACGGCTTTTCCCAACAGCGTCGGCACAAAGGTTCTCGCAAACTATGGCGTTCAGAACGTTGCCGGCGCGAAGGTGTCGCAGACGGCCGGATCCGCCGGCAGTCCGTTCCAGAACACCTGTGGCACGGCCGCGGCCAGCTTCCTTCCCTGCTCCACGCCGACCCTCGACCAGGGCACCTTCAGCGGATCCTCGTTTCGCAATGCCGTGCAGTACAACGTGCGTCTGGACAAAGGATTCGCGCACGACCGTCTTTACGGAACTGTTTACCGGCAGCATCTCGACACGGGCGGCCCCAATGTGCGGCCCTCCTTCACCACCAACAACACCTCGCAGAGCCAGGCGTACCAGGTCAATGAGACGCACACCTTCTCCGCCAACACCCTGAACGAGGCCAGCGCGGCGTATCTACGCGTCGAGGGGGTGAACAGCAACACTGGCGACTTTACCGTTCCCGTCATCAACGTCACCGGCATCAGCGGCTTCGGTGTCGGCTTCGCCCAGGGCGACTTCATCCAGACGAACTATCACTGGCGTGATGTCTTCACCCATATCGTCGGCAATCATAGCCTTCGCTTCGGCGTCGATGGCGTCTACTACACCGGCAGCGCGCTGTTCGCCACGGTTCATACGCAGCCGAACTTCAACTTCAACAACATCCTCGACCTAGTGACCGATCATCCACGGAGTGAGGGCTCGCTCTCCTACGATCCGATCTCCGGCAAACCTTCGCCCGGCAGCTACGGATACGCGCAGCAGGTGAATGGAGCGTTCGCCGAGGACACCTGGAAGGTGGGTAAGAAGCTCACCGTGAACTACGGCATCCGTTTCGACGACTTCGGCAACTCCCACGGTGCGCTTGGTCTCAAGTTCGCCAACTTCTTTCCGGGTGACGGCGCCACGTTCAACGACAGAGTGGCAAGTGGCGCGTTCAAGGTGGTCTCGAATGCCTTTGAGCACCGCATTATCGGGATTAGCCCGCGCGCCGGCTTTGCCTTTGTTCCGTATGGCAATGGCAAAACCGTCCTGCACGGCGGTTTCGGCATTTTTCACGACAGTCCAACGCTCGGGCAGACCGGCGACGTCTTCAATGGCAATCCGCCAAACTATGTCGTTCCCACGTTTTTCAACGACGGCTCTACCGCGGCTCCTATTTTTGCCCTCGGCACCAGCAAGTCCAAGCCCGAGGGCTTTCCGTATCCGGCCTTCGTCGGCAAACCTCTCGACTCGCAAGGCGGAATCGCGGGCGCGCAGATCAACGCGGGCGGTATCGATCGCAACCTCAAGGTCATGAGCACCTACAACTACGTCCTCACGGTTGAGCAACAGTTCACCAATCGTCTCGTTGGCTCGGTAGGCTATGTCGGCTCACGCTCTAAGGACCTCGTCACGGGCGGCGGCAACGTCAACAACACGATCTACGGCACGGACGTAAATCGATTTGACGGTGACCTCTTTCAGCAGGCCGGCCGACCCGACCCGGCCAACCCCGGAAAGTATCTTTATCGCACCGCGCCCAAGCGCCTCAATTCCAGCTTCGGCGCGATCACCTATGGCCAGAGTCTTGCCCATTCGAACTACAACGCCCTGGTCACCGGTCTGCGCGGCCGCTTGACCGAACGCGGCTTCCTCACCGCCTCCTACACCTTCAGCCGGTCCATGGACAATTGGCAGATCTATCCAACAACCGACATTGCCCGCTATTACAGCCGTTCCAACTGGGATGTCCCAAACCGGTTCTCGCTTGGCTACAGCTATGACTTCCCCACGCTCGGCAGCTCCGGTTTTGTGCAGCGGGTGACGGGTGGATTCACCCTCGCGGGCACGTCGATCCTGCAACAGGGCGGGCGCTACAGCGTGTACACAGGCGCTTCTTTCCAGCCCGATCCAACCAGCCCTACCGTGAAACTTCTTCCCTCCAGCGGAGACTTCAATGGAGACGGCTATAACTTCGACTACCCCAACGTTGTAAACGCGAATCAGAAGTTCAGCCGTTCGCAGTATCTCACTGGCGTCTTTCCAACCTGCGGAGGCAGCGCGTTCGGTTCCTTGGGTTCCCCATGTGGCCAGTTCTCCATTCCGGCCGCTGGTACCGAGGGCAACGAAGTTCCGAACGGGTTCCGTAACCCGGGCTTTGCCAATTGGGATGTCAATCTGAAGAAGGCTACCAAGATCACCGAGCGTGTCGACCTCGAGTTGAGACTCGATGTCTTCAACGTTTTCAATCGCGTCAACCTGCAAGGTGTCGACGGCAACGCAGCCGATGGCAACTTCGGCAGGTCAACCCAGCAATATAACGCGCGCAACGCCGATATCGGGGCACGCGTGAACTTCTGATCGTCGCCTGCGGCCTTGGTTAGAGACTTGGCTCGATTAGGAACAGGAGAGGGGTAGCGCCGAGAGCGCGCCCCTCTGCTCTTGGCACACGGGTGATTCTTTGAGTACCTCATCACCCGGCGAATTCATTACCCTCAAATGATGATCTGCCGCGTTCGCCTCGCCCCGGTTCTGCCCCCGCGCATGGTGGCCGCGGCCTGGTTCGTATCCGCTCTTATGCTCGCTCCGCAGCTCTATTCCCAGGCAAGCTCGGATCTCACTAAGATCACCGCGGAGCTCCGGCAGCATCATCCCGCAGACGCCTTGAGAGACGCGGACGCTGCGCTCAAGCTGCATCCCGGCGATCCACGGCTTCACACCCTCAAAGGTCTCGCAGCAAAGGATCTCAACGAGCTTCCGGCGGCGCTCGCGGCATTTGAGGCAGCGCTTCGCCTCAAGCCCGACTACATCCCCGCGCTAGAAGGCGCTGCGGAGGTCGCATACCGCAAGAACCCGGTCACGGCCACTCCTTATCTCGACCGGCTCTTGCTTCAGCTTCCGGCAGACCTTACCGCCAACGGCATGGCTGCGATGCTCAGCTATCGCCGAAACGATTGGACTTCCGCCGCGGAGCACTTCGCCAAGGGCGGCGAGGCCGTTTTGAATCAGCAACTCACGCTCGCAGCCTACGCCGACACGCTAGTTCGGCTGGGCCGCGAGGCCGAAGCAGCACCGCTTTTTAGCAAGCTCGTCGAGCAGTGGCCCGACGACCGGCAGGCCCGCTATAACCTCGCCGTGCTCGAGTTCCGCCGCAACGAGAACGGCGCTGTCATCCAGACCCTGCAACCGCTGATCGAGGCCCACAACGCCCAGGCGCTCTCGCTCGGAGCAGCGGCCTACGAGGCGACCGGGGACACGCCACGCGCCGTCGCTGCCCTGCGCGAGGCTATTCAGCAAAACCCGAAGGACCCGCAGAACTACCTCGATTTCGCCGCGATCAGCTTCGATCACAGCTCGTTCGACGCCGGCATTGCCATGCTCGATGCCGGGCTAACGCAGCTGCCAAACGCTGCTCCGCTCTTGATTGCGCGCGGCATTCTTTATATGCAGACCTCGCAGGTGGAGCGCGCGGAGCGTGACTTCGAAACGGCGAACCGGCTCGACCCGTCACAGTCCTTCGGACTCGAGGCCCAGGGGCTTACAGACCTGCAGCGCCATAATCTTCCCGGGGCTCTGGCCAAGGTGCGCGCCAGCCTGAAAGCCGACCCGCGGAGCGCTTATCTGCACTACCTTGCCGCACAGATCCTCAAGGAACAGGGGGCGCCGCCCCGAAGCTCCGGGGCCGAGGCAGCCGTCGCCTATGCCAAGCGATCGCTTGAACTTGACCCCAACTTGACCGCCGCCCGCAATCTGCTGAGCGGCCTCCTGTTTGAGTCTGGAGACCTGGCGCAGGCAGAAGGGCAATGCCGCGCCGCCCTCCGCCATGATCCCTCCGATCAGGAGGCCCTCTATCGCCTCATCCTGATCCTCCGCCGCAGGGGTGATCCGCAGCACGAGATCACGGCCCTCGTCGAGGACTTGAAGAAGCTGCGCGCCGAGGAGCACACCAGTCAGGTGAAGCTCGATCGCTACCGCCTCGTTGAGCAGAAACCTCCCCCATAACGCCTTCCCAGAAGCCCTAGGAAAGATGGGTATACAAGCTGTACGGCTCGTCGTGAATGGAGGGGAAAGGCCGGAAGCGCACATCACCGGCAGCGGACCGCACCATCCACTCCGCATCCGCGACCTGCTGCGCCCCCAGCAGGTCGCGCTCACGGAGCGCCGCATCACCGCCGCCTACACGAAACAGCACCAGCGGGCCGCGCATCAGTGCGACGGTCCCCGGCGTCTCCGGATCGACCGCTTGCAGCCGGAGTTTCATGGGGAGAGATAGCTCGACGCGATCGTCCTTGCCCCACATGCGATCGAGGCTGGCAAAGCTTCCGCCGTGCATCGGATCGCGATATGGCTCACCGTTTATCGTGATCCGCGCATGGTCGCCAGCCCACGCCGGAACGCGCAGCGCGAGCGCGAATCTTTGTTTGTGGTCACTCTTCACCCATAGCTTCACCGTTCCATCGACGGGGTAGTTTCCCATCTGGCTCACCGTTACCGCTCGTCCTCCGTCGGGCTGCCATCGGAGCGTCGATGGCACGTACAGATTCACCCACACGCCCTCCGGTCCTCGCAGGTAAGTGCTGATGCGATAATCCGCGGCCACCTGAGGCAGTGTGCCCGAGCAGCACGGCCACTTGTCCTTGGCAAAGACCTTTTTGCCGGTGAAGCTGTAGTCCGAGTAATAGAACGCTGATCCATCCGCAGCGAGCGGCTTGGACCCGAGCACGGTATTCAGCAGCACCGCCTCCATGCTGTCGCCGTAGCGCGCGTCGCGAGTCGCCCGCAGCAGATTGCGCGTCAGCTTGATGTGCCCATAGGCTCCACACGGCGTTTCGAAGCTGTTATGGGTCTTCTCCAGACTCTTTGCCAACTCTCCCCGCCCGGGTGTTACGAACGCCTCATCCGGCCCCCATCCACCGGTCGCATAGCTCTGCTCTTGAATAAAGCCAAAGCCAATCGTCGCGGCGCGCAGATACTTCTCGTCCCCCAGCGCGAGATATGCCTGCGCCGCAGAGTTCAGCGCGTTCAGATGACTGAAGGCATGGAGGTTGGGCAACACGTTTATACCCTGCGACAGCTCCGTCAAGAAACCATCGTTGTGCAGAAAACGCACGGCGAGATCCCGATAAAGGGGATCTCCGCTGCGCTGCCACGCAAGAAAGTAATTCTCGGGCAGCGTGTACGCCTCGTCGTAGGTGTAGGTCACGTCCTTGTGGGGCCGTGCGGCCTGCTCGGCACGCGAGAGCGCCTTCTCGGGAAGGTGCGGCAGTGCGGCAGTCGTCATCGCGCGCATCACCTCGAGCGCCTCCCCATTCTTCGCAAAGCTGTGCGCGTCGATAAACCCGCAGTTTAGCTTCTCGAGCGTATACGCCGGAAACCGGTTGTTCTCAAAGAAGGCGCCCGTCTTGTCCGGAACCGCCGCGTACCCACGCACCATTCGGCCCACTTTTGCACGGGTTGCCTCATCGCCTGTGATGGCGGTGTAGCGTGAAAGAGCTGACATCCATTGACCGAACGTATGACCCGGCGCATACGCGTAGGCGTCGTACCACCCGCCCAGATCCGCTCCCGGCGCAGCCATCCCGGCACGCACCCGGAATGGCTTCAGCAGATCATCGTCGCTCAATCCCATCAGCACGGCATGGGTCTCCTTTAACTGGGTCTCTTCGACGCCCGGAGCAAACGTTACATCTCCATAGCCAAACTCCCCAAGCGCACTCACACCCGCGTGCCCGGGTGCTTCGGCAAACAGACGATGCGCTCCGCCTGCATACGCGACGGCACCCGCCGCGATGGCAGCGGAGCGTAAGAAGCATCGTCGATCGATCTCGGTTGCAGCACCAGTCTTCGGCATCGGGTCTCCTCCAGGGGAACGCGTTTAGGGCGTCACCGTCGTCGTTTGTTCAAGCGTTCCGTTCGATCTCGTGCGACTCCTTCGACCCTCTGGATCATTCGCTCGGTGTCCATCCCATTTGATCCCGCCGCATAGAATGGAGTAGTTTGAAGGGCAACATTGACACAGGGAATCAAAACGTTTCGACGATTGAGTGTAAACCACAATGAACGGAGCTGGCACCCGGCTTTGGACCACCGTCAGCCGGCTCTCCCATGACCTCTCGTACCGACGTGCCCGAAGAGGTAAGCCTTCCCGGAGCACGACGCAACCGTAGCTGGAGATCCTCCCGATGAGCCCTTTCCGCACTCGCCGCAACTTTCTCGCCTCCGCCGCCGCGACCGGCCTCGTCGCCACCCAGAAGCTCTCCGCATCGCCCAGCCTGCTCCCCTCGGTTTTGGAGAGCTCGGGCCCCGTGCCGATAGATCATGACTGGAAGAGCCAGGGTGTGCTCCACCTCAGCAAGTCCCCTTACAGCAAACTGCGAAGCGTCCCCGTCAGCGCCGTCACAATCCGCTCGGGCTTCTGGTCACGGCGGCGGGTGACCAACGTCCAGTCCAGCCTCCCGAGCATGCGGCAGGAGCTGCTCGACCACGGCAGAATCGATAATTTTCTTCGCGTCGAAGGCCGCTCGTCCGCCCCCCAGCGCGGCCCCCTCTACTCCGACTCCGATATCTATAAATGGATCGAAGCCGCGGCTTTTGTGCTCCAGTCCCAGGATGATCCCGCGCTCCGCAAGACGCTCCACGAGTGGATCACCACGGTGGTCGCCGCGCAGGAGCCCTCCGGCTACCTCAATACCTTCTACGTCGACGACCGGCGGTCACAGCGCATGCTCCCGCATAGCCAGGAGGTCGGCCACGAACTCTACTGCATCGGTCATCTGCTGCAGGGCGCAATCGCCATGTATCGCGCGACTGGCGACCCCACACTGCTGAATGCAGGCGTTCGCTTCGTGGACGATTTCCTAATCCCAAACTACGGCCCCGGCCCCAACCAGAAGGGCATTGTCGCCGGCCACCCCGAGATCGAGATGGCCCTGATCGAGCTCTATCGGACCACCGGGCAGCGGCGCTACCTCGATCTGGCCGGCTACATCCTCCATGGCGACCCGCGCATTCCGCTCAAGCAGTCGCAGATCGCCTACATGTACTGCGGCATCCCTTTCCCCTCGCGCACCAAGCTCGAAGGCCACGCGGTACGCGCCATGTACGCCTGCTGCGGGGCAACCGACTTCTACCTCGAGAGCGGCGACCCGGCGTACCTGAAGACGCTGAACGCACTCTGGACCGACCTCTCCGAGCACCAGCTCTACATCACCGGCGGTGTCGGCGCGCGCAGCGAGGGCGAGGCCTTTGGCGACGCCTACGAGCTGCCCAATGCCCGTGCCTACGGTGAAAGCTGTGCCGCCATCGGCAACATGATGTGGAACTGGCGCATGCTCCACGCGACCGGCGAGGCTCGCTTCACCGACGTGATGGAACGCGCGCTCTACAACGGCATCAACTCCGGCATGTCGCTCGATGGCACCCTTTACTGCTACCGGAACCCGCTCGCCTTTGACCCTGCGACGGGCGATAAGATCCGCAACGCCTGGTACGACACTACGTGCTGCCCGCCTAACATCGAGCGCACGCTCGCCTCCCTGCCCGGCTACTTTTACAGCACATCGAAAGAGGGCGTCTACGTCCATCTCTACGACAACGCGAACCTGCGCTGGCACCTCGAAAGTGGCACCCCGCTCGAAATCGAGCAGACGACCAGGTATCCGTGGGACGGCGGCGTCCGCCTCGCAGTCAAACCCTCCCGGCCGGAGGAGTTCACCGTGTTCGTGCGCATCCCAGCATGGTCCGGCAAGAGCATAGTCACGGTGAACGGAAAGCCAGTCGAGAACGTCACCCCCGGCCAGTATCTTGCTCTTCGCCAGCGATGGGCAGGCGACGACACGATCGAGCTCGCCTTCGACATGCGTCCGCAGGTTATCCGCGCCAACCCGGCCGTAGCCGAGGATACGGGTCGCATCGCGCTCGAGCGCGGACCGCTCGTCTACTGCATGGAGCATCTCGATCAGGTCGCGGCCACAGCCGGCGGAACAAAGGGCAGAGAGAACCCAGCTTCGGGCGCAGGCCTCTCCCTCTACTCGGCCCATCTCTCCGGCGAGACTACGGCCCGCTTCGATCCGGCCCTGCTGGATGGACTCGTCGTCCTGGAACACCCCGGCAGCCTCTCCAACCCACCGCCCGCTGGAGCCCTCTACCAAGCCGCCGTTGCCGGCCCGCCCCCGGCAGCCGCAGCCTCGCTGCGCCTAATCCCCTACTACGCGTGGGCCAATCGCGAGCCCGCCGCGATGCAGGTCTGGATTGCGGCATCCCAGGCGTAAGACTTGAACGGCAGTCTCTGACGTGTCAAAGAATCGCGATGGGAAGCCTCGGATGTCCTTGGGGCGTTAGGGGTGGATGGGTTCGAGGGCTCCCATGTCGCTGAGGCGGAGGGCGAGGGATTTGGCGGAGCCTCCGCCGCGAAGGAACTCGGAGAGGTCGATCTGCCCGACGTCGTAGCCGAAGGCAGCGAGGCGGGAGGGGAGGCTAGAGGCGACGCTGTTCATGAGGATTTGCCGGCCGATGTTGATGACGTTGCAGCTGAACTGGGTGGCTTCGGCCTCGGTGACGGGGATGCGTTTTTCGGGGACATAGGCGGCGTGGATGCGGGCGAGCGAGGCGACGTCGAAGGCGGCCGGGAAGTAGAGGAGGAAGCCGCCGGCGAGGGGGGCGAAGCAGGTGTCGAGGTGGTAGAAGCGGGGGTCGACGAGGTGCAGCGAGGTGACGGAGGCGTGCCAGGCGCTGGCTAGATGGCGGTGGCAGTGCTCGCAGGTGCGGGAGCCGTGTGCAGCCCAGATGTGGCGGCCGCCGGGATCGAAGAGGACGTCCCCTTCGCCTTCGAAGGCGGATTCGCGCGGGGTCTCCCAGAGGAGGAAGCCGGCGACGCCCATCCATTGGCGGAGGTGCTCGGCTTCGGCTTCACGCTGGGGGTGAGCGAAGTTGGAGATGGCGGCGACGCCGTGCTGCACGACGGCGGTGTGGCCGATAAAGGTCATGTCGGGCGAGCCCTCGCGGGGGTGCAGGACGCGGACGTCGGCGATCTTGTGGAGGGCGTCGTAGAGGACGCGCCATTGACTGAAGGCGCGATCGCGTGAGGGGCGATGGAGGTTGCCGGCCATCCACGGGTTGATGACGTAGTCGACGTCGTACCACTGGGGCGGGCACATGAGGTAAGTGGGCCGGCTGAAATGGGGTGGAGGGGTGAGACTGGGGGCTGTGGAGATGCCGGTGACAGCGAGAGTCATGGTGCGGGGTCCTGCTTTCCACCTAGAGCGTGCCCATTGCGAGATACGACTGTCAAGGAAAGCGGGTAAAGAGGTCTACAACTTTGGGTCGGATGGATCAAGAGTGGTACGGCGTGGGGGGTTACGGGAGGATTGCGGTACAGAGAGAGGCCTGTTTTCAGGGCCGCGACCGGTATCCCGCGGACACGTGATCGCCGGATTAGCCGGTCGATGCGGGCGAGCGAGGGCGAGTAGGGGAGTCGATCCAGAGGACCGCGAAGCCGGACAGCAGAAAGGCAACCGCGATCAGGGCCGAGTTGAGGGCTGTCTGCCGCCAGCCCAGCCGGAGGACGTTCATAAAGGGATAGGCGTAACTACCGGTTGCGCTTCCACGCGCGAGCGCATAGACGAGATAGCCAAGCGGATAGATCGCCCACAGAAGCGGATCCCGCCATGTGAGCCCACCTTTCGGAGTGAATGTTATCCAGAAGAGAGGAACAAGTATGGGCGTCACCATGTGCAGAAGCACGTTCGCCACCGCTGAACCACCGGAGAGTTCAGATGTGCCGTGCAGCAGGAGAACGTAGATGACGCCGACGAGCAGGATGAAGAGCATCATTCCGCCGACCAGCCGACCGGAACGAAATGCCGTGCGGTCGGCGGCGATACCGGTGAAGACCGAGGCTACCAGCAGGTTGGTGGTCACGGTGAAATAGGCGAACACGATCCAGAGTGTAAGAAGAGCCGACGCGTTCTGCCGGTAGGAGACGATGAACTGTACGGCAAGGCCGGCCCACGCGATGGCCGCGATACCTGCTGCGGCGATCCGGCCTGAGGTTCGAGGGTTCATGCCGATGAATGCTACCCTTTTGCCGAAGGTTGTATGGAGGCCCAGGATCGAAAGCGAGCTTGCCTGGGATGATCGGCCCCGTGTGGGCGGTGCTTGCAAGCGGCAGTGGGGAGATCAAGCTGTCTGTTGGGCGGGCGAGGTTTGTTGAGCGGGGGCGGGCATAGAAAGAGCGACCTTGCGGTCGCTCTTTTGAGCTTGCTGGATGACCTGGTGGGCGCTGCGTTAGAGCTTTTCGAAGAAGTCGCAGACGGAACAGGAGATGTAGACGCCGCCGGGGACGCCACGCTCACGATCCTTGACGCGCTTGACGATGCGGGTGGGCTTGGAGCATTTGGGGCAATCGGTGCTCCTGGTGGTATCCATGACCTTTTTACGGTCGCCGGTCTTGGCAATCTTTGCCATGATGCTTGATCTCCCTGGTGATGTGTGGGACTGCTCGAGCTGTTGATCCGCGCAGTCTTTCGCCTGATACCGCGAGGCGAGTTCCGAAGCATTGGTCTGGCGAGCTGGTCCGCTGAGCGCGGCCTTTTGCAGACTGGATTAGTTTACAGCATGTGATCCAGTGAGCTTTGCGAAGAACGCAGGTCCTTCGACTTCGCTCAGGATGACAATTCTGGGAGCTCAGATGACCGTTTTGGGGAGCCTGCAGGCAAACGCTAACGTGACCCGCTTCTGGAACTGCAGGTCCTTCGACCTGGCTACGCTCCGCTCCAGGAGGACACTTTTGAGGGGAGCTCAGGGGAGGCTGGCATGAAGGTTGGACTGGGGTGTCGAGGCGGACGGGGGTGTCGGCTTCGATTTGTCGCCTGAGTGGGAGGTGGTGGGGAACTGGACGCGGTGGTCACTGCCGGCGTCGGGCAGGGGCTCGCCGGGCTTGCGGAGAGTTGGCGCCGGGGCCGGCGCGCCGTCTTCGCCCTTTTTGACCGCGTCACCCATAGCGACCTCGCGGGTCAGGTCGGGAGAGTTGTAGCCGCCGGTCTCGTCGGTCTGATGGATCTGGATGGCCTTGCCGAGTTCAGCGATCTCGACGACGCTGACGCGGTCGCCGTGAAAGCGGATGAAGCGGACGGTCTGGGGGACGTGGCCGTAGATCCACTCCTCGTAACGCGCGCCGTTGGCCTCGCCACTGTCATGCTCGCGGATTTTGCTTTCGGGGGAGCCGAGGGCGGCGAGCACCATGCGGTGGTTCATCCCGACCAGGACGTCGTGGGCGGCGATGGCGTCCTTGAGGGCGGGCGGGAGGGTATCGGCGTAGGCCTGTTCCGACGATTTGACGCCGAAGTCGATGACGGGATCGAGGAGCGCCTTGACCTCGGGCGCGGAGATTTCGGGCACATGACCCTCGAAGACCAGGGCGACGCGAGCGCCGGTGGGCTGCTCGACCGGCTGCTGGACGACGGGGTTGTCGTTGAACTGGATGTGCGAGAGGAAGCGATGTTTGGCGTAGGGGCCGCCGTTGAGATCGAGGATGATGCGGTCGCCTTTGAAGAGGATCGCGGTTATGACTACGCGATCGCCGGGCGCGGCCGATTGGCCCTTTTGGTAGATCATCTGCTTGTATTTTTCGGGGCCGGGGTCAAGGGGGCCATTGGCGCGCAGTGTGAGGCCCGCGCCCATAGGAAGGGCGCGATGAGCGAAGCCCTGCTCGGCTTCAAGGTTGCGGACGAGCTCACGGCGACCCCGCTCGGTGAGCGGCGAGGAGGGGAGCTGGACGTCGGTGGGTCTGAAGTCGGTGGAGATATCGGAGGTCGCCGACTTTTCCCCGACGACGAAGACCTGAGCGGTCGCGAACGGGAGGGAGGTCGAGAGGACGGCCGCGAGGAGAGCGCCTCGGTGCGTACGAAAGGCCATGGTGGCACCTCTGAGCAATAGAGTGCGCCTGCGAGAGGAGCTTTGACAAGGGGTTAGATCGGCGGTGCGGGGTCAGCTTCGATTTCGCTTCTACCTGGCTGCAAAGGAAGAAGCAGATCCCTCCTGGATGACAGCAAAGGGACAAGCAACGGCAAAGGCGGGGCGGTAGATTGCGCTATTCCCTAACGGGGTGGGTCGGGGATGGAGCGTTGCTGCGAGGTGGAGGGAAGGATCTGGACGAGGGGAGGTGGCGGGGGTGGGGCGGTCTGCTCGGACATGGCGGTGTGGGCGGCGGGCGGCGGGACGTCGACGGGGTAGCCGCCCGGGACGATGGGGGCGTGGGTGTAGTTCCAGGCGTAGTTCCGCGTCAGCCGGAAGAGCGCGGCGATGGCGAGCAGGAGGGCGATGGCGGTGAAGGGGGCGGCTTCGGGGCCGAAGTCCCGGCCGGTAAGCAGGCGCGGGCCGAGGGCGGAGCTTTGAACGATGGACGAGAGGTCGGTCGAGCCGGCGGTGGGAAGACCGAACAGGAGACCCAGGCTTGCGGTGAAGGCGAAGTTGAGGCCCCAGGAAAGCCAAAGGGCGTGGGTGCGAAGCCAGCCGAGCGAGAGCAGGAGGCCGAGCAGGGCCATCACAATAACGCCGACGCCGGTCGCGCCCGGGCTGAAGGCGAAGAGGAGGCCGTAGATGAGGGACATGCTGAGGGTGGCGCCGGTGGGCCCTACGGCTTCGATGAGGCGGCGGAAGGCGTAGCCACGGAAGACGATCTCAAGGGCTAGGGCGCCCAGGGCGGCTCCGAGCAGGGTAAGGAGGGCGTAGAGGAAGGCGCGAGGCTCGGTCCAGAGCTGAACGCGGAGCGAACCGAAGAGGGCGATGGGAAGGACGGCCAGGAGAGCGGCGGACCAGCCGATGGCGACGCCGATGGCCCACTCTTCGCGGGCGGAGGGACGGGTCGGCAGACTGAGGAGATCGCGGGTAGAGGTGTGGCGGCGGGCGACGCGCTCCAGCAGAGAGAGGCCGACGAACAGGAGAAAGATGAGGAAGAGGGGCTTGAGGACGAAGCCGGTGGCGAGGAGATCGAGCCGCTGGGCGATGCCGGAGGAGGAGCGGGCGGCGAGCTCGCGGGCGGCGAGGAACCAAGTGACCGCGGCGATGGAGAGGGCGAGGTCGAGGGTCTTGCTGGGGCGGGGCGGGGGTGGTGCCGGCAAGGCTGAGTAGCTCCGATCAAGCGATAGAGGTGAGATGCGGGTGAGTGTCTGGACGCGTCAAAGCCGGGCGGGGTGAGGGTGAAAGGAAGGAAGCGCGAAGGCAAAGCAGATTCTTCCGCTTCGCTCCTGAATGACAAGCAAGTGGACAAGCAACGGCAGAGACGAGTGCTACAGGAGAGACAAAGTAGGTTCTTCGCTCCGCTCAGAATGGAAGAAAGGAGGCAAGGGCGGAGGCAAAGCAGTTCCTTCGCTTCGCTCCTGAATGACAACAAGTGGACAAGCAACGGCAAAGACGAGTGCAACCACGCAGACAACTCTGGTTCTAGGCGGTGGTGTAGAACTGCGCGATCGTGCGGAACTTTTCGTAGCGCTGCCGGAGCAGGGCGTCGAGGGGTGTTTGCTCGAGCGTGCGGAGGTGATCGCGGAGACGGGCCGCGACGAGGGTGAAGCCTTCAGATGGATCGGCTTGGGTGCCGCCTGGAGGCTCGGCGATGACCTCGTCGACGCAGCCGAGGCGTTTGACGTCAGTGGCGGTGTACTTGAGAGCAGCGGCGGCCTGCTGCTTTTTGCCGGCGTCCTTCCACATGATGGAGGCGCAGCCTTCGGGGGAGATGACGGAGTAGATGGCGTTTTCGAGCATCAGGACGCGGTCGGTGACGGCGAGGGCGAGGGCGCCTCCAGAGCCGCCTTCGCCGGTGATGGTGGCGATAGTGGGGACGCGGAGCCGGGACATTTCGAGGAGGTTGCGGGCGATGGCCTCGCCTTGCCCGCGCTCTTCTGCGCCAAGGCCGGGATTGGCCCCGGCGAGGTCGATGAAGGTGAAGATAGGGCGCTCAAATTTTTCGGCGATCTTCATAGCGCGGAGAGCTTTGCGGTAGCCTTCGGGGTCGGGCGAGCCGAACTTGCGGGCGACGCGCTCCTTGAGGGTCCGGCCTTTGAGGTTTCCGACGACGAGGACGGGTGCGCCATCGAAGCGAGCCATGCCGCAGGTCATCGCGGCGTCATCGCCGAAGGCCCGGTCGCCGTGGATCTCGCTGAAATCGGTGAAGATGGCTTCGATGAAGTCCATGGGGTACGGCCGCTGAGGGTCACGGGCGGTCTCCGTCCTGATCCACGCTTCGGGTACGGGAGGTGCAGCCGCGGCCTGAAGCGCGATAGTTCTGCTCGGATCTTGATCTGCCATGCTGGGTTCTGTATCCGCTTCGATTGTAGTGCATCAAGGCTGACGGCCGGGGCTAGCTGAAGGCAGGTCGAGAAGGCCGAGGAGGCGGAGCCAGCTGGTCTCATACGGAATGCGGAGAAAGAGAAGAGTGAAGATGACGAATCCGTAGACAAGCTGGAGGCCGGCGGTGGTCCAGTCCTGCCGGATGGTGACGCCGATCATTAGGAGGATCATGAAGGCCATGGCGGCGGTGAGGGTGGCGCGGGTGAGGATGGCCAGGATCAAGAGGAGGCCCAGGGTGAACTCAATCCAGGGTATAGCCGAGGCGAATGCATGAACCATAGGGGCGGGGAGGAGTGCGGAGGACATCTGGGTGGTAACGCCCGCGGCAAAGGCGGGGACACCGTGGTAGATGCGGGTCAATCCATGGCCGAGGAAGTTGACGCCGAGGATGAGGCGAAGCAGGGCATAGGCCCAGCGGCGTTCGGCGGTACGGAGAGCAGCGAGTTGTTCGGCGGCGCGAGCTTCGGGGGAGGATGAGGGATCGCGTTGTTCTGCGAGGTATGGGGGCATGTTGGATTGGATGCTTGTGGGGGAGGCGGGGAGGTCAAGGCAGGTGCGGCCTATGCTGGAGTGCGAGCGGTCCGGGGTGACAGGCGGGGGAGTTCCAAGGGAAGACGCAGTCGCCGTCGACGAGCTCAGGGCAGGCTCTCCACTGCGCTGCATTCCGGTCGGGATGACAGAGGTTGGGAGGGCCGGGAGGTGAGTTCTGGCCGCTAGTCGATGACACGGACGCCGCCGCGGCCGACGAGTTCTTCGATGCGGTCGATGAAGAGTCGGTCGGCGGCGACGAGGACATCCTGGGGTTCGAGGACGGCGCAGAACTCGCCGGGTTCTTCGAGGTCGAGCAGGAGCTTGCCCTTGCCGGGAGCTCCGAGGAAGATGGCGTGGAGTTTATCGAGCAGGGCGACGTCCGGATTGTGGAGCGGAACCTTGATGCGGAGGGATTCGGGGAGCTTGAGCTTAACATCTTCGAGCGCCTGGATGTGGGAGACGGCGAGCTTGGGGGCGGCGTCCTCCTCGCCCCGGAGAACGCCGCGGACGACAACGGGGACGTCGATCCTGAGGGACTCGGCGAGCTTTTCGTAGCACTGCGGGAAGGCGATGAGTTCGATCTTGCCGACGGTGTCCTCGAGGCAGGCCTGGGCGTACATCTCGCCGGAGCGCTTGGCCTTGGCGACCTTGAGGCCGGTGATGACGCCGGCGATGGAGATCTCGTTCTGGGTCTCCTGGTTTCCGCCGCGGCGGAAGACCTGGGGCTCGGGTTTCATCTCGCAGGCGGTGGTCGTGTCGATGACCTTGAGGTTGCGGAGCTTTTCGCGGTACTTGTCCAGGGGGTGGCCGGAAACGAAGAAGCCCAGAACGTCTTTTTCGTTTTGAAGGCGGGTGTGTTCGTCCCACTCGGGAGCTTTGGGAAGGGCTTCGTCGACGGTGGTCTCGATTGGGCCGTCGTCGAAGATGCCGAAGAGGCCGTGCTGTCCGGAGGCGGTGTCGCGTTGGGATTTCTGGGCGCGTTCCATGGCCCGATCGAGGGCGGCGGTGACCTGGGCGCGGTGGCCGAAACTGTCCATGGCTCCGGCTTTGATGAGGGACTCGAGGACGCGCTTGTTGAGGAGGCGGAGGTCGACCTTGTCGCAGAAGTCCCAGAGGCTGGCGAAGCCTTGCTTTCCTTCTCGCTGCAGAGCCTCGCGGGCGGCGATGATGGACTCGATGGCGTTGTGGCCGACGTTCTTAATGGCGGCAAGGCCGAAGCCGATGGAGGCACCGTTAGGAGTGAAGTTAGCGGCGGAGATCTGGACGTCCGGCGGGAGGACGTTGATATTGATTTCGCGGCACTCGGAGATGTACTTGACGACATTTTCGGGCTTGGAGGTTTCGCTGGTGAGGAGCGCGGCCATAAACTCAACCGGGAAGTGGGTCTTGAGCCAGGCGGTGTGGTAGGCGAGCAGGGCGTAGGCGGCGGAGTGCGACTTATTGAAGCCGTATCCGGCGAACTGGGCCATGAGGTCGAAGATCTTTCCGGCGACATCCTTCGGGTGTTTGTTTGCGGCGGCTCCGGACATAAAGCGCTCGCGCTGCTTGCCCATCTCGTAGGCGTCCTTCTTGCCCATGGCGCGGCGGAGGAGGTCGGCTTCGCCGAGCGCGTAGCCGGCGATGGAGGCGGCGATCTGCATCACCTGCTCCTGGTAGACCATGACGCCGAGGGTCTCCTGGAGGATGGCTTCCATCTCGGGCAGGTCGTACTCGACGGCGCGGCGGCCCCATTTGCGTTCGATGAAGTCGTCGATCATCGACATGGGGCCCGGGCGGTAGAGAGCGTTGAGCGCGGTGAGATCTTCGACACGATTGGGCTTGTAGCGGCGGAGGACGTCGCGCATGCCGCCGGACTCGAACTGGAAGATGCCGGAGGTGAGGGCGCGGTGGAAGACCTGCTCATAGACCGCGGCGTCGTCGAGCGGGACCATAGCCATGTCGACGGTCTCGCCGCGGTTGTGCTGGATGAGCTTGAGGCAATCGTCGATGACGGTGAGGGTGGTGAGCCCAAGAAAGTCCATCTTGAGCAGGCCCATCTTTTCGACGGCCTTCATGTCGTAGGCGGTGACGATGGCCTCATCTTTGGTGCGCGTGACAGGAACAAGTTCGGTAAGCGGCTGGGGCGCGATGACCACACCGGCGGCGTGGACACCGGCTCCGCGGACGAGGCCCTCGAGACGGAGGGCGGCGTCGATGAGCTCTTTGATTTTGGGTTCTGAATCGTAGGCGGAGGAGAGCGGGTTCGAATCCTTGAGGGCCTGTGCGATGGTGATCCCGATCGTGGGTGGAATGAGTTTGGCGATGCGGTCGACCTCGCCGTAGGGCATGTCCAATGCTCTGCCGACGTCTTTAATAGCCGCTTTAGCCGCCATGGTGTTGAAGGTGATGATCTGGGCGACCTGGTCGGAGCCGTACTTCTGGCGGACGTACTCGATGACCTCGCCGCGGCGGTTCATGCAGAAGTCGATATCGATATCGGGCATGGAGACGCGTTCGGGGTTGAGGAAGCGTTCGAAGAGGAGCTCGTTCTGGAGCGGATCGATGTCCGTGATCTCCATGACGTAGGCGACGAGTGAACCGGCAGCGGAGCCACGGCCGGGGCCGACGGGGATGTTCTGCTCGCGGGCGTAGCGGATGAAGTCCCAGACGATCATGAAGTAGCCAGGGAACTTCATGGCCTTGATGCACTCGAGCTCGCGGTCGAGACGGGCGTGGTAGTCGGGGATGGTCTTCTTGAGCAGGCCGCGGTCGCGGAGATGGGCGACGGCGGTGTCGAGACGTTTGCGGAGGCCTTCGCGGCAGACCTTCTCGAAGTAGCTATCGAGGGTCTCGCCCTCGGGGACGATGAAGTCCGGAAAGGGGTCGCTGACCTTGGACATCTTGAGGTTGCAGCGGTCGATGAATTGCATCGTCCGGGTGCAGACCTCTTCATGTCCTGCGAACGTCCGGTGCATCTCTTCGGCGCTCTTGAGGTAGAACTCCTGGGTGTCGAACTTGAAGCGCTTGGGGTCGTTCATGCTGCCGGCGGTCTGGACGCAGAGCAGGATCTCGTGGGCGCGGCTGTCGTCGGCGGCGACGTAGTGGGAGTCGTTGGTGGCGATGAGCGGGATGTCCAGTTCGCGTTCGAGTTGAAAGAGCTGGTCGCAGACTTTTCGGTCGGGTTCGAGGCCGTGGTCCTGGATCTCGAGGAAGAAGTTGTCTTTGCCGAAGATCTCGGAGAACTGGCCGGCGGTGCGTTTGGCCTCGTCGTACTTGCCTGCCATGAGGTGCTGGTTGAGCTCGCCGGCGAGGCAGCCGGAGAAGCCGATGAGGCCCTCGGTATGGCGGGCGAGGAACTGTTTCGAGACGCGGGGTTTGCGGTAGAAGCCGTGCAGGGCGGCTTCCGAGGTGAGGCGGATGAGGTTGCGGTAGCCGGTTTCGTTTTCGGCGAGGACGAGGAAGTGGTTGTAGCCGTCGGAGAGGGTGCGGTGGTCGTCGGTTTTGGAGAGGTAGAGTTCGCAGCCGAGGATGGGTTTGAGGCCCTTTTTCTGCATGGCGTCGAAGAAGTGGACGGCCCCGTAGATGTTGCCATGGTCGGTCATGGCGGCGGCCGTCTGGCGGATTTTGGCGAGGTGGGCGGCGAGGTTGTCGACGTCGCAGGCGCCATCGAGGAGGGAGTAGTCGGTGTGGAGATGGAGGTGCGTGAACTCGGCTGCCATTCTCTTAATGGTAGCCCTGTGCGGAGAGGAAAAGGAGGGACGGAATTGCGGTAAGGCGCAGAGCAAAAGATCAGGGAAGGAAGGGGGAGCGGGGAAAGCCGTGCAGGCGCAGGCGCCAGCAGCCGAGGGCCTCGTTGGTGTAGATGATGAGTATTTTGGATTCCTTGTACTCGCGAGGCCAGAGAGCGGGGTGGGTTCGCCACGCGAGGTTGTTGTACCGGGCGAGAATGAGGCTGGTGCGCGGCAGGTGGCTGGGCGAGCTAACAACCTCAGCACTGCTCCAGCCATGATCGAGCATGATGCGGCGGCTGTAGAAGATGTTCTGAACAGTGTTCTGCGCGCGATCCTCTTCGAGGATGGCCGTGGCGGGGATGCCTTGCGACTGAGCCAGGAGGGCCATCGCGTGGGCCTCGACGAAGTGGTTGTGGGCGGGGCCACCGGTCATGATGATGTGCGGGGCGATCCCGGCTCTGTACTCGCGCACAGCCTCGATTACGCGCTCACGTTGTTCGGGGGACGGGGTGCCGTCGGGAAGTGTGGGCGTGCCGAGGACGATAAGTGTATCGAAGTGCGGCTGGGTGGTGTCGCGGGAGGGGATGGTCTCGTAATTGACGAGTATGACAGCGATGAAGAAGAGCGGAAGACAAAGGATGAAAAAGAGGACAAGGCGGAGGCGGGAGGTGCGGGGTGGGCCAGGCATTCAATGGGTCTCGATCCTTGCGGTCTCGATCCTTGCGGACGTGAGTTCATCGCCGTTGATGAGGGATGTGGCGAGATCGAAGTAGAGGTCGACGGCTTCGAGGAGTTCCTTCTTTGCGATCTTTTCGTCGGGGGTGTGGGCGACGTGGATGGAGCCGGGGCCGAGGAGGAAGGGTTCGCCCCAGGCGGTGAGCGAAGGGATGTCGGTGGTGAATTTGGCGATCATGGTGGGGAGGTCGGCGCCGCCCTGTCGCATGCGGACTGGTCTCATACGGACGAAGGGAAGGTCGAGCGAGAAGTGGACGTCGGCGCGGCCGGCTACGACATCGAGGATTTGCCGGCGGGTGTCTTCGGAGGGGCCGACGAGACGGATGAGGAGGTGGGCTTCGGCGTGGTCGGCGACGACGTTGGGCGCGCGGCCGCCATGCAGGAGGCCGATGTTGAGGGTGGAATGACCGTCTTCGCCGAGGGTGGGCTCGAAGGGGAGAGGCATGGCGAGGAGGTCGTGGAGGGCCTGGATGAGCTTGTCGATGGCGGAGTCGCCGAGCTCGGGGTAGGCGGAGTGGGCCATGCGGCCGTGGGCGTGGAGCTCGACGCGGAGGGCGCCTTTGGAGGCGAGGGCGAGGCGGTTATTGGTGGGCTCGCCGTTGATGAGGAAGCGTGAGCCTTTGGGGTGGAGGTTGGCGACGGCGGCGCCTGCTGAGTCGCGTTCTTCGCCGACGACGAAGAGCAAGCCTACGTTGACGCCGGACGAGCTGAGGCGGCTGGCGCCGGCGATCTGCGCGGCGATGATGCCCTTGGCATCGCAGGCTCCGCGGCCGTAGAGGAACTCGGCGTCTTCACGGAGGCCGAAGAAGGGGGGAACGGTGTCCATGTGGGTGGATAGGACGACATCCGGGGTGATGCCGGGGAGGGCGGCGTAGAGGTTGAAGCGGGCTTCGGAATCGGTAGGGACGCCGGGAGCGGTGGCTTTGTCTGGTGTGTCGACCGGGGTGCGTTCGACGGTGTAACCCTCCGTTTCGAGGAACTCGTGGAGGAAGGCGCCGATCCGTGCCTCGTGGAAGGTGGTGGACTCAATACTGACAAGTTGCCGGGTGAGGTCGATGGGATCGACGGACATGGGAAAAGGATACGTGAGCGATTGGCGACCGACGGCGGTTGGGATTGCGAGTTCCGTCCCAGCGGATTTGAGGTTTTCCGGCGCGTTGGATTTCCCCTTCGACTCGCTGCGCTTCGCTCAGGGTTCGGTCGAGATGATGGCGGAAGAGGGATGCGTGGCTCGCAAGAGAATTGAGGGGCCCTGCGGTAGGTCTCGATAGACTGGGGTATGGCATTTGAAGCGGGTCGGGGTTCTGGTGTAGGAGCGATGGGGCGATCGCTAGGGCGATCACAGGTGCGAGCGATCGAGGATATGCGGGGGCCTGCGGGACGGCTGGAGGCGGTGCTGAATACGGGAGCAGAGGATGCGCCGTTTGCGGCGCTGGTGTGTCATCCGCACCCGCCGAGCGGGGGGACGATGCATAACAAGGTGGTGTATCACGCGATGAAGGCGTTCAGCGGCTTGGGGCTGCCGGTGATGCGGTTCAACTTTCGTGGCGCGGGGCTGAGCGAGGGACGCTTCGATGAGGGACATGGCGAGCGGGATGATGTGCGGGCGGCGCTGGACTGGATGGAGCGGACGCTGGGGCGGCCGATCCTGTTTGCGGGGTTTTCGTTTGGATCGTATGTGGGGCTGCGGGCCTGCTGCGGGGACGACCGGGTGAAGGGGCGGGTGGGGCTGGGACTACCGGTCCGGGCGGCTGGGCGGGACTACACGTACCGCTTCCTCGAGGAGTGTGGAGGGCCGCGGTTGTTTATCAGCGGGGACCACGATGAGTTCAGTCCGCGGGAGGTGCTCGAACGGGTGTTCGAGGGTCTGCCGGAGCCGAAGCGTCTGGTGTGGGTTGAGGGCGCGGACCACTTCTTTCAGGGCGTGCCGGGATCGCCGGAGCCAAAGCTCGGCGTGATGCAGGAGGCGATCCGGATGTGGCTGCGGGAGAGCCTGGGGCTGGGATTATCGTAGAAGCAGGTTTCATTCGCTTCGCTCAGAATGGAAGAAGGAAGGGCGAGGCTGACGGAGCTGCGTGGTGGAGCGTGGTGGAGGTGGAATGACGCTGGAGAGGACGATCTCGGAGGGGCTTCTGAGGAACTCGAGCATGGCGCGGTTGCAGGCGGTGGGCATCTCCTCGAAGGGGATGTGTCCGACTCCAGGGAGGATGATGAGGCTGGAGTGGAGGAGAACGCGCTGCAGCCGGCGGGCGGACTCGATGCTGACGGCGCGGTCCTGGTCGCCCCAGATCAGGAGGGCGGGCTTGTCCGCGATGGAAGGGAGGGCGGAGCGCAGGCGGGCCATGTCGGAGGTCCAGCGGCGAATGACCTGCAGCACATGGTCGATGGTTCCGCGGACCTCGAGACCGGCGGTGTAGCCCTCCAGCGTGCCGGCGGCGACGCGGCTGGGGTCGCCGTACATGCGGCCGAGGGCGATGGCCTTGGTCCAGCGAGGAAGGGCTGGGATGGTGCGGGCGAAGAGGTGTCCGGCGCGGCTCTGATAAAAGCGGATGAGCTGGCCGCCGAGATCACAGAATGGGTTAGCGGGGGCGAAGAGTACGAGGCGGGCGACGCGGCCGGGATGCCGGGCTGCGAGGGTGAGCGCGACCGCGCCGCCATGCGAGTGGCCGGCGATGTCGGCCTCGGCTAGACCGAGCGCGTCCATGAAAGCGGCGACTCGGTCCGCCGTGGCCTCGAGACCTGCATCGAGGCCGGGCACGCGGTCGGACTTGCCCATGTTGAGCAGGTCCGGGACGTACACTGTCGCGGAATGGGCTAGGGCGTCGATGTTCAGGCGCCAGTTATGGAGGGAGCCGACGAGACCGTGAAGCAGGATCAGTGGAGGTCCACTGCCGGCGCGAAGGAAGTGCATTCGGGGTCCCCCGACGAGGACGTCGACTTCCTCCACGTTGACTGACTGCGCCTGCATCACTACTCCAGGCCGGGATCTCCACTCCAGAGCGGACGGTCTCGGCGGCGATCCTTTACACCCTTTCCGTTCGCCAAACACGCGAACAGGGCGATGGGCCGATGTTACAGGACAGTGAATCGAGCGAGGTGGCTATCCGGCGGCTGCGACGAGCATGGCGTCGGGGGCCGCTGTCTGGGTCGCTGTCTGGGGAGCGGTGAGCAGGTCTGCCAGGAGGTCGACCGCCGTATCGATGTGGGTGCGGTCGATGACCAGCGGCGGGAGGAAACGGACGACATTGCCCTGAACGCAGTTGAGCAGAACTCCAAGGCTGAGAGCCGCCTCGCAGATGGGGCGGGCCGGGACGGTAAGTTCGAGTCCCTGCAGGAGGCCGGCGCCGCGGGCCTCGACGGCGACATCGAGCTCCCGGACGAGCTGCTGGAGGCGCTGTTTGAGGTAAGCGCCGGTCTCGGTCACGCGATCGAGGATGCGCTCGTCTTCCATGACGGACAGGAACTCGAGGCCGAGCCTGCAGGCGAGCGGGCCGCCGCCGAGGGTGCTTCCATGCCGGGCCATGCCAAAGGCGTGGAAGAGATCCTCGGTGACGAGAATGGCGCTGAGCGGAAGACCGCCGCCGAGGGGTTTGCCCAGAATGAGGATGTCGGGCCGAACGCCGCTTGGCTCCGAGGCGAACCAGCTTCCGGTACGTCCGAGGCCGCTCTGGATCTCGTCGAAGATGAGGAGGGCGCCGTGGCGGGTGGCGAGGCGGCGAGCCTCGCGCAGAAAGGCCGGGCTGCACTCGTATACGCCGCCCTCTCCGAGGACGGGTTCGAGGAGGATGGCGCAGGTGTCCGGGCCAACCGCCGCTTCGAGCTGAGCGAGGTCATTGCGGTCGATAAAGCTGACACCAGGCAGACCGGGCCCGAAGTCTGCCTGGTACTTCTGCTGGCCGGTGACGGAGAGCGAGCCGAAGGTGCGGCCGTGGTAGGACGAGCGCAGGGCGACAATGCCGTGCTTCCCGGTGGAGTAGTTTCGTGCGCCGAAGCTGCGGGCAAGCTTGAGCGCACCTTCGACGGCCTCGGATCCACCGGTTGAAAAGAAGGCTCCCGACATACCGGCCATCTGGCAGAGCCGCTCCGCCAGATGGCTTGGGTGGGGGTTGCTGTAAAGGGGCGAGAGGTGGAGGAGCCGGGCGGCCTGACCGGTAAGTGCGGCGAGCATCCGGGGATGGGCGTGGCCGAGGGCGTTGACGCCCAGGCCGGCCATCATATCGAGGTAGCGGTTGCCGTCGAGATCGAAGAGGAAGGCGCCTTCGCCCCGTTCCATGACGACGGGGTAGCGGGCGTAGACGGGGAGCATGCAGCCGGCGTCGCGCCGGAGGATTGCGTCGGCGGCCGGGCTGGCGATCACATGGGGGTGAAGCTGGTCCATGTCTTTCAGTTCACAGGACGCGGCGGGATCGGTCAAGGAAAAGCCGAGGGGGAACCACGCGGGGTGACTGAGCGTATTGAAGGGGAATCGGATGAACGGATTGCAAATGATCTATGATTTTTTGTAGTATTCTTCGGCCTCTGCGCAAGCCTGGGACTCCCGCCTCATGCCGAGGCGGCACTTTGCGAGTATTTGCTTTGGCCACAAATCTGCTTAGAAGTAGGCAGCGATGACAAACGCATTCCAGAACCGAGTGATCGCGATTACGCTCGCCCTGCTGACCCTGGGTGCGTGCTTGCTTGCGGGGTTCAATCTCCGGAGCGAAGGACGCTACGACGTTCCGACGGACGGCACCTGGTGGGTGGAGTCGCCGGGCGGCGGTCTGCGCGCGGAGCGGGTTCCGGCCGGGTCACCCGCGGACCGGGCCGGTGTGCGGACCGGCGATGAGGTGATCGCGATCAATGACCGGCCGGCGCCGAGGCTGGCTCCTTTTGTGCGCGAGCAGTTTCGCAGCGGCATCTGGTCCCATGCAACGTATCTGATTCAGCGGCCGGCGGCGGCAGCCGGGCGACCCCCGACCCGGCTCGATATCCAGGTGATCCTGGAGCCGGCGGACCGCTCCATCAACCAGGGGCTGCGGTTTATTGCGATGGTGTACCTCAGCATCGGGATCTATGTGCTGTTTCGGAGGTGGACGGCTCCGAAGGCGACTCACTTCTATGTGTTCTGTCTGGCTTCGTTCGTTCTGTACACATTCAAATACACCGGCGAGCTCGATCTCTTCGACCGGATCATCTACTGGGGAAATCTGGGTGCGGCAGCTTTACAGCCGGCGCTGTTTCTTCACTTTGCCGTGAGCTTCTCGAACGCCCTGAACGCGCCTCGAAGGCGCCGCATCGGACGCGCGATCGCGACGTTGGGCCTTTATCTTCCGGGCGCATTTCTGGTCGGACTGCAGATCTGGGCGATCCGCTTCTGGTCGGCGACAGAGCTGCTGAATCACCGGCTGAACCAGATCGGGGTGGGGTACCTGGCGTTGTATTACGTGATCGCGGCGGTTATCTTCCGGTCGCGCTACAGCCGGACGAGTTCCGCGTTGGAGCGTCAGCAGCTGAAGTGGCTTTCGCGTGGAACGCTGCTGGCGGTGATCCCGTTTACGTTGATGTACGCGATCCCGTACATGGCGGACTGGGCTGTGCCGAGCCTGCTGGCAAAGGTTGCCGGATTTTCGCTGGTGTTTGTGCCGCTGACGTTCAGCTGGGCGATCGTGCGGTACCGGCTGATGGATGTCGATCTGATCTTTAAGCGCGGGGTTACCTACACGCTGGCCACGGCGGCGCTGGTGGGCATGTACTTCCTGATTCTGGCCATAGCGGCGGAGATCGTGCACACGCGTCTGCCGAACCTGCGGGTGTGGGGCCTGGTTGCGGCCGTCACGCTGACCGGGCTGGTCTTCGATCCGCTGAAGCGGACGATTCAGGGGAGGGTCGACCGCGTCTTCGATCAGAAGCGATTCGACTACCGCGAGACCCTGGTCGATTTCGGACGTGGCCTGAACGCGCAGACGGATCTGCGCACTCTGGTGGACGCGATCGTGAAGCGCCTGCCGCAGACGCTGCTGATTACGCGGGTTGCGGTCTTTCTGGCTGACGACCAGAGTCCGGGGCTGGCAACGCAGACTTCGGCAGTGGTTCCACAAAGTTCACCGCTGGACCAGCAGAGTTCAGGAACGGAACAGCAGAGCTCCGGGCTGGCTCGGCAGTTCCACCTGGCGGCATCGCATGGGCTAACGAACCTCCAGGCGAATGATTTGCAGGCGCTGGATCTGCGATTTCTGGCCTTCGATCATCCCGGAGCCAACAACCACATTTTCTTCGAGTCTCCGCAGCAGGTTCTGCGTCTTCCGGAGCTGCAGCGGCAGAGCGCGGCGCGACTGGATCTGAACTATTACCTGCCGTGCCGGGCGGCGAACCGCGAGCAGGCGGGAACACGGACGGTGGCGGTACTGGGTTTTGGGAGGACGGAGCATGGCGACTTTCTGTCGAGCGAGGATGTGGAGTTGCTGGAATCGTTGTCGAACTACATCGGGATCGCGATTCAGAATGCGCAGCTGTACCAGAGGCTGGCGCAGAAGATCTCCGAGTTCGAACGGCTGAAGAACTTTCACGAGAACATTCTCGAGTCGATCAATGTGGGAGTCTTCGCGGTCGACCTTGAAGACAATATCGAGAGCTGGAATCAGCAGATGGAAGCGATGTTCGGTCTTAAGCGGGCCGATGCGATCCGGCAGCCGCTGAGCACGCTCTTCCCTGCCGATTTCGTGGCGAAGTTCGACAGTGTGCGCGGGGAGTACGGGACGCACACCCTTTACAAGTTTCGCCTGAGCCTGCCGAATGGCGAGCCGCGGACGGCGAATATCGCCATCGCGCCGCTGCTGACGCGCGACCTGGAGGTGGTCGGCCGCATCCTGCTGGTGGACGACATCACCGACCGGACGGAGCTCGAGGAGCAGCTGACGCAAGCAGAGAAGTTGTCGTCGATCGGCCTCCTGGCGGCGGGGGTGGCGCACGAGGTGAATACACCGCTGGCGGTCATATCGAGCTACACGCAGATGCTGACGAAGCAGATGAGCGCGGACAAGCGAGTGGCTCCGCTGCTCGAGAAAATTACGCAGCAGAGCTTTCGCGCGTCCGAGATTGTGAATGGGCTGCTGAACTTCTCGCGCACGGGCAGCACCGACTTCGCCGGGATCGATCTGAACGGCCTGATCCGGGATACGGTGACCTTGATCGATCACCAGCTGAAGACCGCGGGAATCCACGTCAATCTTGAGCTCGATCCCAACCTGGCGATGATCCACGGCAACCAGGGCAAGCTGCAGCAGGTGCTTCTGAACCTGTTGTTGAACGCGAAGGATTCGATGTTCCACATCCTTGACGCCCGGATGCGTATCTCAACGGAGACGGTGAAGGAGCGCGTGGTGGTGCAGATCCAGGACTCAGGGAGCGGGATCAAGCAGGAGCATCTGCACCGGATCTACGATCCGTTTTTCACGACCAAGACGAAGCCCCAGGAGGGCGGCCATAAGGGAACGGGGTTGGGACTGGCGGTAAGCTACGGCATCGTCCAGGAGCATGGGGGGAAGATCTTTGTCGAGAGTGAGATGGGTATCGGGACCACGTTTCTGCTCGATTTTCCAGCGATAAGCGATCGGCCCGGGGTTCATCCGGGCAAACGTGCCGACAGCACGCGGCAGGGCGAGAGGGCAAAGATCCATGCATGAGACGACAGCTCTAGCCGAGGCCAACGGAGCGACCTCGATCGACGCGGCGCGTGGTGGGCCGAGGATTCTGATTATTGATGACGAGGCCGCCATTCGCGAGTCGCTCGAAGCGCTGCTGACGCTTGAAGGCTTCACCGTGTTTCTGGCGCCCGATGGCAGCGCCGGGCTCGATCTGCTCTCGCGCAACGAGTACGATCTGCTGCTGCTGGACCTGGCTCTGCCGGGGGAGAGCGGTATCGATCTGCTGCCGCGCATCCTCGAGGTGCACCCGCAGCTTCCGGTCATCATGATTACGGCGTTCGGAACGGTGGGGAACGTGGTGGACGCGATTCGGGCTGGCGCAAAGAATTTCATCCAGAAGCCGTGGGATAACGAAAAACTGTTGGCCGACATCCGCACGGCCGTGGCGAGATACAGGGCCGAAGCTGAGGTGGTTCAACTGAAGCGGGTGCTGAAGCAGAGATACAACTTTGAGAACATCATCGGCAAGAGCGAGCCGATGCTGCGACTGTTCGACGTCGTGGCCCAGGTGGCGCCGAGCCGATCGACGGTGCTGCTGCAGGGCGAGAGCGGGACGGGCAAGGAGCTGATTGCGAAGGCGCTGCATGCGAACTCGCCGCGGCGCGATAAGCCGTTTGTTCCGGTGAATACGGGGGCGGTCCCGTCCGATCTGCTGGAGTCGACGCTCTTCGGGCATGTGCGCGGGGCGTTCACCTCGGCGGTCAGTTCGAAGAAGGGTCTGTTCGAGATCGCCAATGGGGGTACGCTGTTTCTGGATGAGATCGGCACGATGGGCATGGATATGCAGGCGAAGATCCTGCGGGTGCTGCAGGACCGGCGCTTCATGCAGCTCGGCGGCGTGACCGAGATGCAGGTGGATGTGCGGATCGTCGCGGCAACCAATGTGAACTTGCAGAATGCGGTTCGCGACGGGCGGTTTCGGGAGGATCTGTTCTACCGGCTCAACGTGATCTCGCTCGATCTGCCTCCGCTGCGCGCGCGACGGGGCGATATTCCTCTGCTTGCAACCCACTTCCTGAAGTTTTATGCCGAAGAGAATGGAACCGCGGAGCGGGTGCTCTCGCCCGAGGCGCTGCGGGTGCTGATGGAGTATGAGTGGCCGGGCAATGTACGGGAGCTGGAGAATGCGATGGAGCGGGGGGTGGTGCTGTCGACCTCGCGCGTGATTGCGCCGGACTTGCTGCCCTCGCAGCTGAAGGGCAGCAGCTATACGTCGGCAGCGCTCGAGCACCGGCCGGACGCTTCCCTGTTCGACCTCATGGAGGAGATCGAGCGGCGCATCATCGCGGACCGGCTGGAGCGCTGCCATTGGAATCAGACGGAGGCGTCGGAGTATTTCAAGATTCCACTTTCCACGCTGAACCAGAAGATCAAGCGGCTAAACGTCGAGGTCAAGAAGCGCACGCGTGACTGACGGCTCAGGCCCCTGGGTCTGGCCTGGGCTGGATGACGATTTTCATCGACCCGGGCTGTGGGTGTGAGGCGAGGTCGATGGCGGCGACGGCCTCCTCGATTGTGAAGCGGTGGGAGATGAGCCGGGTGAGATCGAAGCCGTTCCGGTAGCCGTCGAAGACTAGCTTTGCGACCTCATCCTGGATGGCGACCGAGGCGCTGTATGAGCCCATCAGCGTCTTTTCGTCCATGCAGACGGCGGCGGGGTCGAAGGGGGCCTCCCCGTGCTGGGTCGAGGCAAAGAGCATGACGCGGCCGCCGGGGCGGATGGCGTCCATGGCCGTCTGGATGAGGGCGTTGCCGCCCACGGCGACCAGGGCGACATCGGCTCCCCGGCCGGAGGTGGCGGCGTGTGCCGCAGCGACCACGTCACCGCAGGCATCGAGCGGGTGCGTGAGGCCGAAGCCGGCAGCGATGCGGTGACGCTCGGGGTAGAGATCGCTGGTGAGGACGGTGGCTCCGGATCGCCCGGCCAACGCGGCGAGGAGGATGCCGATGGGCCCCTGGCCGATGACGAGGGCGGTCTCGTCGGGCTGGAGGTTGAGCAGGCGAACGGCCTTGAGGCAGGTATTGACGGGCTCCAGAAAGGCGGCTTGCTCGAAGGGGATGCCGTCGGGAATTCTGATGACGCCGCGGCGGACGATCCAGTCCATGACGCGGATGTACTCGGCGAATCCGCCGCCGGAGGGCTCGCCCGTGCCCGCGGTGCAGCCTACCTTTTTGTAGACCTCGCACTGCGCGAAAGTCTGTTTGCGGCAGAAGAAGCACTCGCCGCAGGGGATGTGGTGGTATGCCATGACGCGGTCGCCGACCTGGAAATCGGTGACGCCCTCGCCGACCCTGGCGACGGTGCCGGCCATCTCGTGGCCGAAGACGCGGGGGGCCGAGTGCGAGCCGGTGTGGATCTTCTTGAGGTCGGTGCCACAGATGCCGCAGGTGTCGATTTTGAGCAGGAGCTCGCCGGGGCCGATCCTGGGGACGGGGATGGTCTCAATGCGGATGTCGTCGATGCCGCGGTAGACGGCGGCTCGCATGGTGGCGGGAAGGGGTACACCCTCCCCCCCTGGGTGGCTCTGGCTAAAGTCTCTGATTACAGCAGATGCCGTTTCGATAGGTGGCAAAGTCTTCATTTCGGGTACCTTAAGGGCAAACTCTTCAAATAATTGAGCTTACGGGAACCTGTCCGGCGCCGCTATCCTTGCCCCCGTAGGTGCTCTCTTCCTATTTTAGCGGTGAGGGTTAGCGAAGTGCGCCACCGGTTGCCAGCCAGGATGTCCTTGAAATGATGGGCATAAGCCGTTGCAGGAGAAGCAGCGCTCTTGACATGCCCCGAAGTGCAGGCTCCGTGCGAAATGACGAGGTTTCCCAGGTCACGCGCGCTTGGCGATCCACTGGTGGACGGCGCCGGTGAGGTTGTGAAGAGCGGACTTGCTGTTGCGACCGAGCCTGGCGGTCGCCAGCCACTGCCCAGGGCGGAGCAGGGTGTGCAGAGCGAAGGCGGCGGTGCGGAAGTGGCCCCGGGAGTCCGCAAAGGCCGAGAAGGCGGTGAGGTCGACGTCGTGCTCGTCGGAGATGGCTTTGAGCGCGGCGAAGGGGATGCCGTGGGCGCGGGCGAGCCGGGCGACGGTGGCGGCCTCCATGTCGACTGCGGCGGCGTTGTAGGTTTCGCGGAGGCGGCGCTTTTCTGCAATGCCTGCGATCTGAGTCGAACTGACGAGGACTCCGGGAGCCGCTACTTCGAAGGCTGCATCGGTCGGAAAGCGCTCTCCGGATCTGCTGTCGATGACGAGCGAGGCCTCGATCACGTCGCCGGGGTTGAGAGAGGGATCGCAGGCTCCGGCGAAGCCGACGCTCAGGAGGGTTGCGATCGGACCGTGTGCGAGGACGGCGGCTACGGCGAGCGAAACGCGTTCGGCTCCCATGCCGGCAGTCGCGAGAACCATGGGGCAGGAGCCATCCTTCATCGATGCTGTCTGCAGGAGGAGGCCTTTGCTCTCGGCTCTTCTGCTCCCGGTTTTACGTACGACAGCGCCGAGATCGCGTGCGAGCAGGTCCAGTTCCCGGGGCAGAGCGGCGATGATTGCCAAGGCGCCGCCGCTCGCATCGGATGGGGTATTGGGGCTCATACGGCTGGATTTTCGAGAACTGGGGGAGGGGGGGCGTAGCCATTGGCGAGGAACCAGTCGATGGCGGCGCGGAGAGCTTGGTAGACGGGGCGGACTTCGAAGCCGAAGTCGCGTTCGGCCTTGGCGGAGCTGGCGAACATCATCTTCCGGCCCATGCGGACGGCCTCGACGGTGGCGCGCGGTTCCTTGCCACGAAGTTTGCCGGTGATGGCTTCGTCGAAGAAGGCGAAGGCCATGGCGACGGCATGGGGGACGCGGAGGCTGGGCGAGGGGAGGCCGGTGATGGCGGACATGCGGTCGAGGATCTGCTTGAGGGTGAGGTTTTCGCCGCCGAGGATGTAGCGCTCGCCGGGGGCGCCGCGGGTGAGGGCGACGAGGTGCATGCGGGCGACTTCGGCGACGTCCACGAGGTTGAGGCCGGTGTCGACGTAGGCGGGAAACTTCCTATTGAGGAAGTCGACGATGATGCGGCCAGTGGGGGTGGGCTTGCGGTCGCCCGGGCCGATAGGCGTGGTGGGGTTGAGGATGATCACGTGCTGGCCGGCGCGGGCGGCTTCGATGGCGACCTGCTCGGCGAGGAACTTGGAGCGTTTGTAGTGGCCGATCATATCGGCGAGGGCGACGGGAGTGTCTTCGTTGACGATGGCGCCGTCGGTTTGGAAGCGCATGGTGGCGACGGAAGAGGTGTAGACGACCTTGGGGATGCCTGCTTCGCGGGCGAGGCGGAGGAGCGAGCGGGTGCCTTCGACGTTGGCCTTGTACATGGCGTCGGGGTCGGGGACCCAGAGGCGGTAGTCGGCGGCGACGTGGATGATGGCGTCGCAGCCGGTGAGTGCTGGCGCGAAGGCTTGGGGGTTGCGGAGGTCGCCGGTGATCTGTTCCGTGTCGGCGGGGAGGTTGGAGAGGGCGGCGAGGTTGGAGGTGCGGCGGGTGAGGAGGCGGAGTTTTGCGCCCTGGGCGGCGTAGGACTGGGCGACGTGGGAGCCGACGAAGCCGGTGGCTCCGGTGAGGAAGACGATCATGCGCCGAGCCAGTGGAGTTGGACGGCAGAGACGCTGCTGATTCTCAACATCTCGGGATCGCCCGTGACCAGCTGGGCGTTCCGATGAAGCGCGAGCGCCGCCGCAAAGCAGTCGGGATAGGAGGCGGAGACGACAGCTTTAGTCCGGGACGCTTCTTCCACATGGCTGTGCTTGACGGCGACTGTTTCGATGGGAAGAGCTTCGATATCGGCGAGCACCCGGCTGGCCTCTTGCGGGGAGAACTTCCGCCAGTACGAGTACAGGACCTCACCGTAGTTGATGTCGCTGATGAGCAGCCGTGCCTTGCCCTGAATCGCGAGTGCCAAGAGCTGATCGATGGCTCCCGTTGATGGCTGGCGATTCTGTATCCACTCCATGATGGGCCAGGGATCAAGTACGTAGACTTTGGAGCTATCGTGCATTTCCGCGCATCAGAGCAGCGTCCAGATCATTCTCCCGCTGGCGCTCCTTGTCCATCTCGTCGGTCAGGCGTACATCGAGATGAGCCAGAGCTCCGCGTAGTCTGCGCCAGTCACCTTTCGGCTTGTGGGGGTCGAGTGTGAGTTCGGCGTCAGCAACTGGGACGAGCTCGAGCCTTGCTCCCTTTTGGAAGCGCGGATCATGCTGGAGGTTCTCAGGGATTTCGATGATGCCGTTGCCGACGACGACGATGGGATATGCGGCCATGTGGCACCTCGCGGCTTCTAGTCTAGCTTTTCAGGGGCGATCTGGATGTTCTTTTCGCTGGCGGCTTTCTTTTCCCCAGTATTTTCACCCAGGCCTCGAAGGCCTTGCCGGAACTCATTCACAGCGCGACTGGAGAGACCGGGCATGCCGCGCGATCGAGGGAGTTGTTCCGCTGCATGCGTGGCGAAACGGCACGCAGCATCAGCGTGCGATGCTCGGCGTCAACGATGAGACGGAAGTCTGTACCCGGTCCAATGCCGAGGTCTGTCATGATGTCCTCCGGGAGAGAGATGCAGCCGCAGGTCTGGACTTTGATCTCGATATCAGCCATCCGTCAGTCTAGCTTCTCGGGGACGATCTGGATGTTCTTTTCGCCGGCGGCTTTCTTTTCCCAGTATTTCTTGACCCAGGCGTCGAAGGTCTTGCCGGCGGCGGTGTCGCGTCCGGTGAAGGCGATGGCGGCGATGGCGGCGTAGGGAATCGAGAGTTTGGTTTTGGCGTTGGCTGGGCTGGCGGAGGGGATGATGCGGACGACGGAGTCGGCGAGGGTGGGGCCGGTGCGGCGGTCGAAGATGTAGCCCTCGACCTTGGAGGCATCCTTTAGGGTAAGAGTGACGTCGCCGCGGTAGTCGAAGGCTTTTTCCAGGGCTTCGTTGATCTCGGCGGGGGTGGCGAGTGGCGGGATCCAGCCTTCGAGGTTTTCTCGCTCGCGGCCGGCTGCGACCTCGAGATCGTTGGGGTTGTAGTCGTGGAGCTGCTCGAGTTTCAGGTGTTCCTGCTGATCGGTGGGCATGGGTTAGCTTAGTCTCCGGCGACGCTTTGCAGTTCGGAGGCGTGCTGTGCGGCGGGCGCTGGAGCGATGGTCTGGACGAGCGGGGCGTGGGGTGCGGGCTTCCACTCATTGAGGAGCTTCTGGGCACCGGGGTCGTCGTAGCGCTTGAACATGGCGGCGGCGGTCGAGAGCAGGCCCTTGAGGGAGCCGAAGGTGAAGTTGACGCCCGAAGCCTCGTAGCCGGAGTGGACCATGCAATTGGCGCAGCGCGGGTTGCCGCTTTCGGTGCCGTAGTTGGACCATTCGGTGGCGTCCATGAGCTCCTGGAAGGTGTCGGCGTAGCCATCCTGGAGGAGGTAGCAGGGCTTCTGCCAGCCGAAGATGGAGAAGGTGGGCATGCCCCAGGGGGTGCAGGTGAGCTCGCGTTTGCCCATCAGGTATTCCATGTAGATGGGTGAGGCGTTGAAGGCCCAGGACGACTTGCGGTTGGAGAGGATGGAGCGGAACATGCGCTTGGACTTTGCCTTGCCGAGGAAGTGCTTCTGGTCGGGCGCCTTGTCATAGGTGTAGCCCGGCGCGACCATCATGCTCTCGACGCCGGCGTTCATGAGTTCGTCGAAGTGGGCGCGGACGCTGTTGGGGTCGGCCCCGTCGAAGAGGGTGGTGTTGGTGGTGACGCGGAAGCCGGCGGCAACGGCAGCGCGGACGCCTTCCATGGCGATATCGTGTCCGCCCTCGCGGCAGACGGAGAAGTCGTGGTGTTCTTTCTGGCCGTCGACGTGGACGGAAAAGGAGAGGTATTTCGACGGCTTGAAAAGGTGAAGCTTTTCTTTAAGGAGAAGCGCGTTGGTACACATGTACACGTACTTCTTGCGCGCCACCAGGCCGGCGACGATCTCGGGCATCCGGGGGTGAAGGAGGGGCTCGCCGCCGGGAATGGCGACCATGGGCGTGCCGCAATCGTCGACGGCGCGGAAGCATTCCTCGGGGGAGAGCTCGGCCTTAAGGATGTGAGCCGGGTACTGGATCTTTCCGCAGCCGGCGCAGGCCAGGTTGCAGCGAAAGAGGGGCTCGAGCATGAGAACGAGCGGGTAGCGCTTGCGGCCGCTGAACTTCTGTTTCAAGACGTAGGTTGCGACTGTCCAGGCCTGGGAGACGGGTACGGCCATCCGGTGTTTCCTCCGAAATGCTCAGTCCGAAGACTGGTTGATGGGAGACGGCGGTGTTCAGGCCGCCTCTTCGCGCTCCATGGCGCGTTTGTAGGTCGTCAGGGCAAGCAGCGGGAAGTACTGCTTGTACAGGTGATAGCCAAGGTAAAAGACGCGCGGGAAGCCGGTTCCGGTGTAATAACTTTCGCCGTTCCGGCCCGGGACGAGCTCATCCCAGCTGCCATCCCCGTGCTGGCGGTCGATCAGCCAGCGAATCCCTTTGGCGACGGAGTCCGAGCGGGTATCTCCGGCCGCCAGCAGGCCGAGCACTCCCCAGGCGGTCTGCGACGGGGTGCTGGGGCCGATGCCGCGCTGATTGGGGTCGTCGTAGGTGCCACAACTCTCGCCCCAACCGCCGTCGGAATTCTGCACCATGCGCACCCACTCGGCGGCCTGCTGGATGGCGGGTTCGTGGTTCCAGACGCCCATCGCTTCCAGGCCACGAAGGACGAGAAAGGTGCCATAGAGGTAGTTGACGCCCCATCGGCCGAACCAGCTGCCGTCCGGCTCCTGCTCCTTGAGGATGAACTGGATGGCCTTTTCGACGCGCGGGTCCTGGCGGGTGAAGCCGTAGAGCGCGAGCATTTCGAGCATGCGGCCGGTGATGTCGACCGTCGGCGGATCGAGCATGGCATTGTGATCGGCAAAGGGGATGTACTGGAAGATGGACTTGGTATTGTCCTTGTCGAAGGCCGCCCAACCGCCGTTCTTGCACTGCATGGCCCAGATCCAGGTAAGGGCGCGCTGACAGACCTCGTGCTGGTACCGTTCGCGGGCGTTATCGACGGAGTTCAATGCTAGCAGAACCTGTCCAGTATCATCGACATCCGGGTAAAACTCATTGTTGAACTCGAAGTACCAGCCGCCCGGCTCGACGTCCTTGACCTTTTGAGCCCAGTCGCCCTTGTGGCGGACTTCCTTAGAGAGCAGCCAGTCCGCGGCCTTGAGCATGCGCGGATCGTCCCTGGGAACGCCTGCCTCGCCGAGAGCATAGATGGCCTGCGCCGTGTCCCAGACAGGCGGGAAGCAGGGCTGCATGCGGAAGGTGGGGGTGGGGTAGTCGGGCGTGCCTGCGGGGCTGTCAATTCCAAGTCTTTCGAACTCGTCCAGAGCACGGATCAGCTGGGGGTCATCGACTGACCGGCCCAACACGCGCAGAGCAATGATGGAATTGAGCATGGCGGGATAGATGGCACCGAGACCGTCCGATCGCTCGAAACGCTCGAGCATCCACTCTTCCGCGCGGCGGAGAGCGATCTTGCGCAGCGGCCGGATATGAACGCGCTCGAACCAGTGAGCCAGCCGGTCCCAGAAGAGGAAGAAGTTGCGCCAGCTGACGAGCTTCTTGCGGTTCCAGCGGAGACGGAGGTCCGCATTGGCGCGACCGCCGACGAAGAGCTCTTCGATGCCCTGCTCCGGGGTGAGCTTCTTGAACGGCTTTTTGGCGTAGATGATCGAAAGCGGGACGAGGATGCCGCGCGACCAGGAGCTGATCTCGTAGATGTTGAAATAGAACCAGTTGGGAAAAAGAACGATCTCCGGCGGAATGGCGGGGACGGCATCGTAGTCGTACTGGCCCAGGGCGCAGAGATAGATCTTGGTGAAGGTATTGGTCTCGACCACGCCACCGTTCGCCAGAATCCACTCCCGGGCCTTGACGAGGCAGGGATGATCCTTCGACCAGCCCATCAGCTTCAGGGCAAAGTAGGCCTTGACGCCGTAGCTGATGTTGGAGGGGCCGCCGGGGTAGTGGCTCCAGCCGCCGTCAGCATTTTGATGGCGAAGGATCTCGTTGACGGCGCGCTCCATCTTGCCGGGATCGCCGGTTCCGAGCAAGGTATGGAGGAAGATGTAGTCGGCCTCGAGCATGACGTCAGCCTCGAGCTCGCCACACCAGAAACCGGCCTCGTCCTGCTCGCCCAGCAGCCAGTTCTTGGCGCGTTCGAGACCGTCGGCGACGCGGTCGAGGCCCAGGTCCAGCCGGCCGAAGCGCGGCTGGGCAGGCCGCGCCGACACGTGCCCGTTTTGTGGGAGTTCACTCATAAGGAAGGTGCTGGGTCAGCCATCGAGCTATCGTGCTATCGAGATGTCGTACCCCTGGAGAGCGGCGGAGCGGAGGAGATGGCCCGAACGATCTCAGGGGGCAGACCGAAGCGTACATTTTCGGGCATGACCTCGACCTCTTCGGCATCGCCGTAGCCGCGGGCGCTCAGGAAGGCGACAACCTCCTGGACGAGGACCTCGGGGGCGGAAGCGCCGGCGGTGACGGCGACCTTGCCGATGCCTTCGAGCCACTGCGGCTGGATGTCGTCGGCTTTGTCGATGAGGTAGCTGCGAGTGCCGAGGTTTTCCGAAACTTCGACAAGGCGGTTCGAGTTGGAGCTGTTCCTGGAGCCGACGACCAGCACCAGATCAGCTCCGTGCGCGACGTTTTTGACGGCGGTCTGACGGTTCTCGGTGGCGTAGCAGATGTCCTGCGCATGCGGGCCGACGATGTTGGGAAATTTGATCTTGAGCGCCTCGATCATGTACCGCGCTTCGTCGAGGGAGAGCGTGGTCTGGGTCAGGTAGGCGACCTTATCGGGGTCCGGGACGACCAGAGCCGCGACCTCTTCGACGGTGGAGACGACCTGGGTAACCTCCGGCGCTTCGCCCTGGGTCCCTTCGACCTCTTCGTGATCGCGGTGGCCGACGAGCACGAGGGAGTAGCCCTGCCGGGCGAATTTGACTGCCTCGACGTGAACTTTGGTGACCAGAGGACAGGTAGCGTCGACGACCTTGAGGCCGCGCTCGCGGGCGCGCTCCCGTACCGCGGGCGAGACGCCGTGCGCGGAGTAAATGACGCGGGCGCCTTCGGGAACCTCATCCAGCTCGTTGACGAAGATCGCACCCTTTTTGGCCAGATCGTTGACGACATGGCTGTTGTGGACGATCTCCTTGCGAACGTAGATGGGGGCGCCAAAGGTATCAAGAGCGATCTGAACGATATCGATAGCACGGACCACACCGGCGCAGAAGCCTCGCGGCTTGAGCAGCACAATACATTTTGTTTCGGCGCCCCTAGCTTGCTTCGGCCCGTTTACTTCCAAATCAAGTATCGAAGTCGTCACGACTTAAGTATACCCTGTTTACCCTGAACAGCCCCCTGCAGAGGTACAGAGCCGGATACCGCAAGGGGTGCTTTTTAGACTTCGCGTCCGCGTCTCTCGCACAATTTCAAAAAGGAAGATCACAGACGCGATCTCTGAGTATGAACCGGGCCCATGCTGCCGGCGGACCCGGATCATATATCTGAGACTGGTGACGGCTAAAGCGAACTGCTGCCACATCCAGGATGCGGGCAGTGACACTTCAGCGAGGTAACTCCTTTTGCGTCTTGACAGTATCCAGAGCAATATTTCTTGCCGTCGGGACAGACGCAGGTACAACCTGCATGCGCGCATTGTTTCGGTTCCGATGCCATCTTGCACCTCTAGAGAACATTTGATGCTGCTTCCGGACGGGGGGTGTCTTCGTCAGGCACTGGTCTCGAGCAGATGTTCGGCGTGACGGACGCTAGTCTCTGTCAGCCTGGCCCCGCTCAGCATGCGGGCGATCTCCTCGACGCGTTCGACGCGCTCCATGCGGTGGACCGAGGTCTCGGTACGGCCGCGCTTCTCGGACTTTGCGATCAGGAAATGCTGGTCGGCGAAGGCCGCGATCTGAGGAAGGTGGGTGATGCAGATGACCTGCTGCGAGGCGGAGAGGGTCTTGAGCTTGCGGCCGACGGCCTCCGCCGCCCGCCCGCCGATGCCGATGTCGATCTCGTCGAAGACCAGGGTGCGGGGGAGGATGCCGGAGGATTTTGAGCGGCCCCTGGAGGGGGAGCGAGCGCCTTCTTCGACCGTGACCTTGAGAGCGAGGAGGACTCGCGACATTTCGCCGCCGGAGGCGATCTCGGTGAGTGGTTTGAGGGGCTCTCCGGGGTTGGTGGCGATGAGGAACTCGATGCGATCGAAGCCGTTGGCTGACCAGTGTTCGGCCTGTGGCTGCGGGGTGATGCGGATGCTGAACTGCGCGCGCATGGCGAGGTCGTTGATCTGGGACTCGGCCTGTTTTTCGAGGAGGCTGGCGGCGGTTTGGCGCACGGCGGTCAGGGCGGTTGCGAGGGCGGTGTAGGTTTGGGCGAGCTGTGCCTGCTCCGATCGGAGCTGCTCGATAAGGGCGTCGCGATGGTCGATCTCGGAGAGCTTTCGAGCGGCCGCTTCTCCGAAAGCAACGACCTCGGCGAGGGTGGCGCCGTACTTGCGCTTGAGACGATCCAGGTCGGCGAGGCGGTCTTCGATCTCGGCGAGGCGGCCGGGCGAGGCCTCGATGCGATGGGCGAAGTCGCGCACCTCGGCGTCGACCTCCTCGACGACAGCCTTGGCGCTGGCGAGCTGTAGGGCGGGCTCGGCAAAGCGGGGGTCGTAGCGGGCGAGCTCTTCGAGGTGACGGAGGGCAGCACCGAGGGTAGACTCGGCGGCGGTCTCGGATTCGTAGAGGAGATCGTGCGCGCTGGAGGCGGCGTTGAAGAGCTTTTCGGCGTTGGCGAGGACGCGTTTTTCGGCCTCGAGCTCCCCATCTTCGGCTTCGCCGGTGAGCGCGGCGGCAGAGATCTCGGAGCTCTGGAAACGCCAGAGGTCGGCCATGCGGAGGCGGTCGCCCTCGGTGACTTCGAGATCGCGGAGGCGCTCGCGGACGGTTTGCCAGCCGGCGAAGGCGGCGGCGACGGCCTCGGTTGCGATGTGGCCGAAGCGGTCGAGAAGAAGGCGCTGCTGGGCCTGGTCGAAGGCGCCGGCGGTCTCTCCCTGGGCGTGGACCAGGGCAAGCTCCGGGGCGAGTTGTTTGAGGGCGGCGACGGTGGCGGGCTGATTGTTGATGAAGACGCGGCCCTTGCCCGTGGTGGAGACCTCGCGGCGGAGCAGGACGAGATCGTCCGAGTCTCCGGGGTCGATGCCGTTGAGATCGAGGATGGCGCGAGCGCCGGGGGTTATCTCGAAGCTGCAGGCAACGATAGCTTTTTCGGCGCCGTGGCGGATGACGTCGGCAGAGGACTTGCCGCCGAGGAGCAGGGCGAGGGCGTCGATGAGGATGGACTTCCCTGCCCCGGTCTCACCGGTGAGCAGGTTGAGGCCTGGGCCGAGTTCGACGGCGGCACGGTCGATGACAGCGTAGTTTTCCGCGCGGAGCTCCAGCAGCATTGAGGCCTCGAAACAGGCGCATCTCAGAGGAGGCTCCGAGGATTGCGATACCGCGAGGATAACAAAGGCCGGAGCGCGTGGTGAGGGGCGCGGGAGGAGGTTGGGTGGAGCATCCAGGCGGGTACCGCAGATGAGGGTGGCGAGGGCTCCCACGGGTGTTGGAGCAAGTACACTGGACGTAGATAATCCCTATGCCTTTGCCCCTTGCCCTTGCCCTTCTGCTGTTTCAGGACGACGCCGCGGCCGCGCCGCCGGTGGCGTCGAATACTAGCGCTCTTATCGAGATGATCCACAACAGCGGACCGGTTGCCTTGGCCGTGCTGCTGCTGCTGCTGCTTGCGAGCATCTTCTCGTGGCAGATCATGATTTCGAAGTGGCGCTATTTCGGGCGCGCCCAGGTGCAGGGAACGCGGTTCATCCGCGCCTTCCGCAAGTCGGGGCGGCTGAGCGAGATCGCGACGGTGGCGTCGCAGTTCAAGCCGAGCCCGCTGGTCGAAGTGTTCTCGGAGATCCATGACGAGTACTTCCGGCAGACCGAGGGGCGAGGCCTGCCGCGGAACCCGCAGGCGCTCGAGCGCGCGGCGCAGACGGCCTCGAGCGAGGCGCTGACGGTGATGGAACAGAGGATGACGTGGCTCGCCACCATCGCGGCGATCGCGCCGTTTATCGGGCTGTTCGGCACGGTGATGGGCATCATCGACGCCTTTCACGGCCTGGGAACGGCGGGCGCCGCGACGCTTCGAGCGGTGGCACCGGGCATCTCGGAGGCGCTGATCACAACGGCGGCGGGGCTGGTGGTCGCGATCCCGGCGGTGGTCGGCTACAACCAGCTGACGGCGCGCCTGCGCGAGTTTGCGGCGCGTATGGACGATTTCGGGCGCGAGCTGCTGAACGCGATCGAGAACGCGGCGATGCTGGCGCCCGCGCCTCCGGTCGAAGAGCCGCGGCGGAGGAGCTTCTAGACCATGGCCTTCACCTCCAGGGGACGGACGCAGACGGCGCTAGCCGAGATCAACATCACGCCGCTGGTGGATGTGGTGCTGGTGCTTCTGCTGATCTTCATGCTGACGGCGCCGGTGCTGCAATCGGGCGTGGAGGTGGCGATTCCGAAGACGCGATCGGTGAATCAGCTGACCGAGGAGCGTATGGTCGTGACCATCGACAAGAACCAGAACGTCTTTCTGCAGGATAAGCCGGTGAATGTGAACGAATTGCCAGCGCGCCTGAAGATTCTGCCTGCAGGCACCAAGGGGGATCCTGCGAAGCGCGTGATCTATGTCCGGGCCGATGAGCAGGTGCCGTTCGGCGCGTTCGCTTCAGTCATGGACGCGGTGAAGCAGGCCGGAGTCACGAACATCAGCATCGTGACGCGGCCGATCGAGAGGTAGGCGAGCTCGCGGATGCGATCCCCAACGGCATGGACGACACGCGATCCGGAGGCGGGCGCAGAGGCTCTGCGCAGCAGCCTGGCGGGATCCGTTGCCCTGCACGGACTGGTGGTTCTGGCGACGCTTGCCTCCGCCCTTCTGCTGCGTCACCATGGGCAGAGCTGGGGCGAGCACGATATGACGGCGGGGTCGATCCAGGCGACGATGGTGTCCTCGCTGCCGCTGCCGCCGCGTCAGAAGACGTTGGAGACGGGCGTGCTGACGTCTGAAAGGCCGAGCCCCGCACCCACTCCGGCGAAGGAGCGGGCGCAGCCGCCGCCCTCTCCCAAGGAGATCCCGATCCCGACGAAGGCGCAGCCGAAGCCGCCCAAGATCGCCGAACGTCCGGCACCCGAGCCGCCGAAGCATCCGCAGCCCACGCCGCCGCAGCCGGAAAAGGCGACCAGCGGAGAGACGTCGGGCATTCGCATCGCGCAGTCCACGATGCAGCTGAAGAACGGGACAGCTTCGGTCTCGGTGGCCGATAAGACCTTTGGCGCGCGCTTCGCCTATTACGTCAACATCGTGAACCGCACGGTCGCACAGAACTGGTACACCCAGGAGGCCGACCCCCGCGCGTCCGAAGGCAAGCGGGTGACGATCGTCTTCGACATCGATCGCGACGGTCTGCCTTCGAACGCGCGCATCGAGAGCCGCAGCGGATCGCCCTCGCTCGACACCTCGGCGCTGCGAGCGCTGCAGCGCGTGGAGGGCTTCGGTCCGCTTCCGGCGGGCGATCACATCACGGTCGAGTATTCGTTTGATTACCGCCAGAAGTAAACGGGCGTTGCGCCGTCTTCGCTCGGGCGATTGCGTCTACCATGGGAGGTGCATGATTAGATCGCGATTTGTCTCTTTGTCTCTTCGGCTCGCTGCACTTCGAGTCTGTCTTGTATGCGTCGTTTTTCTCGCAACCGGATCAACGGTTGAAGCGCAGGACTGGTTCAAGACGGAGACATCGAGCGGCGCGGATCGTATCCGCATTGCGGTTGCCGACTTCAAAGCAATCTCGGCTGACCCGCAGGCGCCAGTCTTGAAAGCTACCTTCGATACCACCCTCTACTCCGACCTGGCGAACGCCGGCATCTTCGACATCGTCTCGAAGAGCCTTCAGGCCCAGGCGACGCCGGGCACGCCGGCGGAGATCAATCTGGGACAATGGGCCGGTGCGCCCACCTCCGCGGCGATGGTCGCCTTTGGCAACCTCGGGCTGGAGGGCGGACGCGCGGTGGTGAGCGGATTTCTGTTTGATGCAAAGAACACCCAGTATCCCCAGGTGCTCGCAAAGCAGTACAGCGAGGCGGCGAGCGAGGACTCGGTGCGGCAGATTGCTCACCGCTTCGCGGATGAGATCATCTTTCGGCTGGGCGGCGGCATTCCCGGGATCGCCGAGACGAAGATCTTTTTCGTCAAGGTTGGCGGCGGGAGCAAAGAGATCTGGCAGATGGACTATGACGGAGCGAACCCCCACGCGGTCACGCATCTGGGTACGGTCTCGCTGTCGCCGCGGGTTTCGCCGGACAACACGCGGCTGGCGTTCTCGTCGCTGGACCGGGATGGATTCCAGGTAAAGATGTACTCGCTGCTGCTGGGCCGCCTGGTGAACCTGCCCGTGAGCGGCGGGACGAATCTTTCACCCGCCTGGTCGCCGAACGGCCGCGAGCTGGCGTACTCCTCTTCGCGAACGGGCGACCCCGAGATCTGGATCGCCGACTCGAATGGCGGTTCGGCCCGCAGGGTGACGAGCTTTCGCGGACCGGACGTGTCGCCGGTCTTCAATCCCAAGACCGGGGCCCAGATCGCCTGGATCAGCGGGCGCACCGGTCTGCCGCAGGTTTATGTGATGGAGACGGACGGGTCCGGTGTGCAGCGCATGACGGATGGCGGGTACGCGACCTCGCCTTCCTGGTCTCCGAATGGCCAGTTCCTGGCCTTCGCCTGGAACCGCAAGTATGGACCGGGGGCTCCGGGCGGCCAGGATATCTATGTGATGGAGATCGCGACGAAGCGCTGGATCCAGGTGACGCACGAGATCGGCCGCTGCGACTTTCCATCCTGGTCCCCGGACGGACGGCACATCGTCTTCGCCAGCTCGCCGAATGGACGTGCGAGCGATTCGAAGATCGAGACCATGCTCGCGGACGGAACGCAGCGCCGCACCCTGACCACGGGCGACATGCCGAACTGGAGTTGGAAGTAAGCTGGTACACGTCAGGTCGACGCGCTCGACTGACCTTCACAAGTTGCTCTAGCCAAGAGCGGGAGAGACGTAGATGAGTTCGAGTCAATTGAGAGTACGGAGCGCCTTGATCGTGGCGGCAGCGGCAGTTGCCCTGACGGCTCTTTCCGGCTGCCACAAGAAGAACAGCGGCATCAACCCGAACAGCCTTGGACCCACGGCGGGCGACACGAGCAACCTGACCCCACCCACGGCGACCCTTTCCGCCGATCCGCTTGCGATCGACCTTGGCCAGTCGGTGGTGCTGAACTGGCGCACGCAGAACGCAACCACGGTCACGATCGACGGCATTGGACCGGTGAACAATAACGGAACGCAGACGGTCTCGCCGTCGAATTCGACGAACTTTCGCCTGGTGGCGAAGGGCGATGGGGGAACAACGGAAGCCAGTGTCCGCGTGACGGTTCGTGTGCCGGTCGCGCCGACCGCTCCCGCCAACGCAGATGCGAACGGCGATATGGGCTCGGACGCCGCCTTCCACCAGAATGTGCAGGATGCGTTTTTCGACTACGACAGTTACGACCTCCGTCCCGATGCGCAGGCAGCGGTGGTGCAGGCGGCGAGCTACCTGGCCGCGCACCCGGGAATCAAGGTCGTGATTGGCGGCTACTCCGACGAGCGTGGATCCGCCGAATACAACCTCGCGCTCGGGGAGAATCGCGCCAACTCGGCACGGACGGCGTTGATTGCTGCGGGCGTTCCAGCGTCGCGGCTGCGGGTCGTCAGCTACGGCAAGGAAAAGCAGTTCTGCACCGAGTCGAGCGAGAGCTGCTGGCAGCAGAATCGCAGGGCCCAGTTTTCGCTCGACCGCTAAGCGCTTCCAAGAGCGGCCCACCGATCCGGTTTTGATCGAGGCGGTGGGCCTGACAACAATTCAAGGCAGATTCAAGATCGGCAGATCCTTCCCATGATCGGACCCCAGAAACTTCGCCTCAGATTCCTCCGCTTTCTTTCCATCGCGGTCGCGTGCTGCGCCTTTTCAGGTGCGCCGGCGCACGCGGCTAATAAGGAGATGGTCCAGCTGCAGACCCAGATCCAACAGCTGCAGGATGCGGTCGCGCGCCTGCAGCAATCGAACGACGAACGCATGGGCGTGATGAGGGACCTGGTCCAGCAGAGCGCCGATTCGATCAACAAGATGTCCTCGACGATGGAGGTTCTGCAGAAGAGCATGCAGACCCAGGGAGAGGCGCAGACAGCCAAGGTCGACCAGGTCTCCGGTCAGGTTCAGGCGCTGAATGATTCACTGGACGAGATCAAGGCACGCATGGGACGTCTCGAAAAGCTGACGCAGGATGTGCAGGGGCAGCAGCAGTCGATGAGCGCCAATATGCAGGGATTGCCTGCTGGGGGCACCGCAGGTACTGCTGCGCTGGCAGGCAATGTTCCGGCGAGCAGCTTGCCGCCCTCGGCTCCGACCGGGTCCGGCCTCGACGCAGCTTCGCCGGCGAGTTCGACGACGCCGGCGCGGCGCGGCAAACCTCCTGCGGGAACGCCTCTTGACACGCCGGGCGCAGCCCCTGCAGGCGCAGCAGGCACGCCTCCAGCCGACGATCTGTACAAGACGGCGCTGGGCGACTACATGGCGGCGAAGTATGGACTGGCGGCGTCCGAGTTTGCGGATGTCACGAGGTCGTATCCCGACCACCCGCTCGCCGGGAATGCCCTGTTCTACCAGGGCGAGATCGAGTTTCGAGGCGCCCGGTACGCCGCGGCCATCAAGGACTACGATCGCGTGCTTGAACAGTTTCCGGATAACAACAAGGTCGCCGCGGCGCACCTGCATAAGGGCCAGGCGCTGATCCAGCTGAAGCAGAATGAGGCAGGCGTGCGAGAGCTGCGGGCGTTGATCCAGCGGTTTCCGAACTCGCCCGAGGCCATGCAGGCGCGCAGCCGGCTGAGCGGGATGGGGATAGCGGTGAAGTCGCGGCCGTAGCCGAGCCGGTTACCAGTGCCGCGGCCCCAGTCCCGATGTGTTAGTTGCGCATTCCCGCCATCAGGCTCTCGACCCCGAGTCGATCTTCTCCGGAGAGCGGAAGCAGCGGAAGCCGGGGTCTCCCGCCGTAGTACCCGTTGAGATCGCACGCAACCTTCAGGGCGGGAACGCCCAGGCTCGCTTCGATTTCGGCAGCTGCCGCGAGCAGGCGGATATGCTTTTCGGCTGCCAGATCGGGGTCGCCATCCTTCCAGGCCGCGAAGACCTCGTAGACCGCCTGCGGGGCAGCGGCGGCGAACGGAAGCAGCGTTCCCGTCGCCCCGGAGCGGAGGTCATCGAGCAGCGTCGCGGAGCTTCCGTTCAGGATCTGAAATCCGATCTGTTTCGATCGCGTCCTGACCTTCGACGCAGGGGGCGCGGTGGCCAGGGCTGTCCCTCCGCCGGTGAGCGAGCCTGCGGCGATGTAGTTCCCTGCTCCCGGGACTGCGTGCGGGATGCTCATACGATGCGTCACCGCAGCGAAGACCTGCGTGACCACGACCTCGCGGGTGGTTGCCGCGGCGGCGGCCTTGACCTGCTGCAGCCTTCCTGCGCCGCGAGCGTCTCCGAGCAACCCCAGGAAAGCCGGGTTGGCGGAGAGCTCCGAGATGAGTTCCAGCGGCAGCGAGCCATGGTCCTGAAGCAAAAGGGGGAGGGGCGCGCGGTCGGCGATTGCCTGGAAATAGGTGAGCAGCGGTTTGAGGTTCGGGGCGCCGGCGGCTAGAACGCCCGGAACGCGGAGCAGGAGCACGTCATAGCCGAGGCTGGCGGCGAACTCGGCGAGATCGAGGGTTGTTAGGACACCATCGCGCGAGATGCTTGCGGTCATCACCTTTTCAGGCGCGCTGGCCTGAATCGCGGCGCTCAACACCTCGCGCGTCTCGGCATCCGAGAGCAGGCTCGCCTCGCCGGTTGGCGTGAGAACGGCCAGGCCGGCCGCGGGAGTGCGGGAGTACCGCTCCGCGTTATGTTCGACCTTGCGGAGGTAGACCCTTCCATCCGGGTAGAACGGTGTCGTGAGCGGGATATGCAGGCCGTCGAGAAGCATGGTTTTATTCTATTGGCCTATGCCGGCGTGGCCGCGATGCTTTACCGCCTGGGCGACTGTGACGCGAAAGGTGTAGAGCGGATTTCCATCGGATGCCCCGATCTCGCGTAACCTCAGAGGCACAGATGATGCGGCAAATAGACATTTCGAAAGATAAGAGCGTCGGCGATCTCGGACGCGAGGCGTTCTGGTTTCTGACGCACACCCTGCTGGCGGTCGCGGTGCTCGCGCTTGTGATCGGCTTGATGTCGCTGGTGCATCCGGACCCGGAGTCCGCCTCGCCAAAGTTGCTGGGGACGGTGCTGGCTTTTTTCGTTCCGATGGTGGGCGGCTTCCTGATCTCACGCGCCCAGCAGAACGAGGTCTCGCGCTACGTGTGGATCTCGGGCCTGCTGCTCTTCTCCGTCATCTGCGTTTGGGTGCTCGACCTGCCCACGGGCAACGGTCTGTGCGAGCACTGCGGGGCTCTGGACAAGCTCTGGCGGACGTTCTTCGATATCGGCCATGGCAGCGGCCTGATGGGCGGAGATGGTTTGCTGGTGGGCACCTGGATTCCGCTCTCGATGATCGGCTATGCCGTGGGCTCACAGTTCGGTCTCGAATCCTAAGCTCGACGTCCCAGACTGGTTCGACCTTCAAAATTCAGTTCGATCCCAAGGTTCAGTTCGTCCCAGACGCGGTCGAAGCTTAAGACCGCAGCGCTTCCTCGCTCATCTGCTCGGCGTGCAGGGTCTGCAGGGCGACGACACTTCGCGTCCCATGCTGGAGCGCGGAGATGCCTTCGGCGGCGGCACTCGCCGCAGCCAGGGTGGTGATGGTCGGGATGCGCGCCAGCACCGCGGCCCGGCGGATCGCTTTTTCATCGAAGACGGTGTCCTGACCTCGCGGCGTGTTGATCACCAGCTGGATGCGATCGCCCTTGATCAGGTCGACGACGTTTGGCCGGCCCTCCTGCACCTTGTACACCCGCTCGGCGTGGAGACCGGATTTGCCGAGCACATCGGCTGTCCCGTGGGTCGCGACGATGTGAAAACCCATCTCCATGAACTGACGCGCGACCTGGACGACCGCGCCCTTATCGTGGTCGTTGACGCTGAGGAAGATCGTTCCCCTGGTCGGCAGGGCTTGACCCGCCGCGATCTGAGCCTTGGCGAAGGCCTCGCCGAAGTTATCGGCAACCCCCATCACCTCTCCGGTCGAGCGCATCTCTGGACCGAGGACGGTGTCAACGCCGGGGAACTTGCCCCAGGGGAAGACCGGCGATTTGACGAAGAAACGCGAGCCGGTGTCGAGGTCCTTGCCGGTGGCGAGTTCGCGCGGCAGGAGCTGCTTCAGTTTGCGTCCGGTCATCAGGCGCGAGGCGATCTTCGCCAGCGGGACGCCGGTGGCCTTGGAAACGTAGGGGACGGTCCGCGAAGCGCGGGGGTTGACCTCGATGACGAAGACGGTGCCGCGCTGGATGGCGAACTGGATGTTGACCAGGCCGAGGACGTCGAGCGCGAGCGCCAGCTTGCGGGTGTAGTCGCGGATGGTATCGAGGACAGCGGGCGAGATGCTGACCGCCGGGAGCACGCAGGAGGAGTCGCCGGAGTGGATGCCGGCCTCCTCGATGTGCTGCATGATGCCGGCGATGAGGACGTCGTCTCCATCGCACAGCGCGTCGACATCGACTTCGACGGCATTTTCTAGAAAATGATCGATCAGGACCGGGCGCTCCTGCGAGTATTCGATCGCCGTACTCATGTAACGGACGATCGCCTCGTCGTCATAGGCGATGACCATGGCGCGGCCACCGAGGACGTAGGAGGGGCGGACGAGAACGGGATAGCCGACGCGGTTGGCGCCCTGGATGGCCTCGGCGACGCTGGTGGCCAGGGCTCCCTCCGGCTGCGGAATGCGGAGCTCTTCGATGAGCCTGCCGAAGCGCTTACGGTCTTCCGCGAGGTCGATGGACTCGGGGGAGGTGCCGATGATGGAGACGCCGGCGTGCTTGAGCGGGAGGGCGAGGTTGAGCGGAGTCTGGCCGCCGAACTGGACGATCATGCCGATAGCTGGATTTTCGCCTGAGGGCTCCACCGTCGAAGACTCGTGCTCGTAGACGGCGAGGACGTCTTCGAGGGTGAGCGGCTCGAAGTAGAGGCGGTCCGAGGTGTCGTAGTCGGTCGAGACGGTCTCGGGATTGCAGTTGACCATGATGGTCTCGTAGCCGTCTTCACGCAGGGCGAACGCGGCATGGCAGCAGCAGTAGTCGAACTCGATTCCCTGCCCGATGCGATTGGGACCGCTGCCGAGGATGATGACCTTTTTCTTGGCGGTCGGAGCGGCTTCGTCTTCGTCGTCGTAGCAGCTGTACAGGTAGGGGGTGAAGCTTTCGAACTCGGCCGCGCAGGTGTCGACGAGCTTGTAGACGGGCTGGACCTCCAGACGCTTGCGAAGCGCGCGCACGCTGGCAACGCCTTCAGCGCCGGTGAGCTTCCAGCCGGCGGCGAGGCGTTCGTCGGAGATGCCCATGCGCTTGGCGGAGCGGAGTTGGTCGGCGGTGATGCGGCCGATCGGAATCTCCGTAACCGCCTTGATCTCGTCCGTGATCTGCTTGATCTGATGGAGGAACCAGGGGTCCATCGAGGTGAGGCGGGCGACTTCGCGGACGCTCATGCCGCGGCCGTCCACGCCATGCTCGAAGGCGTAGCGGATGTAGGCGAGGCGCTCCGGGTGTGGGGTGACGAGACGCTGGGTGAGCCGGCGCGGCTCGATGTCGTCCGCGGTCGCCTTTTTGCCGGTCTCGAGCGATCGCACGGCCTTCATCATGGCCTCCTTGAAGGTGCGGCCGATGGCCATCACCTCGCCGACGGACTTCATCTGCGGGCCGAGGATCTCGTCGGCTCCGGGGAACTTTTCGAACTGCCACTTGGGGATCTTGACGACCACGTAGTCGATGGTCGGCTCGAAGCAGGCCGGCGTCGCCTTGGTGATGTCGTTCTGGAGCTCGTCGAGGGTGTATCCGACAGCGAGGCGGGCGGCGATCTTGGCTATTGGGAAGCCTGTCGCCTTCGACGCCAATGCGGACGAGCGGGAGACGCGCGGGTTCATCTCGATGACGGTCATGCGGCCATTCTGCGGGTTGACCGCGAACTGTACATTGCTGCCGCCGGTCTCGACGCCGATCTCTCGGATCACGGCGATGGCGGCGTCGCGCATGGCCTGGTACTCGCGATCCGTGAGCGTCTGGGCGGGCGCGACGGTGATGGAATCGCCGGTATGAACGCCCATGGGATCGAAGTTCTCGATCGAGCAGATGATGATGACGTTGTCCTTGAGGTCGCGGACGACTTCGAGCTCGTACTCCTTCCATCCGAGCACGCTCTCCTCGATCAGGCACTCGTGCACGGGCGAGAGGTCGAGACCGCGGGAGAGGATCTCCATGAGCTCTTCGCGGTTGTAGGCGATGCCGCCGCCCGAGCCGCCGAGGGTAAAGGACGGTCGAATGATGTTGGGGAAGCCGATCTTCTGCGCGTACTCCAGGCCGTCGCGGAGGTTGTTTACCAGGGCGGATCGCGGCATGTCGAGGCCGATCCTGTTCATCGCGTCCTTGAACAGCAGCCGGTCTTCCGCCTTCTTGATGGCCTCGAGCTTGGCTCCGATCAGCTCGACGCCGAACTTTTCGAGCACGCCGGAGTCGGCGAGGTCGACAGCGAGATTGAGCGCGGTCTGTCCGCCGACCGTGGGGAGAAGGGCGAAAATGCCCGAACTGCCGGACATCATCGCCGTCTCGACGCGCAGGATCTCTTCGAGATAGGCGGCGGTGAGCGGCTCGATGTAGGTGCGGTCGGCGACCTCGGGATCGGTCATGATGGAGGCCGGGTTCGAGTTAACGAGGACGACCTCGTAGCCTTCGGCCATGAGGGCCTTGCAGGCCTGGGTGCCGGAGTAGTCGAACTCCGCCGACTGGCCGATGACGATCGGGCCCGAGCCGATGACGAGGATTTTCGCTATGTCAGTCCTGCGTGGCATCTAGCGTCCACTCTTTCGGTATACGTCGCTGCGATGACCTGCATGGAGCACCGCAACGATTCGAATCTCTCTTTGTATGTCACAGATGACGCGACAGTCGCCGACGCGGAATGGCCACAGGCCACGAAACTCGCCCTTCAGGAGTTCTGCCAGGACCATCGGGTCAATCGAGGTCTCAACGCGATCTCTCAGAAATCGGATAATGCGCTCACGTATAGCCTTGTCCAGCCGGAGCGGCGAACACTCCGCCACCTCATTGACCTCAATCCGCCACACTAGATCTTCGCTCCATCTCCTCCAGCGAGATCGTGGACTTGGACTCGGCCAGCGGACGAATCCCGGCGAGATAGTCCTCACGATCTTCGATGAACCGCTCAATTGCCACCCGGACAAAGAAGCTCTTGCTCACATGATTCTCAGCGGCGAGCTTCTCCAGTCTCGCCTCTAGCTCAGGCTTCAATTGAACTTCAACCATGTTCGTCCCCCTCTAACCGCTTCCACTCTTCCATCATCCTACGGAAGTCTTTGAAGAGGTAGTGCGAGTCGTGCGGGCCGGGGCTGGCTTCGGGGTGGTACTGCACGCTGAACATGGGGTCGGATTTGTGTTTCAGGCCGGCGCAGGTCCCGTCGTTGAGGTTGACGTGGGTGACGGCAACCGAGCCGGCGTCGAGCGTGTCGGGATCGACGGCAAAGTTGTGATTCTGCGCCGTGATCTCGACCTTGTCGGTCTCCATATTCTTGATCGGGTGATTGCCGCCGTGATGTCCGAACTTGAGCTTGTAGGTCTTGCCGCCGAGCGCGAGCCCGAAGATCTGGTGGCCTAAACAGATGCCAAAGATGGGGGACTTTCCCTGCAGCTTCTGCACGTTCTCGACAGCATAGTCGAGCGGCTCCGGATCGCCGGGTCCGTTCGAGAAGAACACGCCGTCCGGCTCCATCGCGAGGACGTCTTCCGCCGACGTGCGCGCCGGGACCACGGTCACGCGGCAGTTCTCGCGCGTCAGCATCCGCAGGATATTCTCCTTGATGCCGAAGTCGTAGGCGACGACGTGCATGGGCTCCCCTTCGGAGGCGGTCGACAGCAGGCTGTCGCCGGTCTGGTTGCGCGGCTCCTGCGCGTCCCAGGTGTAGACCACCTTGGTGCTGACGCCGCTCGCCAGATCCGTGCCTTGCATGTTTGGAATGGAGCGGGCGCGTTCGACCAGAGCTTCCGCCTGTAGATCTTCGCCCGAGGCGATCACGCCGCGCATGACCCCGTTGGCCCGGAGGTGCCGGACGACGGCGCGGGTATCCACCTCGGAGATGACGGGAACGCCGAACCGCTCCAGGTACTCGTCCGCCACCTGGGTCGATCGCCAGTTGGAGCTTACCGGCGAGAACTCGCGCGTGACCAGGCCCTCGATGTAGGGCCGTCTGGCCTCGGCATCGGCAGGAGTGGTGCCGTAGTTGCCGATGTGGGGATTTGTCAGAACGACAATCTGCCCGGCGTAGGAGGGATCGGTGAAGATCTCCTGGTAGCCGGTGAGCGATGTATTAAAGACCACCTCGCCGAGAGACTCACGCTGGGCGCCGAAGCTCTTTCCGTGAAAGGTACGCCCGTCTTCGAGCGCCAGCATTGCCTGCATTGCCTCTCCTGATCGGGTGGATTTGTCTGATTCTACCAGCAGCACAGGCTCCGCCTGGCGAGCCTCGGCAATTGCTGCTTCAGAGGAACGGCGACGAAGAGGTAAAGATGTGATACCTGTACCTACAGCACATCCCAGCGCTTCCACGGCACATCGGCCGAGCCTCGGCAGACTGACCGAGCCACGGCAGATTGACCGAGCCTCGACCGCATGCTCTAATTGCGCCCCGCAAGGAAACAGCACATCTACGTGAGTTGAAGGAGATATCTGCATGCATCTGGTAAGCCTTGTCGCCGTGCTCGTTCAAGAGCAGACTGCGATTGCACCGGGAACATTGGTGGTGGATGACGGGCGGCCCTGGCTCTGGATCGCGATGGTGACGGGGGTCCTGGCGCTGGTCGCGGCGGCCCTGCTGGCGCGCTCCGTGATCGCCTCGGACAACGGGACCCTTGAAATGCAGGCGATCTCGAATGCCATTCGCGAGGGGGCCGAGGCCTTTCTGCGGCGGCAGTATAAGACTATCGGCATCATCGCCGTCGTTCTCGCGGTGCTGGTCTTTGTCGGCTACCAGATGTCGCCCCGGACCTCTCCCTACGCGTTCAAGACGGTGATCAGCTTCCTGGTGGGAGCGATCTGCTCCGGTCTGGCGGGATTTACGGGCATGTACTGCTCCATCCGCGCCAATATCCGAACGGCATCGGCGGCACGCACCAGCCTGAACCGGGCGCTGCAGATGGCTCTGCGAGGCGGGGCGGTGACCGGCCTGGTCGTGATCGCGTTAAGCCTGCTGGGCGTGGGCGCGCTGTTCCTGTTCTTCGGCGGGCTTGAAAATCCGCAGGCAGTCCCCTACCAGCTGGTCGGCTTCGGCTTCGGAGCCTCGCTGGTCGCGCTCTTCGCCCAGCTGGGCGGCGGCATCTACACCAAGGCCGCGGACGTTGGCGCGGATCTCGTCGGCAAGGTCGAGGCCGGCATTCCCGAGGACGACCCCCGCAACCCTGCCGTGATCGCCGATCTGGTCGGAGACAATGTGGGCGACTGCGCGGGCCGTGGCGCGGACATCTTCGAATCGACAGCCGCCGAAAATGTCGGCGCCATGATCCTCGGAGCGGCGCTGTATCCGGTATTCGGCATCAAGGGCATCCTCTTTCCGCTGATCGTCCATGCGATCAATCTGATCGCCAGCATGGTTGGCGTCGCGGTGGTCAAGACCAGGGAGGACGAGGACCCGATGCACGCGCTGAACCGCGGCTTCTACGTCACCTCGGCGCTGGCGCTGGTGGGCTTCGCCGCGGCGGTCTACACGATGCTGAATCCGGCGATGGCGAATGGCGCTCGGCCGGTGCAGCCGTTGTGGTTGCTCGGATGCGGCATCGTCGGCCTCGCCACGGCGTTTCTGTTCGTCTGGATCACGGAGTACTACACCGAGTCGCGCTACCGTCCGGTGATGTCGATCGCCGAGGCCTCGCTGACCGGTCCGGCGACCAACATCATAAGCGGCCTCGCCGTGGGCATGGAGACCCCGGCGATGCCAGTCATCGTCATCTCGGCCGCGCTTCTGCTCAGCTACTGGTTCGGCGTGCAGGGGCTGGCGGGGGTCACGGGCATCAGCGACTATGCGAAGGGGATCTACGGCACCGCCATCGCGACGATGGGCATGCTGAGCTGCGCGGCGTACATCCTGGCGATGGATACCTTTGGCCCGATCACCGACAACGCCGGCGGCATCATCGAGATGTCGAACCAGCCGGACAACATCCGCGAGCGCACCGACAAGCTCGACTCGGCGGGAAACACGACCAAGGCTCTCACCAAGGGATACGCGGTCGGTTCAGCCTCGCTGGCCGCGTTTCTGCTCTTCTCGGCCTACCTTGAAGAGATCCGGTCGATCGTAATCGCCAAGGTCACAGCCGCGGGTGGCTTCATGCCTGCCGGATGGAGCTTCACCAACATCAACCTGGCCCAGGTCCCGGTCTTCGTCGGCGCCCTCTTGGGTGCGATGCTGACCTATCTGTTCAGCTCGCTCGCCATCAAGGCGGTCGGTCGAACGGCGCAGAAAGTGGTCGAAGACGTGCGCGCGCAGTTCCGCGAGAACCCCGGCATCATGGCCGGCACCTCCAAGCCCGACTACGGCCGCTGCGTGAGTATCGTCACCGGCGCGGCCCTGCGCGAGATGGTCATCCCCGGCGTGCTTGCGGTCGGTCTGCCGGTCGCCGTCGGTCTTATCTTCCGCAACTTCAGCCCGAGCTACGGGGCAGGATCGGCCGGAGTCGTCATCGATCCCGCGACCGGCACAACGGTGCTGGCGGTGCCTGCCATCGCCGGCGTGGCCGTCAACCTTGCCGGAGCGGAGGCGGTCGCAGGTCTCCTCATGGTCGGCACCATCTCGGGCGTCCTCCTCGCCATGCTGATGAACAACGGCGGCGGCGCCTGGGACAATGCCAAGAAGTACATCGAGACCGGCAAATTCGGCGGCAAACGATCGGATGCCCACAAAGCGGCCGTGGTCGGCGACACGGTCGGAGACCCGTTCAAGGATACGGCTGGACCGAGTCTGCACGTGCTGATCAAGCTGCTAGCGACGATCACGCTGGTGCTCGCGCCGCTGTTCGTTTAGGACCGATGGCACCGGCAGGAGGCGGGCAGGAGAACGGCCCGCCGCCCTGCCAGCTACACGGAAGTGAACCGCCGCCCGAATCGCAGAAGTGTCTCATCCGGATCGCTCACGGCAAACTCACGCATACCCCACGGCTTGTCCTGGGGCGGATGCACACCCAACTCCCGCAGCCCTTACCCTATCGAAGAAGGCGTCGACAGCATCGACATAGAAGTAGACGCCGCACGGGTTGAAGATGAACTTTGGCGAATCGCTGAGGCCCAGGTGAACGGAGAGCCTGTCCATCGTCAGGAAGGCGTACTGCGTTCCATCTCCGTAAGGCTCACAGCTAAAACCCAGCCGCTCGTAGAAGGCGATAGACCGCTTCATCACCCTCACCGGAAGGATTGGCGAGAGTGACTGGAGTGACGGCTTTCGAGAAGTCTCAGGCAGGGTCATGGCACAAAGGTATAACGCCGGGCCAGTGGCTGTTGTGTAACAGTACAATCGAGGGTCGGACGGGTAAACGATGGCACAGACCGCCACATCCATAAGCATCCAGGCATCGGCTGAGGCAGAGCGTCCAGGCGGCGATCTGACCTCGGCCGAGCTGATCCGCTTCTACCGGCTGATGTATCTCTCGCGCAAGATCGACGACCGGGAGATTGTGCTGAAACGGCAGCAGAAGATCTACTTTCAGATCTCCTGCGCGGGACACGAAGCCCTGCTGGTAGCGGCTGGCATGGCGATGAGACCGGGGTACGACTGGTTCTTCCCCTACTATCGCGATCGCGCCCTCTGCCTCGCACTTGGAAACACCGCGGAAGAGCAGATGCTGCAGGCGGTTGGCGCGAAGGACGATCCGGCAAGCGGCGGCCGGCAGATGCCGTCGCACTGGACCAGTCAGCGTCTCAACATCGTCAGCCCCAGCTCCTCGACCGCGACCCAGTGCCTCCACGCCGTTGGCTGTGCGGAGGCCGGACTCTTCTTCACGCGCCATCCCGAAGCCGCGGCAAAGCACACCGGCGACTATCGCGAGTTCAAGGATGTGACCTTTCATGCGGACGAAGTGGTTTACGTCTCGATCGGCGAGGGCTCGACCAGCCAGGGCGAGTTCTGGGAGGCGTTAAACTCCGCCTCAAACGGCAAACTTCCCGTCGTCTTCGTGGTGGAAGACAACCAGTACGCGATCTCGACCCCGGTCGAGGTGAATACACCCGGCGGAAACATCTCGCGGCTGGTGGCGAACTTCCCCAACTTCCACTTCGCCGAGGTGGACGGCACCGATTCCCTTGCCAGCTACCAGGCGATGACCGAGGCGGTCGCCTATTGCAGGGCGCGCAAGGGCCCGGCGTTTGTCCACGGACATGTGGTTCGGCCGTACTCCCACTCGCTCAGCGACGACGAGCGGTTATACCGGTCCGCGGCGGAGTTGGAGGCGGACGCTCTGCGCGACCCGATCTCCCGGATGCAGATGTGGCTGCTGCGCGAGGGCATCCTCGATGAAGCAGCCATCGACCGGATCGAGCGCGAGGTTGAGGCCGAGGTCCAGCGAGCGGCCGACCGCGCTGTCGCCGCAGCGCCTGCCGAGGTCGCTTCGATTCTGGGGAACGTGTACTCGGAGGTTTACGACCCCTGCCAGGCGCACGCCTCGGAGACGGTGCCGCCAGCCGCCGACGCGACCGAGCGCACCATGGCGGACCTAATTAACACCTGCCTTCGCGACGAGATGCGTCGCGATCCGCGCATTGTTATCTTCGGCGAGGACGTCGCCGACGCCACCCGCGATGAGGCGCTCAAGGCGGGCAAGATCAAGGGCAAGGGCGGCGTCTTCAAGCTCACCGCCGGCCTGCAGACCGAGTTCGGAGCCGACCGTGTCTGGAACTCTCCCCTCGCCGAAGCCAACATCACGGGACGGGCGATCGGCATGGCCGTCCGCGGCCTTAAGCCGGTGGTCGAGATTCAATTCTTTGATTACATCTGGCCAGCCATGCACCAGATGCGAAACGAGTTAGCCTTGATGCGCTGGCGGTCGAACGGACAGTTCAGCTGCCCCCTGGTGATGCGTGTTCCGATCGGCGGATACCTGACCGGCGGTTCGATCTATCACTCGCAGTCGGGGGAGAGCATCTTTACCCATACCCCCGGCGTTCGGATCGTGATGCCGTCGAACGCCGAAGACGCGCTCGGGCTGTTACGCACCGCCATCCGCTGCGACGACCCCGTGCTCTTTTTCGAACACAAGCGGCTGTACCGGGAGACCTTTGGCCGCGCCGTCTACCCGGGTCCTGAGTTCAGCATTCCCTTCGGCAAGGCAAAGATCATCCGCCCCGGCAAGGATCTTACCCTGATCACGTACGGCGCGGTCGTTCCCCGAGCCCTCCAGGCGGCGCAAAAGCTCCACCGTGAGGCGGGCATCGACGTCGAGATCATCGATCTCCGGAGCCTTGCGCCGTATGACTGGGAGGCGATCGCCGAGAGCGTCCGCAAGACCTCCCGGGTGATCGTCGCCCACGAGGACATGCTCAGCTGGGGCTACGGCGCGGAGATCGCGGCGCGCATAGGCGACGAGCTCTTCCACGATCTCGACGCCCCCGTCCGCCGGGTCGCCGCCATGGACACTTTTGTGGCCTACCAGCCGCGGCTTGAAGACGCGATCCTGCCGCAACCGGAGCATCTCTACCGTGCAATGGCCGACCTGGCGGCGTTTTAGCCCGGGTCCGCAACTGCGCCGCCCGGTACGGGTTCCTCCAAGCGTGCGTCGCGTTTCGCGGTGGCATGGTTCATTCCGAAGGAGCCGCACATGCAGATGATCTGGCCAGGTAAGGGCGAGTTGCAAAGGAGTGCCAGGGATCTGATGGCGGGTCTGCTCTGCGTCCAGCTTGCGGGCATACCGATGCTCGCAGCTCCGATGGTCGCGGAGACTCCACCGCCGCCAGCCTCACGGGCGCAGCACGGGCAGCAGTTGGGGGGCGAGCAACGGGTGCTGCACGCGCTCAACCGGCTCACCTTTGGACCCAGGCCGGGCGAGGTTGCCACGGTCGAGCGGATCGGTCTGAAGAGGTGGTTTGAGCAGCAGCTCAACCCGGGGACGATCGACGACTCCGCTCTCGAGACCCGCCTGGCTGCGTTCCCCGCTATGGCGCTTTCGCAGCAGGAGCTGATCTACCGGTATCCCGATCCGCAGAGGTTGAAGGCGATGATCCAGCGGAATGAACCGCTGCCGCGAGACCCGGTCGAGCACGCCATCTATGCCGACGGCATCGCCTTTTATAAGGAAGCCCAGGCGCGCAAAGCCGCTGGAGAGAAGACTCTGGCTGACGCGAGTCAAGCCGCAGCGATGACCGGCACGGGAGCGGAGATGGAGAGGCCGAACCCCCTCGCGCTGGATGGGGCCGCGCAGGAGAGGCGAAGGCGCGGCGGTAGAGTCGATCTGCTCGGCGGCGAGGCCTCGCCCTACACCATGCCGGGCAAGAAGAAGACGGCGGCTCCCCCGGTCATGGATGCCCAGAGCGGAGCCGCGACTCAAGCCCAGAGCGGAGCCGCGACTCAAGCCCAGAGCGGAGCCGCGACGCAGGAGGGTGTGGCGCAGCCTGCCGGGAATCGTGGCCGGGCCAGGCACGACGAAGCTGCCTTTCCTGAGTCGGCGACCGCCGAGATCCTGGCTCTTCCGCCAGACGCACGTGTTCAGCGGATCCTCGCGCTCGAGCCGGAACAGCTGGTGAACTTCCGCCGGAGCCTCAGTCAGCCGGAGCTCGCCGCCGTCGCCCGCGATCTCAGCCCGCAGCAGAAGGAGATCTTCGCCGCGCTCGGCGGGTCGGAGCGGATGATCGGGGCCGAGCTCCTGCAGTCGCGCCTCGAACGCAATGTCTACAGCCAACGCCAGGTCGAAGCCGTGATGACGGACTTCTGGCTGAATCACTTTAACGTGTACCTCAGAAAGAATGGCAAGGAGCCGTACCTGCTGCCGGCTTACGAGCGGGAGACGATCCGTCCGCACGCGCTTGGCCGCTTTGAAGACCTGCTGATCGCGACGGCCAGGAGCCCCGCCATGCTGATGTACCTCGACAACTGGCAGAGCATCGGCCCCGACTCCGATGCCGCACAGCGGGGCGCACGCTTCGCCGGCTTCGCCAAGAACCCGCAGGTAAAACAGGCGCTCAAGGATCGCGGCCTGAACGAGAACTACGCCCGCGAGCTGATGGAGCTCCACACGGTCGGGGTCGGCTGCGAGGTCAGCAAAGACCATACCGCCAACCAACTCGACGCCGCCTGCGGCAAGGGATACACCCAGGCGGACGTCACCGAGGTCGCCAAGGTGTTCTCCGGATGGACCATCGACCGCCCGGCCGAGGGTGCCGGGTATCACTTCGAGGAGCGCCGGCATGAGCCCGGAAAGAAGACGGTTCTCGGTCAGGTGATCCACGAGAACGGCGAAAAGGAGGGTCTCGAGGTGTTGCACATGCTGGCCATGAGCCCCGCAACGGCCCGGTTCCTCTCGACCAAGCTCGCGGTTCGCTTGGTCAGCGACACGCCTCCTCCGGCGATGGTGGATCGCATGGCGAAGTCCTACCTCGCCAGCGGCGGAGAGATCAAGGCCGTGCTGCGGACCATGTTCGACTCGCCCGAGTTCTGGTCGTCCGAGGTCTACCGCGCCAAGGTCAAGACGCCGCTCGAGTTCGTCGCGTCCGCCCTTCGCGCCACCGATGCGGACATCACCAACGCTGTTCCGGTGGTGCAGTCGCTCGAGCGCCTGGGCATGCCGCTCTACGGGATGCAGACACCGAACGGCTACAGCTGGAAGGCCGAACCCTGGGTCAGCACCGGAGCGCTGGTCTCGCGGATGAACTTCGCCCTGGTCCTCAGCGGCAAGCTGCCCGGCACCCGCGCGGATTGGACCCCGCTGCTCGGCGAACCCCAGACCGGGGCCCACCCGGTCGCGTTGGGGAACGGAAGCCCGAGCTCGACCGCGGCCGCCCAGGAGCTTCGTCTCGAGAACATCCTTCTGGGCGCCCCGGCCAGTGATCGCACCCGCCAGGCGGTTCTGGCGCAGGCACAGGACAGCTCTGTACCGCAGCAGGCAGAACGTGACTTTCTCGCCCGCGGCCCCCAAGGCGCCATGGTTCCCCAAGGCGCCATAGTTCAAGACACGGGCGGGGTCGCGGAGGTCCCGGCCCAAAGAGACGTCCCGTCAGCAATGGATCGCCAGGCTGCGACGATGGCCGGACTTCTACTCGGATCTCCGGAGTTTCAACGCAGATAAACCCGGCTATGAGACGCAGCCCAGACTGCTGGAGAAACTTTCCCCGCCTGGCGACGTTTGCTTCTTCAGGGCCTGGCCAGGAACGGCAGCAGCAAGATTGAGGTAGAGCAATGCGAATCACACGAAGAGGTTTTATGAAGGGCGGAGCACTTGCCCTGGTCGGAACCTCCACCATCCCGAGCTTTCTGACGCGAAGTGTCATGGCCGAAGTCACATCGGCGGCTGCCAACAAGAAGAAGCTGATCATCCTGTTTCAGCGCGGAGCCGCCGACGGTCTCAACATCGTCGTCCCGTACCGGGAAAAGAACTACTACGCCATGCGGCCGTCGATCGCGATCGCGCAGGAGCAGGTGCTCGATCTGGACGGCTTCTTCGGCCTCCACCCCTCTATGTCGGCGTTCAAGCCGCTCTATGATCAGGGGCACCTCGCTATCGTCCATGCGGCGGGTTCGCCCGACACCACCCGCTCGCACTTCGACGCGCAGGATTACATGGAGAGCGGAACACCCGGGGTCAAGGTCACTCAGGACGGCTGGCTCAACCGCGCCCTGCAGGACGAGGCGCTTACCGGCAGACCCTCCGCCTTCCGGGCCGTCGCGCTCGGCACCCAGGTTCCCCGCACGCTGCAGGGCAAGCTCCCCGCGATCGCCGTCAACAATCTTGCCGACTTCTCCGTCGGCGGCAAGGGACCGACGACCTCGCCGATCTCAAACGCCTTCCAGGCGATGTATGACCAGAGCACCGACGCGGTGCTCCATGGAACCGGCCAGGAGACCTTTGAGGCGGTGCGGATGCTGAAGGCGGCCAACCCTGCGCGCTACGAGCCGGCCGCGGGGGTCGTGTACCCGAACACCCCGTTCGGCAACAGCCTGAAGCAGATTGCCCAGCTGATCAAGGCCGACCTTGGGGTCGAGGCCGCGTTCTCCGACATCGGCGGCTGGGACACCCATCAGAACCAGGGAAATGTTAACGGGCAGCTGGCGAACCGCCTCAAGGAGTTCTCCGAGACCATCGCCGCCTTCTGGAAAGACATGGGAGCGGACGCGGAGAACCTCACGCTCGTCACCATGTCGGAGTTCGGACGCACGGCCCGGCAGAACGGCACCGGCGGCACCGATCACGGGCACGCCAACGTGATGTTCGTGCTCGGCGGCAACGTGAAGGGCGGCAAGGTGTACGGCAGGTGGCCGGGGCTGGCGAACGAGCAACTCAACGAGGGCAGAGACCTGGCCGTCACGACTGACTTTCGCAGAGTTCTCGGGGAGGCGGCGTACAAGACGCTCGGTGCGAAAGACCTGAATACAGTCTTCCCCGGGTCACAGGTTCAGCCGAACGGGTTCCTGAATTTCACCTAAAGTTCCAGGCGGTTATTACTCCCGCTGCCGCGCGTAACCTGACTGGGAGGCGTAGTTCATTGAGCGAATCATCTACAACGAAGGTGGTAGCAGACAGGACAACTTTTACCTCAAAGGTGCGTCATACTTACTGTAGTTGAAAGCGCCGGGCTATCAGTTCCCTCGGTTCCGGCTTCCCCTAGCTGCCCCACCCCTCCCCACCTAAAGACCGTAAGGCTCCCAGATCACCGGGAGCCTTCACTCCTTTCTGGCGCTGCTTCAGCCGAAGCCGAACCTGCGATCGAGCGCCGCCGTACCTGCTCCGTAAAACAGCAGCATCAGAGCCATCGGGAGGAGAGCGAGCGTGTACTCGGAGGCCGGGTAGCCCTTATGCAGGTTGACGGTCACCAGCGCCACTGTCATATTGATCGCGATTAAAAACGCGGAGAAGCGGGTGAACAGCCCGAGAACCAACAGGCCTCCGCCGAGAAACTCGGTGAGCGCGGAGACATAGCCGAGCCACGGCGGCAGACCCAAGCTGGCCACGAAGTGGCTGAAATGTTCGAGCGCCGCCAAGGGGCTGCCGTGAAGGCCGTTCGGCGGCACCACCTTGCCATACCCGTGGTAAACCATCGCCGCACCCAGAACCAGCCGCAGTAGCAGCGCGCCCAGAGGTTGAAGGCTATCCAGCCAGCGAGACATATCGATCCTCTCTCCGCAGACTAGCCTGCGTGCCCTGCACGATTTCCACTATTGCGGACGAGGTGCCGGCCTCGGCATCACGGCCGGAACCTCCGTCGGCGGAGCATACAGATCGAGAAACCGCTTCAAGGCCGGAGCGTACCGGACCATCGCGGACGAAGGCAGAACGATGGTCATCTTGGGGTCTGCGGCCCGGAGCACCTCGGGATCCTCGACGTCCCCGCGACTGAGAATCAGCTTGGGCAGCTTCAACTCGTCAAGCGCCGGCCGCAGCGCAAATCGATTCCGCAGCAGAAGACCGACTGGCACCAGCCGCGAGCGCGAATCTCGCCGGACCCGTCCTTCGACGTCGAACTCCGGCTGGTCCAGGATCAGCGCAGGCACGGAGGCGTGGGTTGCCGCCAGATGCAGTGCCAGGGCCGCTCCCAGGCCGCGTCCGTAGGGGATGATACGGTCGCTCCCGAGAGCGCGCGAACGGGTCAGGTAATCCCACGCGGCTTCGGCATCTTCGGCCATGCTCCGCTCACTCGGGTGCATCTCCGCGCTTTGCCCAAAGCCTCTGTAGTCGAGGGCAAATACGGATAGGCCAACATCGTGGAGCTCCGCCAGCGTCCCCTGATCGCCGGCCAGAGATCCGTCTCCGCCCGGGAGATAGAGAATCGTGAGATGCCCGAAGGCTCCTCCCTGTCCGGCGGGAATCCACCAACCGGTCAGTTGGGGAACACCGGTAGCTCCGGCAGCAAACCGAACGGTTTGAAAGGCGACGCCTCCCACCGTCTCCGGTGCCGCCGCGGTTCGGCTCGGATGCAAGACCAACTGCCACTGCCCTCTGTAAAACAGCCCGCACAAGGTCAGGTATCCGCACGCCACCGCCACCAGCACCGCTGCCAGAAATGCCTTCAGCAGCCAAACCGGGTCGACCACGTCGGACGCCCGAGTGGCTGCGGCGGCGCGCCCATTAGCTTGTCGTCTGGATGACTTTGGCATGACTCTCCCTGATCCTTACTCGTTCGACGGAACGCGGCTCAACGCCCGTGCGGAACGCCTTTATCTCATCGCGGAACGCGCGTCTTACACTAGGTTAACCGAGTTGGCCAGACCAGTGAGGGCCGTGCGGCTTTCGGGGCATGGGAGGAAAAGGGATGCCGCACTGGGTAAAGCTCTGCAGCGCAGCCGACGCGCCGCCAGAGGGCAATGTGATGGAGGCGGAGGTAGAGGGTGTCGCGGTCTGCCTGGCTCGCCTGAAGGGGGATCTCGCAGCCCTGGATAACGTCTGCCCGCATCGCCAGGGGCCGCTCGGCCAGGGATGGATCGAAGGAGCCGCGGTCGTCTGTCCGTGGCACGCGTGGGCCTTCGACCTGCGAACCGGAATGGCGGAGCCGCCCGAGCAGGCTCAGGTCAAGGTCTTCGAGCTGCGCGCCGAGGGGGACGATCTCCTGATCAAGCTTGAATAGGCTGCATCCACAAAGCCCTTCCTACCCCGAGCGACTCCCTCGCGGGAACCAGAAAGGGAACACCGGGCTACCTTGTTGAAAGTTTTCATCGTTCCCCTCCCGCACCCGCAGTAGTCTGCAGGCAGTGCCAGACCAGCTGTAGAAACTCTGGTGATGAGAGGAACTTGACCCAATGAATCTTCGCAATCTTGTGCTGGCCTTTGCCGCTCTCGCCGTATTTGCCGTATCGACCATACCCGCCGAGGCCTACGGCCACCATCACCGTCATCGCCACCACAACCATCACAAAAGCTAACGCAAACGTCCCCCGCTCCCTACCTGACTCCTAAACCCGCGCGTGAGGAGATCGCTTCACCTCACGCGCTCCCCTTCATCTTCTCCTTCACGCTGTGCGCCAGCTTTTCGATCTCATCGGCCTTCTTGACGACATCGACTGAAAGCACATTCTTGTCGGTCTTATCCACCTGCTGCTTCAGCTCCGTGGCCAGGCTCAACAGCTTGTCCGTATCGGCGACCAAGCGCTTCTGCCGGTCTGTGTTTCTTCCCCGCGCCTGCTGCTCCGCCATCTTCACGGTAAACGGGTCATCGGTGCGGTTCGGTTCCCCCAGGCCTCTTGAAGCATCGGGCGGCACTGGCCGCGGCGGAATTGGGCCCTGCTGAGAGATGCCGGCGCTTCCACTCATCGCCAGGGTGACAATCGCCGCCAAACCTGCGTTCCAACCTCGTCGTGCGCGCATCACAGTCCTCCGCCCCGCTCTCGCTGACATCCAAGCCGTTGTAACTTGGGAGCCTCAAACCTCTTCAGCGGCGACCCGCCCTGGGTCCCGACTCCCCGCGAAAGCGAGCTTTTATGATGCTTCTTACCGCGTCGACTTCGCAAGTCGACCCCATCTCGAGAATCCTGGCTCGAGATTGGCACGACGATGTCGTCAACTTCGTTCGATCGGATCTCCCTCGCCTGCTTGCGGTCATCGTCGTCGCCCTGATCCTGCAACGGATCGTCGCCTTCTTTGTCAATCGGATGCGCCGTCTGGCCGACCGGCAGGTGGGCAACCCGCAGCGGGCCTCGCAGCTCCGAACCGTGGCGGCGATCCTGCGGGCAACCTCCTACAGCTTTATTGGCTTCATCCTGCTGCTCCACAGTCTGTCCGTCTTTCACATCAACCTGATGCCCTTGCTGGCATCTGCAAGCGTCGTCGCCGTCGGTATCGGGCTGGGCGCGCAATCCATCTTCAAAGACATGCTGAACGGCATCTTCATTCTGGTCGAGGATCAGTACAACGTCGGCGATGTGGTTCGGATCGCGGGCCTGGCCGGCACCGTCGAGGATCTGACGCTGCGCCTGACCCGGCTGCGCGATGGGGACGGAACCCTCCACATCATCCCGAACAGCCAGATCGCCACCGTGTCCAATCTTTCGCGCGACTTCTCGATCGCCTCCCTCCCGATCAGCGTCGATGCGAGCGCCGACCCGGATCGGGTGATGGACGTGCTGCGCGGCATCGCCTCCGAGCTCCGCGGCGATTCCGCGTTCAAGGACGTCATCCTCGCCGACCCCGACATCCTCGGCGTCGACAAGATCAACGGCCGGGAGGTCATCTACCCGGTCAATCTCCGGGTCCGCGCCAATCAGAGAGATGGCGTGCTGCGCGAACTCCGCCGCCGCATCATCAAGACCTTCGAGCGCGAGGGGATACCGCTCGGCAACGCCTCGAGCCTGCTCATCATGCAGGACCGGGACCCCACCGCTCCCCCCGCGCAACAGCCGCTCACAGGCTGAAATGGCGCCGGGCGGGCAGGCGATCTACACCGACTGGTTCATCACCTGGAGCAGATCTTCCACTGTCTTCACCGGCGGCTGGCACCGGTTGCCGCTGCACACGATCGCAAAGCTGCCTGGCTCCTTCAGCTGCGGCAGGTGCGGCAGCGTCTCTGCCAGGGCGGGCGGCAGGTTTCGGAGCTGCTCGCGGGTGAGATGAAGGACACTTTTGTTGATCGCGAAGCGGGCCAGGGCGACTGCCTCCAGGCGGTGGGCGTCGGAATCGTTGCCGATGACGCAGACCTGGATGGGCCGCTGCAGCAGGCGTTGCAGGGCGATGCCGTAAGTCGCCGCGAACAGGCCGAAGTGCTCCACTACACCGGCAAAGGTCTCCAGCGTTTCCTGCGCCGCGACCATGTAATCCTCGCGGCCGTTCAGACCTTCGAGACGGAACAGGAGGGCAGCCGCAACCGGGTTGCCCGCCGGCGTCGGGGAGTCCTGCAGAGGCTTGCGCCTGGCCGACAGGGCACCGATCCGGGTGCTCTCCTCGGTGGTCGCATCCATGTCGAAGAAGGCACATCCAGTCCGGTCGTAGAAACGCAGCATGACGCTATCGGCAATCTCTTCGGCAGCGGTGTAGTAGCGAAGCTCACCCGTGGCCTCAAACGCATCGAGCGCCGCATGACCCAGAAACACGTAGTCGTCGAGAATTCCGGGAACGCGCTCCTTCTTCCCGGCGCCCTCCCCATAGGCGATGACGTGCGCCACGCCCGAGTCCTTGTCCCAAGCCTCGCCCAGCGCACGGTCCAGCGATTTCAGGGCGAAGTTGCGCGCGCCCGCCATCTCGAGGACCCGTCCAGCCTCCAGGTAAGCCGAGATGCACATTGCGTTCCAGGCCGTGTACAGCGTCTTGTCGATAAAGGGCGTGGGCCGCTTCAGCCGCGCCTCGGCCATCTTGCGCCTGGCAAGCGCTAGCAGCCGCTGCGCCTCCTCCACGGTCACCTTGGCCGCGCGCGCTACCCGGTCGATCGTTCCCGTGATGTGAAGGACGTTCTTGGCCGGGTTGTGGTGCATATTGCCAACCTCGGCAATTTCGTAATACGTGCCCGCGACGGCCAGTTCTTCGGGTGTCAGCACCTCCGCGGCCTCGTCCCGCGTCCAGGTGAAGTAGTCGCCGTCGTCGTCGAGCGAAAAGTCGGCATCCTGCGAGGCGTAAAAACCTCCCCGTTCCCGATCGCTTAAGCACGCGTCCATCCAACCCACGATCTCGCGAGCGACCCGCGCAAAATCCGGTTCCACGAAGGTCTGAAAGGCGTGGACGTAGTTCTTTAACAGCTCGCTATTGTCGTAGGCCATCTTTTCAAAGTGCGGCACCACCCATCGCTCGTCGACCGAGTAGCGGTGAAATCCTCCCGCGAGATGGTCGTAGATCCCACCCTTGGCCATCTTTTCGAGCGTCACGCTGGCCGCGGTCCTGGCCGCCTCGACCGCCTCGGTCCGCTTCCCCACCGAAACCCGCGACGCCGCGTCGATCAGCAGATCGATGGCCGCGGAATGGGGGAACTTCGGCTGGGATCCAAAGCCGCCGGAACGCGGATCGAACTGCTTCAGCGCGGCCTCGACCAGCTTCGCCACCAGCTCGGGCCCGGGATTGCCGCTTCTTCCCGAGAAGGCCTCGTTGTGCTCGATCGCCCGCATCACGCTTCCGGCCGACTCGTCCACCTCGCCGCGGCGCTTCTCAAAGGCCTCCGCCATGGTCAGCAGAACCCGGCGGAAGCTGGGCCGCCCATGCCGGTCATCCGGCGGGAAATAGGTGCCGCCAAAGAACGGCCGGCCATCCGGGGTCAGGAATGCCGTCAGCGGCCATCCGCCCTGCCCGCTGATCGCCGCAACCGCCGCCTGGTAGCGCGTGTCGACATCTGGGCGCTCATCGCGATCGACCTTGACCGCGACGAAATGCTGGTTGATGAGCTCGGCCGTCCCCGGGTCTTCGTACGACTCGCGATCCATTACGTGGCACCAGTGACACCACACGGCGCCGATATCCAGCAGGATCGGCTTGTCTTCCGAACGCGCCTTCGCAAACGCGCTCTCGTCCCACTCCCGCCACTCGACCGGCTGATGCATTGCGGAACGCAGGTAAGCGGAAGACGCCTCCGAGAGCGAGTTCTTGTCGTCGGCCATAGACGGTCAAGTCTATCTGACCTCTGCCCCGGCAGTCTCCGGGGACCTCGGTGACCATCGGCCATGAGGCCCTCCCGAGCCTTAAGCCGGAGGCGGATTGCTGCTGATCGGCTTCGGCGGCTCCGGAGCCTTCGGCGCCGTCAGCCCCGGGATCACCGGCGTTTGCGACACAACGCCCACCGCCGCATCCGCCAAGCTGATGCCATATCGCTCGAGCGTATTCGAGAGGAGCTGCTGCAGCGACACCCGGTCGATCGCGTAGGCCGCCGTCGCCGAGATCAGGTTGTTCTCCGCCGTCGCCAGATTGCGCTCCTGCTGCAGCACGTTGGCGGTAGTCGACGCACCCAGCCTGTACTTCTTCTGCTCCGCGTCGAGACTCTGCGCCGCAAAGACACGCGCCGCGGTTGCCGATTGCACCTGTGCCCGGACGTTGGTGAGCGCATATTGCGCATTGATGACCTGGATGCGCGTCTGCGTGTAGAGCTGCTGCAAGCGCATCTGGGTCTGCCGGTACTCCATCTGCGACCGCGCCTGATCCGCCTGGGCGGCGCGGTTGCGGATCGGGATCGTGATGTTCACGCCCAAACCTTTATCCGGCGAACTGTTATTGAACAGGTTGCCGAAGGTTCCGGCATAGCTGTTGGTTCCCGAGACCGAGTTCGGCGGGCACGGCACCGGGGTCGTCGAGGTAAACGAAGTCGCGCAGTTCAGATTAGGATTCTGTGCGCCGCCCAGAGCGCTTGCGCCATAAAACCCGTAGGCGTCAATGATCGGCAGCAGCCCATTCTTTTCACCGCGAATCGTGATCTCGTTGTTCTTCATATTCAGAACGGCCTGCTCGATCTGCGGATTGTTGGTGTAGGCCTGCTTGACCAAGTCCTCGACCGCCATATCCTCTTCCGGCAGACGGTCCAGCCCGACCCGGTCTGTCGGGATCACAGGCGCGGTCGAAAGCTGGGGATCGTTCAGGTTGCGTGCGATCGCCTGCTTCATAATCAGCTGCTGATATTCCAGATTCGACTGCGACGCAATCAGCGCCTGCCTGTCGCTTGCCACCGTCGCATCCGAGTTCACGACATCGAGCGGCGCCAGAGTTCCGATCTCGAGCTGCTTCCGGTTGTCCGCCGTCAGCTGCGTCGATTGCGCCAGCGCGCGCTGCTTCGCCTGCTCATCCTCGTACGCGCTCACCAGCGCCCAGTAGATCGTCTCCACCTGGCTGACCGTGTAGATGATCTGCTGCCGAAAGGAGGAGTCGGTGATGCGCCGGTTATTCTTCGCCTCCAGGATGAACCGCCCGTTGATGCCCGGTCCAAACCCTTGCAGCAGGTGCTGCGTCAGCTGCGCCCGGAAGTTCGACTGAAGGAGCGGACTGAAGTTGGAGCGTTGGCTGTTCGTGGTCTGCCGCGTGTTATCGAACGTCACGCTCAGCAACGAGCCTGTCACAAATCCCTGCTGGTAGCCGAAGTTGTAGTTGCTCGTATTGTTGTTCAGGAAGTTGGTGCCGGTGATGAACGTGGTCGACTGCTGGGTCTGCGCCGCCTCGTACTGCAGGTTGCCGGTCAGCACGGGATCGAAGTTGTACGGCAGAGGTCCGCTCCCATTGGTGGTCAGCACCAGGCCCTGGGCGCCCGTTCCCTGCCCTCCCGCGCCGACGGAGGTTCCACCCGGGCCGCCGCCGCCGGTAATCGTCGACGTGGTTCCGCCCAGCGTGCCCGTTACCAGGCCAGTCGAGACGCCGCGAAAGATCTGCCCCGACCGGGTGCGCAGGATGTCCGTATCAGCAATGTCCAGGTTGATTCGAGCGATCGCGATATCGAAGTTGTTTTCGAGCGCCAGCGTCACGGCATCGGCCAGGCTCAGGTAAATCTTTCCGTCGCGAAGCAGGCCATTCAGCCGCTCCGTATTAGTGAGCCGGGGCAGCGGAACGTTGGTCGCGGTGTATGGCGCAAAGGGGTTGGAGTACTGAAAGGGCTTCTTGGGAATCGTGTAGTCCTTCGGCGTATCCCGAAGAAAGAGCGGCTCGGTCAGCTTCGGCTCAGGAGCCTGCGGCAGGCCTGCCCGGCCGGTCGTATCGTTTACCACCGGCGGGGCTTCGGTCGGCGCCGTCGGACTTGTCTGGGTCTGCGGTGCGGGGGGCTGCGTCTGCGGCGCAGGGGTCTGGGTCTGCGGCGCAGGGGCCTGCGGTGCGGGAGCGGATGTCTGTTGTGCGAAGCCGCCCTGCGTCGTCATGCTCAACAATATCAACGCCACGCCCGCCGCGGCCTGCAAATCGATTGATCTCACGATGCTTTCTCCAGCTCCTGAAAACCGTTCTCAGCAAAGAGGCCTCTTGTGAGCAAACCCCTTCCCTGCCTTCATCTCGCACCGGCGCAACTCCCCGCCGGCAGCACGACCTTGTGACTCAATCCTGAGCTCTTGTTGACGTTCTCACCCCTCCTGAAGATTCGACTTCTTTTCAGGCGATCCGAAGAGGACACCCGAAGAGGACACAGGAGCGGCTCAGCCAGACATACGCATCCGACGCCGGCTTCGTTCCACAAAAAACATTCGTCGACAGCAGCGATGCACTCGCAATGTGGCCCGTGCCTGTCGGTGAGTTCTCGGGATGGTCGAAGTATACCGAACAGCTCCGCCACCCCACGGATCGTGGTACGGTCCAAAGCAGTCCCATGCCGCTTTGGAAGTTGACCCTCAGCTACGTCGGAACCACCTTCCATGGATGGCAGGTTCAGCCAGACCGGCCCACCGTGCAGGGGACGCTTGCGGCGGCGATTCACCGGCTCACCGGCGAGCGCGTTCTTCCCCAGGGATCCGGCCGCACCGACGCCGGCGTGCATGCGCTCGCACAGGTCGCCAGCTTCTCGCTCGGCTGCTCGATTCCGGCCACCAACCTCCATCGCGCGCTCAACCGCCTCCTCCCCCGCAGCATCCGTGTCCTCGCTGCCGAGGTGGTTGAGCCGCCGTTCCATGCTCGTCACAGCGCCGTCCGCAAGACCTACGAGTACCGGATCTTTCCCATGGCGATGATCTCTCCGACTGACGGTTCCCCCGAGCTCCGGAGCTCGGGGGCCGACACTGGAGAAGCTGTGGCAGACCCGATTTCCAGCACACATCGGATATCCCCGCCACGCCGGATTTCCCGGATCTGTAGCCCCATGTTGGCGCCTTATGTGTGGGACTACCCCCTTCCGCTGGACTTCGCGGCACTCGATCGAGCCGCCGCCCACATCCTCGGCCGGCACGACTTCACCTCCTTCGCGGCAGCCGGACCGGAGCTCTCCGGGGAGCCGCACACCGAGACCCTGGCTGGCTACCCGTCCACGCCGCCCACCCCTTGCCGCATCATCGATGAGTCGACCTGGAGTTGGGCGCAGGATCTGCTCGTCTACCGCATCACCGGATCCGGCTTTCTGCATCACATGGTCCGAAACCTGGTGGGAACCTTTGTCCAAGCCGGTGCAGGCCGCTCCTCTCCCGAGCAGATCCTATCGATCCTCGCCGCTCGTTCCCGCTCCGCCGCCGGCCCAACCGCACCGGCACGCGGCCTTTTTCTGGTCCATGTGGAGTACCCGTGACCCCGTTCCCAACCGCGCTCCTCCATCCGGTCTTGCCCCGTGACACGGGATGCCCCAGGCGCACGGTACGCCCGGTATGACCTTCTCCCCTGGATCGGCGCATCGCCGCATCGTCTCGCTGGCCGCGCTGACGCCCGTGCACCGGGCCTTCTATTGGCTGCACCTCCATCAGCCGCAGCTCCGTCAATGGCTGCTCGAGACCGTAAGAATCCCGGCGCCGCCCTTTGGCGAGCAGGCTCGCGCCGCCTGGTTCGGCGATCGCTTCCGATCGCTCGGCCTGACGGACGTTCACCTCGATGACGAGGGCAACGTGCTTGGGGAGCGCTCCGGAGCTTCCACCGCCCCGGCCGCGGGCATGCTCCTGCTCTCCGCGCATCTTGACACCGTCTTTCCCGCCGGAACCTTATGCGAACCGCGGGAGGATGGACCCCGGGTGCTCGCTCCCGGCGCCTGCGATAACGGCGCCGGCCTTTCCGCTCTGCTCGCCATAGCGGCCGCGCTCCAGTTCGCGCAGATCACGCCGTCGGGGCCCATCCTCTTCGCCGCAAACGTCGGGGAAGAGGGCGAGGGCGATCTGCGCGGCATGCGCCACATCTTCGAACGCGGCCGATATCGGAGCCGCATCGCCGTGGCCATCGCTCTCGAAGGCGGCGGATCCGCGACCGTCGTCACGCGAGCCCTCGGCAGCCTCCGCCTCCGGGTCACCGTGACCGGCCCGGGTGGCCACTCCTGGACCGATGCCGGAGCACCAAATCCTATCCTTCTCCTTAGCCGGGTTCTGGTCGAGGCCGCCTCGCTCCCCCTTCCGTCGCAGCCGCGAACCACCCTCAACGCGGGCCAGATCTCAGGCGGCACCTCCATCAACTCCATCCCGGAGTCGGCAACCGTCCTGCTCGATCTCCGCTCCACTCACCCGGCGCAGATGCGTGCCTCTGCCGGCGAACTCTACGCCAGCATGAGGGAGACGATCGACCTCGCGAACGCTGAAAATACCTCCCACCCGCCGGCCCAAATCGCCATCGAGACCATCGGAGAGCGACCCGCAGCCGCTCTTCCTGACGACTCCCCCCTGCTTGAAAGCGTTCGCGCCGTCGACCGCCATCTTGGCCTGCGCACCGAGACCCGCATCGGCTCGACCGACGCTAACCTCCCCTTGTCGCTCGAGATCCCCGCCATCGCGCTCGGCACTGGCGGAACCGGCGGAGGCATCCACACGCTGGGCGAATGGTACGACCCCACCGGCAGGGAGACCGCCCTTCGCCGCATCCTGCTCACCGTCCTCGACACCGCGCAACGGATCGCCGAAGCACAGCCTTATTAAAGTTCGAGATAAACTGCGACCGTGCCCCCTTGTCTTCGCTTCCTTGCCCTCTGCGCGCTTATGCTCACGCCCGCACTCAGAGCTTCAGCCGCTCAGGCCGCTGCAGCACGGCCTTCCGCTGAACCTCTGCATGACCCGGCACCGCCCGACACCATCTTTCTGCACGGCGACATCCTCACCGGCGCACACCTCCGCGAGCACGACCGCAGCGCCACACCGGGCCGCGTCTCCGCCCTGGCAGTCTCCCACGGAGTCATCACCGCCGCCGGAACCGACGCCGAAATTTCCAGGCTCAAGACACCCGCAACCCGCGTCGTCGATCTCCACGGCGCCTTCGCCATGCCCGGCTTCAACGACGCCCACACCCACATGGCCAATGCCGGCCGGCAAAAACTCTCCGCCGACCTCACCGGCTCCCGCTCCCTCGCCGAGATGCAAGCCCGCATCCACGACTACGCCGCCAAAGCGCTGCCCGGCGCGTGGCTCCTCGGCGGCGGCTGGGACCACACCCTCTGGGCATCGAAGCAGCTGCCCTCCCGCACCGACCTCGACGCGGTCACCGCCGGCCACCCCGCCATCTTCCGCCGTGTGGACGAGCACATGGCCGTCGCCAACTCCGCCGCCCTCGCCGCTGCCGGCATCACCGCCGCCACACCCGATCCCTCCGGCGCCAGGATCGACCGCGACCCCTCCGGCAATCCCACTGGCATCCTCCGCGAGGCCGCCGCCAGCGCCCCGGTTTACAGCAAAGTCCCCCAGCCGACCCTCGCCGAACGCCGCCGCGCGCTCGCCGTGGCCATCGAAGACGCGCTCGCGCACGGCGTCACCACCGTCCAGGACAACTCCGAATGGGAGGACTTCCTCGCCCTCGAAGAGATGGAGCACGCCCACCAACTGCACCTCCGCGTCGCAGAGTGGATCGAGTTCAACCAGCCTCTCGCGGTCCTCAAGCAGCGCCGCGCCAGCCACTCCGCCGTCGATCCCCTCCTGCACCTCACGATGCTGAAAGGTTTCATGGATGGCTCGCTCGGCTCCCGCACCGCCGCCCTCGAGGAACCCTACGCCGATGACCCCGCCAACTCCGGCCTCCCCCGCTACGATCAGGACGACCTCAACCACATGGCCGCCGAGCGCGCCGAGGCCGGCTTCCAACTCGGCTTCCACGCCATCGGCGACCGCGCCAACGCCATGGCGCTCAACGCCTTCGCGGCAGCCGAACAAACCGCCATCCCCGCCAACCACCCCACCCCGCCCGCAAACCCGGACGCCACCATCGTCACCCAAAGCTCGCCTGAGATCACCGCGGCCAGTCTCCGCCTCCGCATCGAGCACGCCCAGGTGCTTCTCCCGGCCGACTTCGACCGCTTCTCGAGCCTCGGGGTCATCGCCTCCATGCAGCCCTCGCATCTGCTGACCGACATGAACTGGGCCGGGCAGCGCCTCGGTCCCGAACGCAGCAAGTACGCCTACGCCTGGCGAAGCTTTCTCGATCACGGGGTCACGCTTGCCTTCGGCACCGACTACCCGGTCGAGTCCATCAACCCCTTTCGCGGCCTGTACGCCGCCGTCACCCGGCAGAACGAGACCGGCACCCAGACCTTCCAGCCACAGGAGAAGATCACCATCCAGCAGGCTCTCTACGCCTATACCCAGGCGCCCGCCTTCGCCGAGTTCCGTGAGCACACCGTCGGCCGGCTCGAGCCCGGCTTCCTCGCCGATCTCATTGTTCTGGACGGCGACCCCACCGCCGCCAGTTCCATGGACCTGCTCCACACCGAAGTTCTGCGTTCCGTCCTTGCCGGGGAAACTGTCTATACCGCACCGGGGCATGCGCCGGGCTCAACCTCTCCGCAGCACCCGCCCGGCCCGTGATCTCCCGGCAACCTGAGACAGGGGCGTCTCGCGACGCGAGAGTCCTCGGCGGTATCAGCAACCGGGCCCTCGCGCATCTGCTTCTGCTCGGCGTCGTTGCCGTCTGGGGCTCGACCTTCGCCCTCGTCAAAGCCGCACTCGACGACGCCTCTCCCCTGCTGTTCAACCTCCTCCGGATGGCGATCGCGGCCGCCGTCTTGTGGGCCGTTCATCACCGCCAGCTCCGCCGCCTCCCTCGCCGGACGTACCTCGCCGGGATGGTCGCGGGCCTTCTGCTGGCCGCCGGATACCAGTTCCAGACCCTTGGCCTGGCGCGGACCACGCCGGTCAAGTCCGCCTTCATCACCGGCCTAGTCGTCGTCTTCGTGCCCATTCTCGCCAGTCTGCCGAGGCTCCGGCCGCCAGGCTCCCCACGTCCGCGCTGGCCTGCCGCGGTCGGAGCCTTGCTCGCCTTCTCCGGACTCCTGCTGCTCACCACGCCATCCGGTCTCGCGCTCGGGAACCTGGCCACGAACCTGGGCGCCGGCGACCTCTTGACCCTGCTCTGCGCTATCGCCTTCGCCGGCCACCTCCTGGCGCTGGCCCACCTCGCGCCAGCCATCCGCGCCGGGCAGCTCGCCACCCTGCAGGTCACCTTTGCCGCCGTATTCATGCTGCTGACGCTGCCGCTCTCAGGAACCCTCCACCTCCAGCTCTCCGCCCGGCTCTTGGCCGCGCTCGCCGTCACCAGCCTCTTCGCCACGGCTGCGGCCTTTACCATCCAGAGCTGGGCGCAGCAGCACATCCCGCCGGCAAACACGGCCATCCTTCTCACCCTGGAGCCGGTCTTCGCGCTGGCGCTTTCCCTGATCTTCCTGGGCGACCGCATGAGCCTCCGATCCGCCTTTGGCGCGGCCCTGATCCTCTGCGGCATCGCCACCATCGAGCTCCTCGCCCTCCCCGCGCCCATTGCGATCGAGCCCTCCTGACCCGCTCCGGCCCACCCGGCAGGCCGCCCCCAAGCGAAGCGTTCCTACTCTTTAACCCCGCTTCGCGTCTAAACTTTCGTATAGCCGTAAAGCTCGGAAGGGCGCGGGTCCGAGGCAACGCGGTCCCGGGAGTCTTGAAGCTCGGGAACACCGCCTCCGCCGCATCCGGAACTTACTTGCATCGAAGTGAAAGAGGATACATTGTCAATGGAAACACCCCAGATTGAACCCCGAACGCTGATGGACCGCATCCGCAGCCACCGCCTCACCACCACCTTTGCGCTCCTCGCGACGCTTTCGACCGGCATCCTCGTCGGCTCCGTTCTCACCCATGGCGTCAGCGGCAAAGAGCAGGCGCAGGCAGTCGACTCCACCGACGCGCGACCGATCGTCATCCCGTCCCCGGTAACCCTTTCAAATGGCTTCTCGCAGATCGCCAAGCAGGTCGGGCCCGCGGTCGTGAACATCAACACCGAGTCGCTGCCCAAGCAATCGACCAACCGCCGCGGCCGCCGCGGAGCGCAGCGCGGACCTCTCCAGAACAATCCCCACGGCGAAGGCGATCAGCCCGATCAAGGCGACATGCAGGACTTCTTCAATCGCTTCTTCGGCGGCCAGGGTGGACAGGGCGGCGGTGACGGCGAAGAAGACGGACCCGGCGGAGAGCGCAAGGCCCTGGGCTCGGGCTTCATCGTCGATGGCCGTGGGTACATCATCACCAATAACCACGTCGTCGATAAGGCCGACAAGATTTTCGTCAAGCTCTCGACCGATCCAGACGGTGGTCCCGGAGACAACGGGCGTCCCGCCAAGGTCATCGGCGTCGATAAAGACACCGACATCGCCGTTATCAAGATCGATGCCCCTCAGCCTCTCCCGACCGTGAAGCTCGGCAACTCCGACGGCGCCCAGGTCGGCGACTGGGTGCTCGCGGTCGGCAGCCCTTTCGCTCTCTCGAAGACGGTGACCGCCGGCATCATCTCCGCCAAGAACCGATCGATCGATGAGGGTCCCGGAGCCAATGGCATCGCCCAGGGCTCCTTCCAGAAGTTCATCCAGACCGACGCCGCCATCAACCCCGGCAACTCCGGCGGCCCGCTTGTCGACATGGCCGGACAGGTCGTCGGCATGAACACCGCGATCTACACCCAGTCCATGGGCTCGCAGGGCGTCGGCTTCGCGATGCCGGCAAACACCATCGCCAGCGTCTATAACATGCTCATCGGGCCGGAGCATCGGGTCACCCGCGGCTCCATCGGCATCACCTTCCAGGCCGCCCAATCCTCCGCGGTCAGCAGGATGTATGGCTTCGCGAACGGCGGCGTGATCGTCAGCTCGGTCACACCGAATGGCGGCGCGGCCAAGGCAGGCATCAAGCCGCAGGATGTGATCCTCTCGATCGACGATCGCAACATCAAGGACGGGGATGACCTGATCGCTGACATCTCGGCGCGCAAGGTCGGCTCCACGGTCAAACTCGGCTATCTGCGGGAGGGCAAGCAGAACTCCGCGACCGTAGCCATCGGGGACCGCACCAAGACCTACGACGATCTCGCAGGGGGCGAGTCCGATGACAACGCCGGGCCGCAGGAGGCCGACGCCGGACAGGCCAAGCTCGGGATCAACGTCACCGCCATCCCGCCGCAGATGTCCTCCCGGCTGGGCGTCAAAGGCGGTGTCCTCGTCACCAACGTGGCTCCCGGCTCCTTCGCGGATGAGATCGGCCTAGGCAAGGGCGCGGTTATTCGCGAGATCAATCGCAAACCGATCACCGACGAAGGCAGCTATCGGGCCATCGTCTCCGGGTTGAAGGCAAAGGATGACGTCGTCTTCGTCCTTCGCTACCCTCAATCCAAGAGCGACAACTATGTCGGTGGCACCCTTCCATAATCCACAAGACCCGCCAAAACCAGCAGGCGGAAGGGGCGTATGCGGCAATCCCGCATATGCCTCTTCCCTTTGCCATGACTAGCTAATCCGTGGACCTCCTCGACCGCAAACCGCCGATCGCCGACCACCACCTGCCCTACGGTCCGGGCAAGTACCAGTTCGGAGACCTCTGGCTGCCGTCTCAACCGGGGAAGGCGCCGCTGCTGGTCTTCCTGCACGGAGGCTGGTGGAAGTCGGAGTATGACCTCAGCTACGGTGGCCACCTCTGCCTCGCGTTGCGCAACGCCGGGGTCGCCGTCTGGTCTATCGAGTACAGCCGTGTCGGCAGTACCGGCGGGGGCTGGCCGGCGACCTTTACGGACGTCGCTGCCGGCTATGATTTCATCGCGGTACTGGCAAGGCGCTTCCCCCTCGACCTGGGGCGGGTTGTAGCTGCCGGCCACTCTGCCGGCGGACACCTCGCCTTCTGGCTCGCCGGCCGCCAGCACGTCCTTGCCGGCAGTCCCCTCCACGATCCGCAGCCGAGGATCCCGCTCAAGGCGGTCGCCGGTCTGGCCGGGGCGGTCGACCTGCAGCTCACCATCGACCTAGCCGGCCATTTCACCTTCGCCCACGACAAGCGGGAAGTCTACAGGCTCATGGGCGGCACGCCCTCCGAGCAGCCGGTGCGATACCTGGCTGGCGACCCCGGCCACCTCCTGCCGCTCAATGTACCCCAGCTCCTGCTTCAAGGAACCGTCGACGATCAGATCCCCTCCGACCTCCCCAGGCAATGGGCGGAAAAGGCTCGACGCCAGGGAGATCAGGTCACGGTCACCATGATCCCGGGGGCCGATCACTTCGACATCGTCGACCCCGAAAGCGCCGCGTGGCCCACTGTGCAAGCCGCTCTGATACGCCTGCTCCACGCTTGAAAAGCAGCAGCAGGCCGTGGATTGCTTCAGCTTGATCTCATCTTATTTGAGAGCTGAAGGAGCCGCAGGCAAGGTATAGATGACCTCGCCCGGCCGTGTGTAGTGGAGCTCTTCCCGCGCCTGGTGCTCGATCGCGTTCGGATCGCTCTGCAGACGCGCGATGTGCCCCTTCATCAGCTCGTTCTCCCGAAGCAGGCTCCTGCTCTGCCGGTCGAGATCGCGCGAGTCCTGACGTTTCTGCTGGTAGGCGGTAAGCCCATTCTGGCCGGCCACAACGTGGAAAGCCATCGAGACGGCCAGGGCCGTCGCAAGAACTGTCGCCGCCTTACGCCACCCAAGCCGCCAAAGAACCGGTATCCCGGTTCGTCGACGATTCGATCTCACCCCAACCCCGCTCCGTCGCAACATGGCAATTCCCAGTACAAGTTGGAACATGGACATCGTCAAGCAAAAAGCGCCACACGGCAGCAGGTGAACCTAGTTTGTACTGCCCGAAAGAGCGTGCCTGGAGATGTTGCCTGCCTCGACAGGCTGGAGGTATTCCATTTCCTCCTCGCATGCACCTTGGTATGCTTGCTTCTAGCGATGAATGCCCTTCTCGTCATAACGATCTGCTGCTTCTTCGCCCTGTTTGTGACGGCGCTCGGGGTGGCCAGTCATGTACGGGTTGTGAGGGCAGATCCCGACGAGGAGCACGACCTGTCTCGAAGGCCGAACTTACAGCTCCGGAGACGCGATCCCGGCGAACCTCCGTCACCGCACACAAAGGAGCAGAGCCTCCGGCGGCTGGTGGAGATGAAAGAACCGGACTGGCGCTTTCTCATCTCTGGCAGACCTCGGAGATCGAGGTCGAACCGGGCTATCTCTCTCGGGCGAGCAAAGCTGCCGCAGCCGGCGAGACCGAGTGGGCCAGAACGATCTGACTGGGCCTTCTCCAGCAAGGATCCAGGCGACCTGGGCGATCCGTACGGGCATCCACACAAACAGCATGGACTGGCAGGGGCCGACGTCGTGAGTCGCCTCGCCAGGAAAGGATGAATATGAGCACCATCTCGGTCCCTCGGACCTTTCTGTCGCCGGCAGGTCTGGCTTATCGGCGATCGCTCGCGGCAAAGGGCGCGCTTTGCCTCTGCGCCTCCCTCTTTGTGGCTCTGTGCGCCCACATCTCCGTCCCCCTGCCGTTTACGCCCGTGCCCACCACTCTTCAGACCTTTGCGGTCGTCCTGGTCGGCATAACGCTTGGGCCATCGGCAGGGTTCGCGGCACTTATTCTGTACCTGGCCGAGGGCGCTTCGGGTCTGCCGGTCTTCAGTCCGCATGGTCCCGGAGGCGTGGCCCAGCTCCTCGGTCCCACGGCCGGCTACCTCCTCTCCTATCCCCTGGCCGCAGCTCTGGCTGGGGCATCGGTTAAGCTTCTCCGGCGGCGTATCCCGGCCTTCCCTGCCGCGCTTGCCTCAGGCTCGATCGCACTCGTTCCAGTCTTCTTCCTGGGCGCGGTGTGGCTGGCTCATCTCATGCACCTGACCGGCCCACAGACACTTCATCTGGCCGTCACGCCTTTTCTCGGGGCAGAGGTACTCAAGCTCCTCGCCGCGGCCGCCGCATACCAGGCGCTCTGTGTCGTTCGAGAGCCGTAGCCCACCCATAGGTAGCTCTCCCATAGATCGGAGATGCCGCTAGGTGGGTACTTGCTCACCGAGAGCATCTCAAACAAGAACCAGCATGCTTACGGACGCAGAAACCGGCGTTTACGCGGAAACAGGAAGAGAGATCCATGTTGTCAGGCAGCACGGCCGTTCAGGAAATAAGTATCGCGCACAGCCCCGACTCAGATGACGCCTTCATGTTCTACGGCCTCGCCACGAACAAGGTCCGCGTGCCTGGTTATAAGTTCACCCATGTCCTGATGGATATCGAGACCCTAAACCACAAGGCGATCGATGAAGCGTTCTTCGACGTCACGGCTATCTCGTTCCATGCCTACCCGTACCTGCAGGACCGGTACACGCTGATGCCATGCGGGGGAAGCGTTGGGGATGGCTATGGCCCGATGATCGTCTCTACGCGCAAGCTCACGGCTTCGGAGTTGAAGAAGACGCGGATCGCTGTGCCGGGTACGCTGACGACCGCTTACCTCGCGCTCAAGCTGTACGAGCCTGAGATCGAAACGGCGGTTGTTCCCTTCGACCAGATCATCCCGGCGGTCCTCTCGGGTGAGTTCGACGCCGGATTGATCATTCATGAAGGGCAATTGACCTACGCCAAAGAGGGCCTGATGAAGCTGCTCGACCTTGGGCAATGGTGGCGCGAACAGACGTCCCTTCCCCTGCCGCTGGGAGGCAACGCCATTCGCCGATCACTCGGCGAAAACGTGCAACGTATCGCGACGGCTGCGCTTCGGGACAGCATCCAGCATGCGCTCGACCACCGCGAGGAGGCCCTCCTGTATGCCATGCAGTTCGCTCGCGATCTGGACACGCCAACCGCCCACACCTTTGTAGGGATGTATGTGAACGAGCGCACCCTGGACTATGGCGCGGATGGCCGGGAAGCAATCACGAAGCTCCTCGACATGGGCCATGAGCGCGGCATCATTCCCATGAGAGCGGCTGTCGACTTCGTCGATTGAAGTGCGCACGGAGGCAGCAAAGCAGCGCGTCCGTGCTGTGTTATCTTAGATAAGATTTGTGGGCGTGATTCTTTGTGAATGGCGCGTACGCTCTTCGAACCACAGCGGGAATCCACACCGGACGCGTAGCTCAACTGGCAGAGCATTCGACTCTTAATCGACAGGTTGAAGGTTCAATTCCTTCCGCGTCCACCATAACCCCTATCCTCGTGCACGTTAGAGGCCTATGCTCGTTGCCAAGCTTCTTGGGTGGGACTTGATGGCTGTTTTGATGGCTGTTCGACTTGTGGCTAGGTGCCATCCTCTGCGACGCTATGCAAACAGTCGATCCGGTTGGATCCGCGGTGTGATCGGAAAGCTTTCTCGACAGACGATTGCTGCCCCCACAGACGCTTGATCTCCATCACTAAGCCGGTGTGAACGTACTCACACCCGGCTTGATCCCCCTAATAAACCGGAGTTGTCAGCGGTATTCTCCTCCCGTGGCACCCTTGTAGGAATGAGCGCTTTCCGACTGCGTTGTACCTGAGCTATATTGGCGAACCGCCGGTTCAAGGGCCGATCCGCGGGCAGAGCAAAGAGTTAACCGTTCGTTATGTACACAGCCTCACTTAGTTCCCTGAGGCATGCGTCTTCAGGAGGTCAGTCATGCCCGCGAATCAAATCCAGCATATATTCGTGCTGATGCTTGAGAACCGCGCGTTCGATCACATGCTCGGATTCTCCGGAATCACCGGGATGGACGCTGTTACGAGAACCCCTACGGCCCTGCACGGTCTCTCGGGAACGGAGACGAACACCTGGAATGGCAAGACGGGCGAAGTCTCTCAACCGGCCGATGATGTGATGGTGGTTGACCCCGGACACGAGTTTTCGGACGTACTCTGCCAACTCTCAGGGACGACCGCGACTTACGCGGTAGGACGCGCCTATCCACCGATTGACAACTCTGGTTTTATGGCCTCGTACGCGAGTGTCTGTGCCAAAGCGAACCAGCAGCGGGATCCTGCCGAGGTTCTTAAGGGCTTTTCCCCGACGCAACTTCCGGTTCTCAATGCACTGGCTCGGGAGTTTGCGGTATGCGACAACTGGTATGCCTCCATGCCTGGTCCTACCTGGCCAAACCGTTTGTTCGTCCACGCAGCTTCCTCAGGGGGACTCGACCACAGCCCAACCACAGCCGAGATCACGCTATGGGAAAGCCTTGCTGGCTTTGAATTCAAGAACGGGGACATCTTCGATCGTCTTGCAAGCAAAGGATTAGCGCGACGCCTGTACGCCGGCGACCAGTTTCCCATGATGGCGGCCCTAAAAGGTATTCATCTCGATGACATCCGGCAGTATGAAAATTTCGCCGCAGATCTCCAGGACGCGTTCAATTACAGCTACGTGTTCATAGAACCGAGCTACAACCTTCCTCAGGATTATCGGGGAAGCACGTCGCAGCACCCACTCGGTGATGTGCGCCTCGGGGAAGGCCTCATCAAGAGCACCTACGAAGCCATCCGAAGCTCCCCGATATGGCCCAACAGCCTCCTGATTATTACCTGGGACGAGCATGGCGGCTTCTTCGACCATGCCACCCCGCCGTTGGCCGTCGCGCCAGGCGACACAACCCCCGGCACAGGGCATAACAAATTTGGCTTTACGTTTGAGCAGTACGGTCCCAGAGTTCCCGCAGTGGTCATCTCGCCTCTCATTCCTAAGAACTCTATCGATCACCGCCTGTATGATCACGCATCGATCCCCGCAACCGTGGCAAAGGCCTTTGGGCTCGATCCGCTGACCAACCGCGATCGCGCAGCTAACACCCTTTTGCCTCTGGTTTCACTCGCGTCAGCACGCGACACGCCAGCCTCCCTCCCGTCCCCCGCTCCCCCGCTTGCTGCTCCTGCGCTCGCCGTCGCGCATGTAGCGGAACTCGCACATGCGCCAGGCATCTCGCGCCCCCACGATTCAGTCAATGACGGGAATTTACCCGTGGTCATTCAAGCGGCCATGCGCCAGGACCTGGAGTTGTCCCCACCGGAAGAACGCTCCGATATCATCGCGAAAGTATCGGGTCTGACGACACGCGCCGATGCCACCGCTTACCTAAATCATGTAGCTGCCAAGCGGGCCAGCCGACCGCATTCCGCTCCTCCTGCCCACGGTCCGGAATAACACCGGGAGGGCTGTGAGGTCCGCGCGCGTGTGACCGATAGCAGGGTTGGCTGCCAGAGCCTCAAATGCCTCGGACAACTTTGCGATCTAGCGATCTGCCGCGTCCAGGCTGTCTCCTGCAATGTACTCCCAGATAGAATCCAGATCCGATTCGGCTGCGGGGCAATGACATACCGATTCATGCGCGGCCGTCTCCGCTCCTCGGACTTCCGCGCCGTTCGCGCCTCGGCTGATCCCGGCTCCACATGCTCTCCACGATTCAGCGATTGGAGCCCTTTCGAGAGCTCTTCCTTGAAGGCAGCCAACTGTGCGCTGCGCGTCTGGTCACGTCTTCAGGGCGGCTCAGGGCGGCTCTGTTGCATTTAACTCTAGCTGAGGCGCAGCCGTACCCCTTCTCTGGGTGGCGATCACGTGGCAACCTGGAAACAGACGGTTCACGAGCGGATGTCATTGTGGACACCTTGCCTGCAGGTCAGACAGTGTCCGCGCCGAATCATGCGCATGATCTCGAAGTCCTTAATCGTGGCTGCCGCTGTCTTCGTGGTCTGGAAGCCTCGCGTAGGTCGGATGACCCTCTTAGCGCCATGGTCTGCCTGAATGATGTTGTTCAGTACTTCGACGTGCGGTGTCTTGTGTCTTTGGCTAGCTGCCCTTCACGCTTGAGCCGGTCGATGGCTTCAGGGTACGAGGGGAGCTTATCTGTTGTGATCGACGTGGAAGGCCAGTTCCGCGTCGTCGTCACCGCTTTGCTCAGGAAGCGGTGTGCAGCACGAGTGGTTCGTCGTTCCAGGAGCATGAAGTCTATCAAGCGGCCGTGTTTGTCGACCGCCCGGAACAGGTACTTCCACCGGCCGCCCACCTTGACGTAAGTCTCGTCCACTCGCCAGGAAGTCGAGCCGTAGCCCTGGTAGGCTCGTACCCGTTCCTCAAGCTCGGGAGCATAGCGATGACCCCAGCGCATGATCGTGGACGGGTCCACTTCAACGCCGCGCTCCTGCATCATCTCCGCCAGATCCCGGTAGCTGATCCCGTACTTGCAGTACCAAGCGAACCCAGAGCAGGATGCCTCAACCGGGAAACGACGACCCTTGAACATGAATTATCGTAGTGCCCCGTCCGGCTTCCGGGCCGTTAATGCAACAGTGCCATCAAAAGGAGCTGCGTCAGCTCGAAGGAATTGCTCTCGACAAGCGCTTTACTGATCAGGCTTCGGGGAAGCATCATCCGCGTTTCTGACCTCCGACGTTGGCGCTACGATCAGCATTGCAGCCCGGAACCGGGAAATATGCGTCTGGACAGTACACGTTTCCGGGTAGCACCGCCGAACCGGATGCCAGAGAAGGAGTCTCGTTTATACGTACAAGCCTGTTGCTCATCTGTTCTTCTGATCAATCGTCGTGAAGCATCACAAGCGTAAGCTCGTCTGCTGGAGCCGGGCGGGAGCTTAGCCATACCCTGAAGGTACGGGCGCACACGTACGCACCGCCCAACAGGAGGGCGGCGCAAGCGGCCTTGCTCCGGGATGAGGTCGCCCAACTCTCCCCTGCTGCGATGGTGAACACAAAAGCCGGCATGAGAACGAAATACCGGACAAAGGCGAGGGGCAGGGCATGCACGGAGCGCCGGGCAGCTCCGGTAAATGGCGCAGTTCGCGTGTCTGCGAAGAGCAGTTCCGCGAGCAGGAGCGGGAGCCCGCACCCAAATAGTAGTTGCGTTCCGGCCTCTGCCACACTAGGCACACCGCGTGGAGCACAGGCATTGAGCAGCACCATCATGCACACGACCGCCGTCCAGGCGACACACACTGTCAGACGTCGGCCACCACTCAGCTCGTCCTGGCCCGGGGTCCCGCTGATCGCGCGGAAGATCCAGCTTCCACGCTTCGCGACCGGGGAGCGCATGGCCGTGTGCAAGCCAGCGACTGCCCAGAACGCAACCAGAGGAACTGCCATGCGTAACCCATTCGCCTGGATCACCACAGCCACATGCGTCCCTGTTATTCGGAGCCCCAGCACACTCGAAAGGACCAACGCAGTCCCAAGCCCGATGTACATCGCGAGATAGAGGTGCAGGCGTTCGGTGCGTAGCAGTGTTTGCGCAGCGAGGTGGCCAGTGGCCCTCATTCGGGGCCTAGGGAGAACAACGCCGTTCAGTATCGATTTCAACCAGCCTGAACCCGCTCCGTGCATTGTCAGAGGGGAGCCTTCCACGAGCTGCTGCACCCTGCGCAGGTAGCCAATCGGGTAGGTGACGGCGGCAATCAGCAGTCCCGCCACCGTGGATAGAACACCGGTCCTCGCCAACTTGTGGAAGACCGATGGCGCGAGATCGCCCCACATGATTGTGTCGTAAACGCCCAGAAACCAGAATGTCGGAAGCCATCGTACAGTTGCTGTGCCGTCACCCCCGCCCACCAGTTGCCCGAGGTAATGAGCCGTCAGGGGGAAGAGGAACAAGGTCGTCATCAGACCAGTAAGGAGACAGATCCGCACCACACCTCGGGTCACCTCCGCCCAACGCCCTTGTGGCAGCCAAAGCAGCACAGCTTGCAGCGCGATCAATGCTGCCACGATGCATACGCCACTCATGGAGACCGCTGTAACCTGCGCCAGAAGTTGACGAAAGTAACCGCACCGCTGGTCAGCGACTGCTGGCAAGAAGAGGCATCCTAGCCCGCTTGTGCCGGCATGCACCAGCATCAGAAAGAGGGCCACGGCGGCGATCCGCGCCGTCAGTAAACGCCGAAGAGAAATTGGCAGCGTCGTCAACACAGACGCGTCCAGCGCGTCCGGGAACAGCATCTCCCACTGGAAGATCACGGCACAGCCCATCACCACAAAGGCATACGTGACGAAGAAGAGGTGGTCGCAGGCCTGCGATGTGAAGCTGCGCTCCTGTGGATGCGGCGGCAGACCGTGATAGGCGGGAAACAGGAAGAGTGCTACGAGGACCCCAGGGAGCGCGATAGCATACGCCAGTTCGGTCACCCGCGCGGCTGCGTCCTCGCCGAAGACCTCGTTGTTAAGCAGCCGGTCATACAGGTGCCACACCAGCACCTCGAAGTGGGATCGCTCCCGTTCCGTCTCGGGCTGCAACGCGAGCAGGGACGCGACAGGCGGTCTGCTCGTCCCCGTTCGCGACCACCACGCGCTAGGCATGGTTCTCTTCCATCGAAGTCACCAGCTCCCTTGCTGTGGAGCGGTTATCCGTCTGCTGTACGAGCTCCGCAAAGACGCTCTCGAGGCTCGAATGCTCCATTGCCCGCTTCAACTCCGCTGGAGCAGCGTCGGCAAGCAGGCGTCCTTTCCCCAGCACCACCACGCGGTCGCAGACCTGCTCCACCACTTCGAGCACGTGGGAGATGTAGAGAACACTGCGGCCCCGTGACTTCAATTCCAGCAGCAGATCCTTGAAGAGCCGCGCTGAAACCACGTCAAGTCCGGATAGCGGCTCGTCAAAGATCAAGAGCCTTGGATTATGCAGCAGAGCTGCGGCAATCAGGACGCGCTGCTTCATTCCCTTCGAGTACGCGGAGAGTTGGGAATGCCGCCACGATTCCAGACCAAGCAACGCCAAGAGTTGGTTCGCCCGATGCGCGAGCGGACGCTCCTTTAGATCACGTAGCCTTCCGACTAACTGCAGGTATTCCAAGCCCGACAGGTGCAGATACACGTTCGCTTCTTCCGGCACGTACCCAAGCACACGTCGGAAGCCCGCCATATCTCGTCGGACGTCGACGCCGTCGAACAATACGCTGCCAGCGCTTGGCTCGAGCATGCCCGTGATGATCTTCACTGTCGTCGATTTACCCGAACCGTTTGGCCCAAGGTAGCCGACGACTTCGCCTGGTCCGACGCTAAAGCTCACATCGTCAACCGCGGGGATGCCGCGATATCTCTTGGACACGTGTCTGAGTTCCAACATGGTTCACCCTATGTAGTACGCTTCATAATGTAACATACTGCATAGTCGTGACCACACCCCGTCTCTCCCACACCGCGGCTCTCATCCTCAAGACACTGAGTCTGGGCCACTGCTTCGGCTTCGACATAATGACCATCACGGGTCTGCCCAGCGGCACTGTCTACCCTGCGTTGCGACGCCTTGAGCGAGACAAGCTCGTGCAGTCGCGGTGGGAGTCTGAGAGTGACGCGGCGGCGCAACAGCGGCCCGCCCGCAGGTATTACGAGATCACCGCGGCGGGAAAGGCCGCTGCACTCGCAGCAACTGAACGCTATCCTCTCCTTGCCAGGCTCATCCCGGAGAAGCACGCATGAACCCGTCACTTCCGTCGCCACTGCCTCGAAGTGACCGCAAGCTCCTACGCTTCGTGTGTCGCCTCGTTCCGTTCAACCAACAGGAGGAGTGGATTCGATCCTGGGCCGCCGAACTCTGGTGCTGCCACCACGCTCATTGTGGCGTTCGGACCCGAACCTTGTTTTTCGGCGTTTTGCAGGACGCTCTTTGGCTTCGCGGGGAGCAGGTCCGGCAGGCGGTATCCGGCACAGCAGTCCTCTGCCTGTTTGCGCTGCTGATCCTCATTGGTGTTTCTTCGTTGCCGGCGCTGAGCCACAGCGGTCGTTGGGGAGGTCTGGGTTTTTGGCTGATGCGACAGGGACCGAGATTCAGCTGCGAGTCAGTTCTTATTGCGTTTGTCAGCTATGCGACTGCACCCTTCCAGGTCGGAGGCATCGCGACTCCCAGGCAGGTCTGGCTCAAAGCTCGTCTCTTCCACTGGGCAAGAACGTTCCTGGTACTCGTACTTGCCTTCAATCTTTCTGCCGATCTTTCCTATCCCTTGCGGACTTTTGTGCCGTTGACAGCTGAGTTTCTCCAAAGCATGTCGTTTGCATTCCTCGCTCTGCTCGGCCTGCGCTGGAGCCTACAGGATGACATAGCGCGCTGCAGGCAGTGTCTGCGGTCTCTTGCAGCACCGGAGCGTGTGGGGCGACCATCTCATAACTTCTTGGAATGGAATGGAACCGAACTCCTCTGCAGCCACGGGCATGGTTTGCTCAGCGTTCCCGAGCTTGAGACGAGTTGGTGCCGTGCAAGCGCGTGGGTGGCGCATAACCCTTCCTTATCAACTTCGGAGGGAATCAGCCATTAACAGTAGCTCTTCGGCAGCGGCTTTGCTCGGCATCCTGTTCTTTGCGCCTACGGCGATTCATAGCCAGGAGATTCTGCCGCCGATTGGACAGATCAATTTCTTTGGTTACGGCGGTATCGATGTGCATGCAGTGGAGCTGGCGCTTCTCGTCAAGCTGGGAGACGTAATCAGACTGGATGACCTGGAGAGCACACAGCATCTTATTGAGCAGCGAATTAGGAGGCACAACGAGACCTTCGGGCAGGTGACCGAGCCGGAACGCCTCAGCGATGCGTTGCTTGTCGGATCGACGGAGATAGCGGCCGCACATCGCGTCATCTTATCCCGATTTCCTCGTGCAAAGTTCTGCTCCTGCTGGATCGCGGAGGAAAACAAAAGCCGTCCCGAAGCACGGCTGAACTCTCTGCGCCTTCTCCTCTTTGAGAGATCGGCTGTCGTTCCCTATAGCTCAAGCGGTGCAAATAGTTCACGAGACCTGGGAGTTTCGTTGATTGAGCTATTTCACCAGCGTAGCGACGCTGGAGCCTCCATCCCTAGCACTTTCGTCCCCGCTGGCCTCCCTTGGTCACCCGAGGCCGGGTACGAACAGAACGGAAGTTTGAGAGCCGCAAATCCAGCAAACATTAGCTGCAGCAGGGCGTGAGCATGGAAACGTTCCAGACAGCTCTTCGGAAGGTACATGGCGTACGGGAAGCAACCGTCATAACCCGCGCGTTCGATGCACGTGTAAGGGTCGACTGCGCCGATCGGTACCGAGAAAACGCGCTACACCAGTTTGCCGGACTGAATTTCATTGTCCAGCGGAGCTCACGAGCGGTCACCGGACGGCAGAAGTGGTTCGACGCTTCGAAGAAGCGGCACTGATCACGGCTAGGGTGGACGCAACTATTCGTCTTCGTCATCGCCAATGGGCATGCCGGGGGGCGCTTCGATTGGTTTTGCGGGGACGAACTTTGCTGGGTCGCGGTCGAAATCGTTGATGCGGTCGACCATGGCGGTGCGGTGTATGGACTCTGCGCTGTCGGCCGGTGGCGGCGTGGTGGTCCATCCGTGGACGAGGTCGGCGATGTGGTAGCGGGCGATGGCGCGGGCTTGGCTGGAGGCTGCGGGGTTGACGGCCAGTGAGAGCATGGCTTCGAGGCCGCGGAATTCGACAGCGCGTTCGACTTCAGAGCTGATGCTATGACCGCTCTCTGGACGCTCTGCTGTGGTCTTCGAGACTTTCTCCATCATCACGCGGAGCGATGGGCCCTTGGTGCCGTCGGCGGTGTCGCGCATGTGGTACTGGAGCATGCGCGAGTCGCGGGCGGGGTCGAAGAGGACCTGCAGGGTGAGGTCTGCGGCGGCTTCAGCGGTGGCGATGGGGTCGAAGGTTAGGCCAGTCTCCGACGGAAAGGACTCCTGCGTGCGGCGATAGCCGGGAGGCATGGGCGGAATTAGCTTAAGGATGCTTTCTGGGAGCGTGAGGCTTTCGGGCGAGAGGGTCTTGAGGACAGCGTCGAGCGCGGCGTCCTGCTGCGCGAGGGGGACGATGGCTGGGGCGGTCTGGCCGTCGCCGCGCACGTTGTAGCGGTAGTCGAGTCCCCCGATGAGCTTGATGGTGGCTTCAGTCTGGTAGCGGTGAAAGAGGTAGAGCGGAACGAGGGTTTCGGCTATCTGCGCCATGGGAGTACCGGGCTGGATTGCATTCTCGCCGAAGCGCTTGAGGGCGGCGGCGCGGATGTCGAGAACGCGGTTGAGCTCGGCTGTCGGGTCGATTCCGTTATCCCAGAGGTGGGCGTGCGGGTGCGCGCCGGAGAAGGGGCGGGCGTCTTCGTCGGTGATGAAAATGAGGCCGGTCTTCTCGGAGTCGCTCAGGATTTTGTCGAGCGCGATAGGATCTTCAGCAGGCGCGCCGGATTTGTCGAACTCTCGGTAGCCGTAGTTGATGGCGACCTTGTCCCATTGGCCAATGTTAACGGCATAGGCGTGCGAGAGATCAGGGATGCCGTGGGCGCCGAGTGTGACGTAAGGGTGCGGGTAGTCCATGACGGAGACGGACTCTCCCGGCGAATGCGGAAAGCTGGAGGCTGCGAAGTTGTGCGCCAGGCCGAGGGTGTGTCCCGTTTCGTGCGCGGCCAACTGGCGGATGCGCATGAGTACCATGGCGAGCATGGGGTCGGTGGCTCCCGGCCTAAGTGATGGTGGGGCCATCGGTGAGGACAGGGCACCCGGACTGCTGTACGGCGTGAGGAGGGCTTCGGCGATCAGGTAATCCTGGCGGCCGCGCAGGCTGCCGAGCGTAACGTTGCCCTTGATGATCTCGCCCGTGCGAGGGTCCGAGACGGCGGAACCGTAGCTCCAGCCCCGCGTGTAGCGATGCACCCACTGAATCATATTGAAGCGGATGTCCATGGGGTCGGCACCAGCCGGGAGCGCGTTGACTTTGAAGGTGTCGGGGGCCCAGCCCGCGGCCTGGAACGCCTGGTCCCACCAGCGTGCACCTTCAACGAGAGCGGTGCGGATGGGCTCGGGTGCGCCGGGGTCTACGTAGTACTGGATGGGCGTGACGGCGACGCAGGCGCGGGTGCAGCTGGGGTCGCGTTTGAGGAGGCGGTGCCGGATGATGAACTGCTGTTCGAGCGGCTGGCCGAGCGGTGTGTCGTAATCGCGGTAGCTCTCTGGGAAGTAGCCGGCGCGGGGCGAGAAGCGGCGCGGCGTGAATCCGGGGCCGGGCAGCGCGATGAAGCTCTGGTGCTCGTTGACGGTCATGGCGCCGGGGTCGGGTGAGACGTCGCGGACGTAACGGCCGCCAGCACCGCCCCCACCGTAGGCAGGGATGCCGCCGTTTGCGGAGGGCGTGGCGCCGCCTTCGTTCGCGAAGGTGAGTTCGGCTTCGAGCTCGGTGTTCTTGGGGAAGGCTTTGCTGCCGTCGAGCGCTATGGCGGAGCGCGCCGGGTCCAGGCGATAGGCTCCGCCGCCAGCGCGAGCAATGGCTTCGGAGACGCGGTGGGCGTCGCGGGTGACGAAGTCAGTGGCGTCGACGAGGACTGTCGCGCCGTCGGGCGACTCGGCCTCGATTTTGAAGCCGGCCATCACGGAGCGCGGGAAGGAGGTGGTGACGACGCGTTGAGCGTCGGGATCAGGAGAGCTGGAGCGAAAGGCGGTGTTGAGCTGGACGAGAAGGAGCTTAGGGCCGGTGCGCTCGAAGCGGACGATGCTACTGCGGCCAAGCTGGCCACGGTCGAGGCCGAGATCGTTGGAGCCGGTGCCCCGGGGGAGCGAGGTGAGGTAGAGCAAATCTTCCGACCGGGTGTGTGGGGTGTCAGCACTTCCGAGGCCGAGGGGAACTTCGAGGTAGAGCTTGCCGGCTTTGGCGTCCCAGTCGATGGGCAGCAGGCCGGGGGCGTGCTGCATCTTCGCGGTGCGCTGGGCGAGGGTTTGTTCGGGCTTTGCGTCAGAATTTGTGGCTGGTTCTGCTCGGTTACCCGTTTGGGCGCTGACGGAAAGCGAGCAGGCGAATGCGAGGACGAGCAGGGTTGAACGAGACATGGACTTTTGTAGCACGGAGCGGTTGGAACTCACGCGCCAGTCCTGCACTGAGGAAGAGCACCGGCGAAGGGGTGCCCTTCTTTGGGTTTGCAATCGTTAGCTTCCAGCAGCGAATCTGCTAAGTGATTTGAAGCGGCTCAACGGCAGCACCTCACTTACCGGGGACCGTCATGGGCCGGAAGCACGAGATAGGTACCGGGAAACGCGCTTGTGGTGGTTTGAGAGTCGCACGCCGCGCAACGAGGCAGTTCGATCTTGGGTCATTTCGCTACGCTGGGCTTCCTGAAGTCGACGGACAATAAATCCGGCTTGACAGCTGCGGGCCGCGAGAACGCAGTTCGGATTCATCGACGGTGAACCGCACCTCGCCCCTGGTTCCCGTGGCATCGGTCCTCAGGTCGGGGATGAGCGGCCGGCCAACGACGAGCGCGATGCCGTTCTTTTCCACTCTCCCGGCGAGCAATCTGTTTGAGATCCTAAAAGGTCAGATTGAGGATCATCGGTTCTCCTAAGCGCCGGGGTAGCCGCGCAGCACTTCCTTGAGGATGGTTCGAGCCAGGCTGATGCTCTGTCCGACCGAAGAGATGAGCCGCGGTGTGGGCAGGGCGACGTCTTCCCGGGCCAGGCGTACGGCTACGATGATGGCGGCCGCAATGACCAGAGTGGACGTGAACCTAGTATTGATGCGCGCCTGCTCTTCCCTTGCCTCCGCTCGTGCCATGTGGCCCATGAGCAGCAGTATAGGAGAAGAAGAGGCGAACACACAACACCAGCTGTAGATCGCGCTTTTGCGCCTTATCTGGCGAGAGCCGGCACGAAGTTGCCAGGCCTGTCCCACATCTCGCTGAACGTAGTGTCTCGGAACTCGACCAGCCGCACAACCTCGTCATAAACGGGATCGCCGAGCTACCGTTCGGGCAGGGGAAACCCTTTCTCGGAGACGTCGGTCCCGGCCTCAACCGGCTGGTAGGCGGCTGGAAGTTGACCTCGATCCTCACCGAGCAAAGCGGCTTCCCGCTTACGCTGAGTGCCGTTGGCGTCGGTGCCGGCAATCGGCCAAACCTCGTCCCCGGCGTAGACCCCAAAATCCACGGGAACCGCTCGAACCAGCAGCGGGTCCTGGCATACTTCAACACCGCCGCATTTGTAACCCCACCCCCGTATACCTTCGGAACGGTTGGACGAACCTTCCCGGCAGTCCGCGGCCCCGGCATCCAGAACCTGGACTCCTCGCTCGAAAAAATCACCAACTTCGAACGCGTCACCACAGAGTTCCGGGTCGAACTGTTCAACGTCAACACCCCGCATTTCGCCATGCCCGACGTGGCGCAACAGGATCCGGCGTTCGGTACGATCACAGGCGTAATCTCTTCACCGCCGCAAAGTGAGATGCAGTTGGCGCTGAAGATCTCTTCTAAGGAGCTTCGGGGGACTCTTCTGCAGTTCAAAAACTGTCTCCCAACCCGGCCGCCTCGATTGAGTACCGAATGGTCCGCAGTAGACTTGTTCAGGTAGGCCTCGAAGGAGCCACATCGCCTCCCGAAGCCCGCCCGCCCGTCGTCGGCCATCGCGTCGACACCTCCGGGAGGACAAGGAAGTCTGAATGTTACAGGCATTTACCATCCCGCTTCGCGAAGGGGTCGAAGCGTCCATGATCGTCGGGATCATCTTCGCCTTACCTCTCCAAGATCGGCCGGTCCGAGCTCAAGCGAACCGTATTCTGGGCCATCGGCGCCGTCCTCGTCGCCCGCCTCAATCTCAACTCCGACGTCATGGAAGGCTGGTTCATGCTCGCCGCCGCCGCTTTCGTCGTCTCTATGATCTGGTTACTGCAACGAGTGCGTGACCGCTGGGTCGCACAGCGTACTGAAGTAATAAACCAGCTGCACGGCTCTTTTCTGGATGAGGCTTGCCAATCCGCAAAGGACCGTCTCATCTCATGTTCAGCTCCAAGCGATTCTCAGCGAGACTTGCTCCGGCTTCTCCGGTCGCCTGCTCTCCTTGCTCCTGGCATTGAAGCACGAGGGGGATGAACTCGATAGGCGCGCTGCGGTATGTGCGTTCGCATAGCGATGCGGCGTTCCTGCAGAATCAGAACGTCGCGTCAGTTGACACCGAAACTTGCATGTCTCTACAGTTGTGGCCGGCTATGAAATCCGTTACATCGCGTGACGCGGGGAAAGGGATCGCCAGGACTTAGCCTCTCGGAGTTCTCCATGGATCGTCGTCAATTTGTACAAACAACTGTTGCAGCCGGCGTTGTCGCCGCAGTCGCGCCTAGCGTTGCCAAACCCAGTTCCCAAAGACGCGCGCCTAACATCCTCTATGTCTTCGATGACGAGCATCGCTTTCAGTCCATGCCTGGAGAGCCGTTCAGCGACTCTGTTGTCGCACCGAACCTCGACGCCTTCCGTAAGGCGAACTTCTCCATGGATCGTTGCACTTCCAATTACCCGCTCTGCTCACCGTATCGCGGCATTCTGATGACCGGCCCTTGGCCCTTCCAGAATCAGCACGACGCCCGATCCACGCCAGCCCAGCGTCAGTGCGATATGAAACTCCCGATGCTCCGGGCGCTCTTTCTTTCCGTTGTGCTTGCACCCTATTTCGCTTCTCCGGGGTGCATCGCTGCCCAGGCGCATCAGAGCAGCAGCGCAGCCATGACATCAAACATACCTTCCACAGCACTGATTCAACCCGTGGCGCTCGCAAAGCTCCTGAGCTCTCCAGAAGCGAAGCCGCTAATCCTCCAGATTGGCTCGCACGTCCTGTACGCAGAAGCTCACATCCCAGGCTCAGAATACGTGGGCGCGGCTGGAACTGATGCCGGCCTTGACGCCTTGCGCCAGCGAGTCAAAGACCTCAAAAAGGACACGCCGCTCGTGATCTATTGCGGGTGCTGCCCCTGGGGCCGGTGCCCGAACATCCGGCCTGCTTACCAGGAACTGCATTCCTTGGGCTTCACGCAGGTAAAGGTGCTCTATCTCGCGCAGGACTTCGGCGCGGATTGGGTAGAGAAGGGCTACCCCGTTGGTCGAGGCCGCTGATGGCAAGCAAGCCCGCACCAACCCGCGCCCAGCGGATACGCCAACTCTGGCTCTTTTTCGCATTCATGATCGCTGCTTGCACGGGCACAACTGCGCAGCGGAAAGGAACGCCCCACAACCTCGTCGGGCATCCAGCCCCCGAATTTTCACGGAATGACCTCAATGACCGCGTGGTGGATCTGAACGCCTATCGAGGGAAGGTCATATTGCTGAACTTCTGGGCAACGTGGTGCGGCCCTTGTCTCACCGAGATCCCACAGTTCGCCAGGTGGCAGCAGCAGTACGGCCCAAAGGGACTCCAGGTCATCGGCGTTTCCATGGACGACACCGATGCCCCTGTTCGCGCTGCAAATACGCGATGGAAGCTCGATTATCCCATCGTGATGGGGGATGAGCGCCTCGGGTCCGTCTACGGAGACGTCCTCGGCCTCCCCGTAACGTTTCTCATCGACACTGAGGGTCGGGTCCGCGCCAGGTATCAGGGTGCTTCGCAGCTCCCGAACATGCAAGTGCAGATCGAAGCCTTGCTGCCCAGCAAGTAACGTGCTCATCGAGGTGCCCGTGAGTGAAAACACAAAAGCATTCTGGGAACAGACGTACGCGTCGAAGTCTGACCATCTGCTCAGCTGGACCCAGTCCAAGCCGGAGTTATCGCTAGAGCTGATCCACACGTTCGGCCGGAGGCCCGGCAGTGTCATCGATGTAGGTGGCGGGTCCTCCGCCTTGCAGCCTGGCTGATCGAGAGCGGCACACCTAGTTGCGTCGTGCTCGATATCTCGCCAACGGCGCTCGAGCGGGCCAGATCACAAGTAGACCCAGCTGTCAGGAACAGGATCGAATGGCGGGTTGCCGACATCCTCACCGGCGAGGACCTTCCCGAAGTGGACGTCTGGCATGACCGCGCCGTCTTCCATTTTCTGGTCAATCCGGGAGAGAGCGCCGCTCACGTAGCTCAAGCCAAGCGGACGGTAGCGCCTGGCGGCATCCTGATTGTGGGAACCTTTGCTCTGAACGGGCCTGCGCTGTGCAGCGGATTGCCGGTGCAGCGGTACGACGCAGAGTCGCTGGCCGCAGAGTTTGCTCCCAGCTTCGACTTCAGAGACGTGCGTTATGAGCTTCACAGGACGCCGTGGGGAGCAAGCCAGCCTTTTATCTACCTGGTCATGGAGAGGCGGCGCTAAGGTTCGCGAACTGGCTCTTCCAGGTATACCCAAGTCACGGTCAGGTTCACTGTGCGGTTCCGGCATGAGCGAACGGGCCGAACGACGCTTGGCTACGGACGACGGAGCCAGCCATTGTTCAAGCTGGAAGAGGAGGCATTCGTTCGGGGAGATTCTGGAGAGCGTCCCTCCCATGTCGTCCTCTTGCCCGCGCACGAAGGAACTGAGTCCCAAAGGCGGTTCCAATGTAGCGGTCCTCCCGGTGCAGGTGCCTTCTCGCCCGTCGCTTAGCGGAGCTGCTTCACGGTGAAGCCGTAACCGTGATCGAGCCACCCGGCCCCGAAGCGTTCGGCGGAGCCCACATAACCGGAGCGGTGAACATCGGAGCAGGCGCGGTTTTGCCCATCAAAGTCACTTCCATCGTGTCTTTCGGTCTCATGTCGGCGCAACACCGGGCTGTTATGCGGAGCAATTTCGTTCAAGACATGCACATCAACCAAGCTCTAGGAACTTGTTGAACTTCTGCTGACCTTGGCGTCTTTCTTGGTTCCCGTGGATCTATCGGGCTCGATTTCGGTTCGAAGTGGTGCTTTGTCGAGTGTTGACGGGCGCTTGAAGGCTCTTCTGGAGGCCGCTTCCGGTTCTCCGCGGGTTTGAGGCCCAGCTCTCCCCAAGGCTTTACGCTGCGCTCTGGGCGATGAGCCTGGGCAGCCTGCACAAGTTGTGGGAGGCGCAAC
>JAABUL010000347.1_pt1 | contig 99729 bp, 204 predicted proteins | sample 5559151 | NCBI WGS metagenome assembly JAABUL01 (sample SAMN10711876, study PRJNA513368) | rock metagenome | isolation source: Antarctica rocks | place: Antarctica: Victoria Land, Pudding Butte sud | reverse complement strand
CACAAAGGCGCACGCGTGTCGCATATACGGGGACCGCGCATGAACTATAGGCTTAAGTACTGGCTAAGTACTGGGAGACTCTCGGTTCGTACTTTTATCGTGCGAGATGAAGTGTCCTGGGGGCAACTAAAGGTTAATCAAGTGATGTACATTGGGGCGCGTTTTGATTTCTTTTCAACCCCCTGCATTGCTCCAAAGTTTTCCATTATGCCTGCAGGAGATTGCAGGAGCCACGCAGCATGGCGGGCGTTGCGTTTGACGGCTCCCCATGGGTGACTGGCGTGCAGGCCAGCGGCGTGGGTGAGCCAGTTGCACCTTGCACATCTGAAGCGTCCCTGCGACGCCTGCGCACATGTTGAAATTCGTACATGCTGCACTGACATGCAGCACTGTGTCGCAAGCTGGTGAAGCAACTGCACGCTGTGATTGACGCAGCCTGTCCACGCAGTGTTTGCGACGCTGGGATGCACGATCCTGGGAGCAGCTCTGGCGGGGCGCGCCATCAGAAAGGTGAGTCCAGCCTGCAGCTGCACTGTCTCACTTCAAACGTGTAGCCCTAAAGCACAATTCTGCAACCGACTGATGCCGCAATGCATGTCACCCGCAGCGGTCAATGGAGGCGGGCGGCTATGAGCCGGCGGCGACGCAGCAGCGGCGGCGCTTCAACCCGGAGGAGTATGCAGCGTCGCAGCAGCGGCAGCAGGCAGAGCGGAAGGACGAGCCTGAGCCGCTGTACGAGCAGGAGCCAGCCGACAAGCGGGACTGAATAGCTCCATGCCGCTGGCCCGGCGGCGACAGGAGCAGGAGGGCAGCTGAATGTACATTAGACAGACTTTTGCCGCGGCCGCTGCCGAGGGGATTTCGCCACGTTTGTTGCAGCATTCGAGCCTTCTGCAGACAATATTGAATACCACACCTGCTCTTACAGTCAGCGAAGGCACTGGAACTGGAGCTTGTACGCTCGCGTTTGACGGCAGCTGGGATCAGGCGCTGAGGGTTGGCTTGCACCATTTTACGAGCATGCACATTGGTTGTCGATAGAAAGCGTGCTGGTGTCTGCCACTGAATCGACGTGTGAGGCGGACGTGTGAGGCGGAGTTGGGTGGCCATTCGTATGGTTCTAGATGTAGATCTCGGACCGAGTTTTCAAATCAAGACAATGAACAGACACCCCGGAGTCAGTACCGCTGCTCATCAAGCATCGCCTGTACGGCGGGTGGACTATGAAACGAGCACCGACCACAGCAACGAACCCTGCCAGAAAAGCATCCTGCCTGCACGAGACCTATATGCCAAGATCAAAACACTCACAGCGCGCCTTCCGGCGGTCGCATGCCACTGACAGCGCCTGACATGGCAGCGCATATCGCAGCACCGCACGGCACATGTCTCGGCGCCGCAGCAATCACCGCTCACAGCCTGCGGGGCTCCTTGCCCGCAGGACAAGGGCCCGCCAGCCACTGATTCACCTCTCTTGCTCACACTGCCAGCTGCTAAACACTATCCCTCCGGCCCAAAATCTACCCCTCACTGCGGCCGCAGCTTTGCTTCAGCTGCATCAAGGTTCAGACTGCGCAGCACCCTGCAGATAATAAATTGGACCGTGGTCATGACTCGGCCCCGCCTCCCGGCGACGGCGCGGCTGCTCTGCCGCAGACGCCGGCTGAGGACCCCCGCCGCACGTCTTTCCCCTCGTTATAGCTTTTGCCTCCCCCGGTGTCTCCTGATGTCCCCCAAACTCACGACCCAGCGACAACGTAGTACTTCTTGGCGCCGGACTTGTGGATGACAATGCGGCGCGTCTGGCCACGGCGCCAGTCGGGCGCCCAACAGCCCCACTCGTCCACGCGGCCGCTCTGCACCGGCACCAGCTCCCCCGGCTTGGCCGCCAGCCCCAGCAGCATCTCCGCCTCGTCCGCCTCCTCGCCGGGGCCTACACCAAAACGATTACAAGGTTCAGCAGACATAGCTGTTGAGACTTCAAGCCTTGAGGCGACACATGTGTATGTGCCTTCTGGCCAGCAGCGTCTCCGCCTCGGCCTCCTCCTCCCCTGGCCCTGCAGCAGAAATGTTCTCAGGTCAGATTACAGGAAATGAAACTGCTGTTGATTTGTTGAAGTGCATGCTGCCCAGTCTGGCCCCAGCAGCATCTCTGCTTGGTCCTCCTCTCCCCCCGGCCCTGCAACAGGAATGTTTTATGGTCTGCAGAAATGACACTGATGTTGATGGTTTGGAGAGTGCTCTCTGCCCTGCCTGGCCCCAGCATTCTCCTCCTGCCCCGGCCCTGCAGCAAGACTGTGGTTAGGGTTTCATGCCTTGGGCTGACCATTTGGGGAAGTGTGGCTTTGCCTGTCTGGCCCCAGAAGCGTTTCCGTTTCATCCTCCCCGTCCCACCGACCCAGCCGGCCGCCTGCATTGGGGTTGTATTATACACATCGGAACACAAGCGGATGCGCAGTCTGCCCAGTCTGCAATGCACGAGAGATAGGCCCCTACCGGCATCCGCTTCTAATTGCGAGCTCCCAGAAACATGTTTAAACCCATGTGCAGATCTTCACCGAAAGAAAGTGCATCAGCGATCGTGCGCGGACGTAGGTGGCTGCTTTGAGGCGACACTGACTTCACAAGAAGGAGCACAGAGTGCCGTGCCTGACGGGGGGCGCCTGCGGGGCTGCTGCCCCGGGTGCGCGGCGCCGGCGCCGGGCCCGCCGCTGTCCGCCGCCTGCGTCGCCAGCGCCGCCAGGCTGGGCGGCCCTGTAGTCTCCCGGCGGCTGCTGGCGCCGGCGTCCCCGTCACCACGGCCGTCGGCCGCGGCTTCGGCGTCGCCCGTCAGGCCGCCCGAGTCTGCGGGCTCGGCGCCGGCGATCGGGATCGCGGCCCGCGCCGCCGCAGCCGCGGCCGCGGCGCCGCCGGCGGCGTCGCCGCCCAGCGGGGCGCTGCTGGGTGGCAGGCTGCCACTGGGCGTGGCAAATGGCGCGGGGGGCAGCTGGCTGGCGGGGAGGCTGCTGCCGGCGCCGCTGCTGCCAGACGACAGTACCCCAGGCGTGGCAGCGGCTGCTGCTGCCTGCAGCGGCGAGTCCTGCGTCCACGTGGAGGGCGGTGATTGGAGGCGTTTGTGGTTGGGTCCATGTGATTGGCGGCACCGAGTGGAAGCTGAACATCAAACATCCAAAGGCTCTGTGCGGGCGGCAGCAGCGCCCGCCTTCTGAAGGTACTGTCAGACCTGTTTCAGACCCTTCAGCAACACAAGACATTCCACAGCAACACAAGAATCGTGGAAAAGCTTCGCACCTTGTCGGGGCTGCCGGCGAGACCCTGTTCCGCCGCCAGCAGCAGAGCCTCTGCGGCGGTGGTCTGCCCGGGCGCTCCGTCGCCGCCGCGGCCCTTGCGGCCGCCGACGTCGCGCTGCGCTTCCGTCATCGCCTGCACGCGAGCCACGGCGCGCGCCTGCTGCCGCCGCCAGTTCCAGGGGCGCACGCCCGGCGGCGGTGGCACCTGCGGGCAGACATGGGCGTGGATGAGAAACCCTGCAAGGTATCACTCTAGGTTTTGCGTACTGCTGCCCACTGACACTGGCACTGCGGAACTTCCTGTATATTTCGACGGCCTGCTTTAGCAGCTAACTTGTTGTGTCTCGACGTGCGAAAGGGCTCGCAGGACCTCGGCCCTCACCTTGAGCGCCTCCTCGAGGCTCAGCACCTGGCCGGGCGGCAGCACCGGCAGCCCGCGCGTGCGGGGCCGACCCCGCTTGCGCTGCGGCTGCAGCGTCGGGTGCATCGCCACCTGCTTCACCGCCGCCGCCTCGGCTGGGGAGGCCTTTTCTGGCGGCTGCACTGGCGGCGGCTTGGGCAGCTTGGCCGCCGCCGCGGCCGCCTCCTCAGCGGTCATACCTTGCGAAGGGTCCAGCCGCTGCGCCAGGCGAGGAGGCGCGTCGCCGGCGCGGCTCGCCTGGCACGCCGCCAGCATCGGCTGCAGCTGCTGCAGGATGAGGGCCGGGCCGATGGGGATCGGCGGCAGCGCTGATTTGGGCAGCCGTGGCGGCGCGTCCAGCAGCTGCGTGGGACCGCGCGCCAGCGTGACGCCGGCCGTGGCCGCTGGGGCCTGGTGGGCGCCGGCCGGCGCTGCGCCAGGTGGCGCGGTGGGGGGAGGAGCGGCGCCGCCCACCGGCGCAACCAACGACAGGTGGCCCCAGGGGCTCTGGCCTGCAATCTGTGCGGGTGCCGCGCCCTGTGGCGCGCCCGGGCTTGCACCGCCCTGTGCGACTGTGCCGCCCATGAAGGACGCCAGCTGCGGCTGCGGCGGCGGCGCGCCCGGCGGCAGCAGCTGCAGTGGCAGCAGTGGCACGGCGGGTGCAGCGGCACCTGGCGCCTGGGGCAGCCCCGCCAGCTGCGGCCGCTGCTGCTGCGAGTGCAGCGGCATCGCGGCGGGAGCGCCGGCGGCCGCCAGGGCGCCGGCAGGTAGCGCCGGCCGCGGGGCGTAGCCCGGCGCCAGCGGCCGCGGCTGCGGCGCGCCCGCGGGCGGGGGCGGCAGGCGGTACTCGCTGTGCAGCCCCAGGCGGATGGCCTCCTCCATCCAGATGGGAACCTCACGGCGCCACGCGCGGCGGCGACCGTCCCACGGCCGCCCCCGGGCGGCGCCCTGCTCTGGCTGGTCCACTGCGGATTGCAAAACAGCGAAACAATCGTCAGCAGCAGTCTCGAAATAGACTCCAGGTGCAGTGGCTTTTGCGGATGCAGCGCCAGCAAGTCAGTCGTCGGCATGCGAATACTTGCACAGCAAGCTTGCGCCAGGCAACCAAGCATCAAGCAGACGAATGCCAGTGGGTTTGCAAATCTGCGCCTGAGACGATCAAACATTAACATCTTCTGGCAAGTCGTCTGTGGCTCTATGCTCCATGTTGAACGGGTATTGATTGGCCGGCACCTTCGCCTGTGGCTGCGGGCGCGGCATGGTCGTGCACAGCCGACATTGTGTCCTGGGAGGCGATGCCTGGAGGCTTTGCGGCGCCGCCGGGCTGGGCTGCCGCCAGCTGCTGGTCTGACTGAGAGTGGGACCTGGGCCCCAGGATCAGGGTCTCGTCCAGGGACGCCAGCGCGGTGCTGAAGAAGGGGTGCATCGACTGCTGCCGCTGCAGCGCGGGCGCCTGCGAGGCGGCGGTCGGGCTTGACGGAGACTCGTGCGGCTGCTGTGCCGCCGCCGCGCTCGCCGCCGCCTGGCTGGCCGGTGGCGGCGCATCGGCACCCGCTGCTGTGCTTGCGGCGGGCTCTGCTGCTGCTGGTGCGGCAGCCGCAGGGGGCTTGGCAGAGGCGGGCCGCAGCTCAGGGTGTACTGGCGCTTGTCTGGCGATGGGAGCATCTGGAGCGGTCAGAGCCGCAGAGTCGCCGGTGAGCTCGTCAGCGTCTGGCAGCTCGTCAGCATCTGGCATGTCTGGCATGTCGCCCTGCTCCTGGGCCAGCAAAAGCCACGCACTGCTTCCGCCATAAACCGCGGACGCGGCTGTGTTTGCACCAGGCGCCGACGCATCGCGCGGCGGCTTCAGCTCGCTGCTGGCCTCCACGTCGCCGTCGGCTGCCGTGTCTTCCGCGTCACCCTCCGCTGGCATGCGGTTCACAAGGAGGCTGGGCGGCGTGAGTGCCTCGCTGTCTGAGGAGTCGACCGGCGACGCCGCTGACTGCTCGCCGGGGCCAAGGTCGTCGCTGCCATCGCCGACCGCCTCGACAACGGGTGCGTCCATCGCGGCGGGGTCGCGTGTGCCGGAGTCGGATCCGCCGCCCACGACTGATGCGCGACGAGCAGCGCGGGCGCGAGTCGCTTCCGCCTTCCGGTCCTGTGCCGACGCCAGCTGCCGTGCAGGAGGCTGGTCGATCAGCCGCTCCGGCTCGCGGCGGGCGCGCTTCGCGCGGGCCATGAGCGCAAGCGGCAGCGCCAGCTCGATCGGCGGCTGGTACACCGGCTGCCGTGGCCCGGCCCCGGCCGGCGCTTCGGAGGCCGCCTTTGCGGCGGCCAGCGGTCGCGCTGGCGCCGCCGGAGGTACATCTGGCACGGCGGACACGGGCAGAGGAGCCGGCGGCGCAGTCCTAGCCAGCTGTGCGAGCGACGCCTTGCGGCCGGAGCTGGGCGGTGCGCCGGCGCTGAACGGGAAGCCGGAAGCTGCAGCCTGGCTCGCGGCGGCTTGGCCGGCGTGCCGCTTGGGCGGCGAGGTCGCCTTGTCATCCGCCAGTGACCTCTTCTTCGCGGCACCTGGAAGCGACGACGTGCCAGCAGCGGCGGCGCTCGGCGAGCCTGCCTCCCCGGCGCCTGCCGAGACTGCGGGGCCGGTGGCGGCCGCCCCCACAGACTCCGGCCTGGCCTTGCCGCCAGACGGCGACTTTGCAGAAGAGGAGCCGAGCTGCGGCCCCTCCGGCTCGTGCATGAGCAGCGACGGGCGGCGGCGGGCACGCGGCTGCGTCACGACCGGCGCCGATAGCGCAGCCAGCTCGCCAGCGCCCCGCTTGGCACCGGACGTCCTCGTGGGCGATGGCCCCTCGCTGGACTCCTGCTGCGGCTGCTGCTGCTGCTCCAGCGGCTGCTGCTGCGGCAGCTGCGGCTGTGGGGGCGGCGACAGCGGGGGCTGCTGCTGCTGGGCGGCCTCCTCTGCGTCTTGGCCGGCGACCGCCAGACTGGGCGTGGCTGACTTTGCGCACAGACCCCGGCGCCGCGTCCTGGGCTCCGGCTCCGGGTCGGCAGCCGGCACAGGCTCAGCTGGCACGGGGACCTGGACGTCCGCGGCCAAGCCGCTGGCCGCAGCAAAAGCCTGCTGCGCCGCGCGCCTGCGCGGCCGGTGCAGCTGGGCTCGGGGCCGGTCGCTGGGATCAGCGCCGCTGGGGCCAACAGGTTCTGGCGCTGCGGCGGCCGGCTGGCTGTCTGCTGCATGCTGCGCGGCTTCTACGCTGTCCATGGGCTCTCCAGCCGTGCTCGCGGCCGCTGCCGCCGCTGCAGCTGCTGATTCTGGCGGTGGCTCTGCTGCCGCAGCTGGCAAGACAGCCGCAGGGCCAGACGACTGCGGCGCCTGCTGTGTCTGACGCTGCGGCTGCTGCCATGCCGCCTGGGCCGCCGGCGCCACCTGCGGCACCTCTGGCGGCAATTGCTCGCCAGCTGCCGGGGGCGAGCGCCGGGGCTGAGGCGGCCCTGCCTGTGACGAGGCGCCTGCGCCGGCAGCACAAGTGCCTGCAGAGCAGCGCACCAATTGTCGGATGGAGTTGGCTTTCATGGCCTGTTCACAATAATGATGGCTGCAACGCTTCGAGTCTGCAGTTGCAATGTCAGGTGGCATGCATGCCCTGTCACCACCAGCAGAGGCAGTAGCAGCTGCACAACGGGCCCGCTGGCAGTTCTACGTTTCTGGAATCGATTGCCAATTCAGGCTGGCAAGCTGGCCCATGGGGCACACCTGGCTTCTGGCTCTGGTGCTTCTTCAGCCACACGCAGCTCTTGCAGCGGCTGGCCAGGCCGCTCGGCTGCGCCCTGTCCCTGTGGTACTCCACCGAGGGCTTGACCTGCACATGCAAGTGTGTTATGAAGAAGCAAGCTTGAAGGGGCGTTCGAGAAAAGTGCCCCTCATTGGCTTGCCAAGCCAGGCTGCCGCACAAGGGTGGCTAATCGTCTGTGCTTCTGCCCGCGAGCTGCATGCGTGGTAATACGGGGTATGACAGCATGGCGGAAAACGAGAATGAGAACGGAGCTGCTGAAAAGGCGCACCGTGTGGCAGCCGGGGCACAGCTTGTGGGTCGGCGGCGGCGGGCGGCCGGCCGGCGCGCCGCTGCCCTCCGCTGTGCCGTTCTCTGCGCCAGGGCCCGCACCGCCGCCGCCCTTCAGCCTGAGTAGTCGTGAAAGGACATTGAATTTGTCTAGGTATCAGGTTTGGATGTCATCTGTCGGGCCACCAGGGTCTAAATATGCATGATTGAGACGATGGGGCGTCACTGCGGGACGCAGCACCATGCCACATGCCGGTGGGACATCATGGGTCATCGCCATGGGATGGCAACCTCAGATGGCGACAAAACTGCAACCTGCACCTGCAGGACTTGCAGGCGGCGCGCAGGCCGTCGGCCTTGGAGTTGTCCTTGTTGAAGGCGGAGGCCTCCAGGGTGGCGCCGCACTTGCGGCACACCTTGAAGCCGCCCGCCGCCTGCCCTTGCCCCTGCCGCCGCTCCCGGTTGCGCGCCGCCGCCAGCGCCGACCTGGCAAGTGCCACAGAATGCATCTATGTCTGAAACCAGTGAAAATGGCCAGACAATCGTTAAGGTCGAGCGCTGTGCAGGCAGGATGGACGCAGGCAGAAGCGCATCGCTGTGGAGAAATCGAGTTCATCCAAGCCTGTTCCGAGCAGCAAAGCCGCACAGATTTTAGCAAAGTTTACGGCATTACCGCTCGCTGGTGCAGGGCTTGCAGTAGCTGCGCAGGCCGTCCGCGTTGCTGGCGTCGCGGTTGAAGTCGGTGCTGGGCTTCACCAAGCGGCAGCGGGGGCAGTGCTTCTCAGCCGCGGTCGCCGCCTGCACGACCACACGGAGGTGTCTATTGATTACGACTGTTGACCGCTGATGACTGCTGTGGCTGGAAGGTATTGTCGTGCAGATGCAGTGATTGAGCTTATCGGGGTGTGTGTCAGAGTGCCAACAAGGAACAGTAAATGCGGAAGACACGCACCCCTGTCTGCAGGTTCTTGCTGCGCGTCTTGGACTTCGAGAGCGCGGCGACCGTGTTCTGGCAGGAGGTGCAGTAGGAGGCGAGGCCGTCGCAGTTGGCGCGGTTCCTGTAGTACTCCGACTGCGGCTTCTTCTGCAGGCACCTAGGGCACAGCTTGTGCGTCGGGATGACCCGGCCTCCAGCAGTAGGCCTGATGGCGGCCGCCGCGTCCTGGTCCGCTGCAGGCGATGCGGCGCCGCTCGGCCCGGCGGGCACCTCCGCGGCTGGCTCGACGGTCGCCGCTGCCGCTGGCGCCGTAGGTGCCTCGACAGCCGCGGCGGCGGGCTCCGCCATAGCGCCGCTGCCGGCAGCGCTGAGGCTGCGGATCTGTGCCGAGGGTGCTATGGCGCTGTGTCCTGCTGCTGCATCCTGCTGGCTGTCAGCTTCAGCCTGCGAATTGCTGTTCGGCGCAAGCGCTGAGCTGTCCGGCTGCCGCCGTGCTGCGGCCGCTGCAAGGCCACGCTCCGTGTACTGCACTCCTCCAGCGTAATCTGCTGCCTCAGTCGAACCACGCGCCCCGCTGTCTGCCAGCTCGTCTGCGCGTGGCTCTGAGGTGGCGCCAGATTGAGGTTGGCACCGAGATGCGCTGTTGGAGCTGCCACGCAGCGCTGTCTGCAGCCAGTTCAGCATTGACTCGGGTCCGCTGGGCCTGCGCATACGAGAGGTGTTTTAGTGGATTGCGCAGACAAGTCATGACCGCTCGTTGTTCATCTTCCGATTCACCGGGAAAACCCACAGTAGCAATCTGATGAATGTGTTCCGGAACACCATCAGCGGCATGCAGCAGAAGCAGGCGAAAGCTGATGGCTGAATACGCTTGGAATGCATGTAAGGCTAGATTACAGCACAGCCCGTTACCACTGCCCAGCACAGCAGCCAAACGTCGGGGGTGCCACTGTTTGATTTCGAGTGGATCAACGGGTCACTCGACGCATTGCAGGCGTCAAGAGCGCTCGCTTGTGGGAAACTGGTTCTTAGGTCCATGCTGAGCGCACCTGCGAGACTGTCTGCCATATCAACTCGCATTTACGCTGCAGCCGTGGCTCCTCGCTCTCTGGGCAGACTGGAGGCAGCAGGCCGTGCAGCGGTCCGCGAGTGCTGCCGGTTTCGCGACCGAGCCCAAGTGTTGTGCGCAGGATGAAGCGCGGACAGGAACGAACAGTGGAGTGCAGCAGGGTTCAACCCCGCACGCTCCAATCGCCCGTGCTGGAGTTTCCGGAGACTGAGATTTTCTGCAGACATCATCAGAATCCTAGCCCAGGGCGGGCAAGGGGAACACATTGCGCTCCCTCATTCCCCTTCCGAAATGAGAAGGAAGGAGCAGGGAAGGAGCAGCCTGCTAGGGATAGAAGGAGCAGCTGAGAAACTGCTTGTTGCACGGCGGAAGCCTAAAACATGGTTGACCTGGGGCGAAACGACATAAAACGCGAGCACGACAGCTGAGCTGCGAAGCTGTCCAAACGTCCTGTGACGGGTGCATGTCCTTGCGCAGGCCGAATGACACCACGGCATGCCTCGACGTTCATATCTAGTAGGTCTGTTTAAACCGCTGCAGCTGACACTACAGGCTGCGCCGCCCAGAACGCCGAATTCTCGGACCCCTGCACCTCGTGGCGCTGGCCGGGGCACAGCTGACCAGCTGCTGCATCACGCAACAGCGGCGTTCTGCTCCGGGTGCTGCTGCATCTGCTGGTGCTGCATGTGCTGCTGGTCCGGCTCCATGGCCGGGTGGTACTGCAGCTGCACCTGGCCCGGGTCGGGCAGGCCCTGCTGCGGCGCATACTGCAGCTGCTGCGCGTACTGCTGGTGCTGCGCCGCCGCATGCTGGTGCGCGTAGTGCTGCACCTGGTGCGCGTGCACCTCCGCCATCATATCTGCATATGAGCAGTAGAGGACGGAGTCAGCCACAGCAGCACGCTTTGAGCTTGGAGAGTCGCAGCCTCGTGTGCGGCAGCATGTCAGCAGCTCTGGAGCAGACCGATTTCCACAATGTCTGGCGTCTCATTGGTTGCAACCTCTGGCAACGGTCGGCAGCTGCAAATCTGGCTGAGCTGCCATCGTGTGGGAAACTGCGCACCGGGCAGCGGCACGTGGGCGGCCGGCAGCGCGGTGGGCGGCAGCGAGGAGGCGACGCCGCCGGCGGTGGGCGGGCGCGGCTCCTGCGCCTGGCGCGCTGCGTTCTTGCAGGCGCGGCACCACGACTGCAGCCCGTCGTGGCTCTGCTCCCGGCGGAAGAACTCGGCGGCTGGCTTCAGCACATGGCACTTGCTGCACGGCTTCTCCACCACCGTCGGCTGCTTCACCACCGGGCGCGCCGCCTGCAGGGGAAATTGATGTTCGGCGACTTGAGAGGTCACGTGACAGCGGCAACAGCGTGAAATGGTTTTTGAAAAGGCTAACTGCGAAGCTCGTGCAGTTCGCTCTGGAGCCGGTGTGCCTACAAGCGCGACTCAGATGAAGCATCGAACCGGACAGCATTGATGAAACATCTGGCGCGCACCTTCATGCAGTCCTTGCACTGGCTCTGCAGGCCGTCGGAGGTGCGCTTGTAGCGGTCGAAGGTGGACGCGGGCTTGATCTCGTTGCACTTGGAGCATTTCTTGCTATCCACCGTGGGTATCGTCACGTTCTGCAGCGCCGACCGCTTGCACTGTTTGCACTGGCTCTCCAGCCGGTCCGTGGTGTGCTTGTTGCGGTAGAACTGGTCTGCTGGCTGCACCTGGTACATAAAGAATGGAAGGTGGTTGCAACATATGCCCAGTCAGGCCTGTGGAGGGGCTCCAGCGGGAGCAGCATGCGGCACAGATCAAAGCTGACAAGAAAAGCTGAAACAGGAAAAAGCTGCAAGACAGGAAATGTGAGACAAAGGAATGCATACATGCATGAGGGGGAGCCCAGACCTGGTGGCACTTGCTGCATGTTTTCTCCGCAGGCGCGGCGCCCATCTGCGATGCCACCGCCGCGGAGCGCTGCGCTTCCTGTGCCCAGAGGGCAACGCGATGAGAGTGTGTTCGAGGGTCAAACCAAGCACCTCCCACGAGGGCTCGTGTCGTATAAGCAGGTGCGCCTGGCACACAAGGCTGAGCCAGGATCATCATGATGGAGGTCCGCTGCAGGCGTGTCACCTCTCTTCAGGGAGGCCTTAACGGCGCAGGACTGTTGCGCACCTCCTCGCAGACGCGGCACAGGATGGCGTAGCCGTCGGGGCTGCCGGCGACGATGCGGAACTGCATCGTGGAGCGAACCTCCTGGCACTGCGGGCAGCTTTTGAAGGACTCGGGCTGCTGCTGCTGCGGCCCCGGCGACTGGCCGTCCGCCTGCTGCGGCGGCGGCAGCGCCTGCTGCGCCGCCGCCATGGCGTTCGGGTCCCAGCCGCCGACCGCTTGCTCCGGGGCCACGCCCGGTGGCAGGCCCTGCGAGACCGCCACCGCTGCATCTGCGAGTGGAAGAGACACACGGTCATGCGAGTCCGCATTCAGCACTCGCAGAGCAGGGCACTGTGCATAACCAGGCAGCCCAAAACTGCAACAAAGGCGCATCACACATGTTGATGGCAAGTCCGAGAGAAGAGTCTCAAGAAGATTTTGATTCCATTGAAATATTGGCCAGAGCAAGAGAGCGAGGCGAGCGACGCACTGGGGTCGTGGCCCATGAGGCCGGCGGCGTACAGCGGGTTGTGTGTGGTGGGCTCCATCGGCATCTGCGCCTGCAGCTGCTGCACCGGCAGCAGCAGCTGCTGCTGCGGCATCGGCAGCGGCAGCTGCTGGCCGCCGCCAGCCGCCTCCTGCTGCTTCTGCTCTGCCGCCAGCTGTGCCTGCTTCGCGCGCGACTGGTTCTTGCAGGCCTGCGCGGCAAGTGGGAGCACAGAGCTTAGCGGGCGTGTCGACAAATGTGTCGACGATAGTGGCAGCGCGTTGTCGCTCTTGGCGCTTGTCCAGCTATGCTCAGCAATGTGGCAAGGTCGTATTGCAGCGCCAACAATGGGTCTCGACTCAGGGTGCCTATGTGACCACTGGATCTACTAGATGATAAATGATACATCAAGCCACAGGCAAGGAAGCCAGATGGTGAAAATCTTTGAATAAGTACATTACCTTGCAGTAGGACTGCAGGCCATCCGAGGAGAACTTGAAGCGGAAGAAGTCCGCTGCGGACTTGAGCTCGCGGCACTTAGTGCACCGCTTCTCCGCCACCGTCGGCTCGGCCACCATCGTGCGCGCTGCCTGCGATCGGAGACGCTCACGTTGCTGTGCCAGTTCCATTACCATCAAGCACGAACCGGTCGCAGATGAAACGCTGCTAGCGATGACCACACCATGATCTCTCTGGGCAACTGCACATTTCAATCAGGGACAGAGCGCAATCTGGAGCAACATGGAGAGCAGTTGACTTCCACGACCGGCCGAGCTGGCCGCAGAGGCGTGCAGCACTCGACAGACAGGTGCAGCACCTTCATGCAGGCCTTGCACTGGCTCTGCAGGCCGTCGGCGGTGCGCTTGTAGCGGTCGAAGTCCTGCGCCGCCTTCTCCTCATGGCACTTGCTGCACTGTTTGCGCTCCACCGTGGGGGTCTCTGTCATGGGCAGCGCAGCGCGGATGCACTCTTTGCACCTGAGGTTTACAAGTTAGACACTCACATCTTGAAGGTGAAATGAAATTGAGATATAGTCAGTGCATTCAAACGACGACTGAACGACAGTGACATGTTCAGGCAGCAGAGGAGACTGATTTCAGGCTGGCTTGTGGGATGCGACAGATGACCTCACACTCATGCATGCAGCTGCGGAATTATCGATGCATGCCTGGAGTAGCAATGCTGACAGACAGGCAAGGCGATTTTGGCATGAACGCCAGGAGGGGCGCACCGGCTGTGCAGGCCGTCGACGCCCCACTTGCTCTTGCAGAACTCCGAGGCGTGCTTGAGCACCTTGCACTTCTTGCACTCCTTCTGCGTCACCGTCGGCTCGTGGTGCTGCATTCACAAGACGGCACGCGCTTCAGATCAGCATCCAGCCCAGGTGCATGGCCTACAGTTGCGTGCACGGTCTTAGGTTCCAAGGCATTTGCAGTGGCAGTGTCCCATTCCGATCAGGCATCAGTGAGGCATCAGCGCCGGGCCACACACCTAATGCAGGTCATGGCTGTCTGTGCGATGCGCGTCGGGAATGAAGGAGGCGCACCTGCTTCATGCCGGACTTGCGGCACTCCTTGCACTTGTTGCTGAGCTGGTCCGCGTTGCGCTCCTCCTTGTTGAATTCCGTGGTCCGCTTCTCCTGCTCGCACTGCTGGCACTTCTTCGTGCGGGGCGCCTCGCCCACCTGCAGCAGCGGCTACGCATGCGCATAGCGGGCGGCAGTCAGCGTCCATGCGAAGAGCTTCCGAGCGGGCGGACTGTGGGAGCAAGCTGACAGTCGCTGCAGCTGCAGATGTTAGTACGGCTGACATGTGGTGGCTGCACCTGTCCCTCCACGTCGATGTGCACATCGCCAGCGGCGTTGGGGTCGCCCACCGCCGCGCCCGCGGCAAGCAGCTGCGAGATGGGGTCCGCGCTGCCGTGCTGCTGGTCGTGCTGCTGCTGGTGTGCCACCGCCTGCTCCTGCAGCTGCTGCAGGTGCTGCGGGTCGGCATAGTGCTGCGTCGGGTCATATTGCTGCTGTGCCGGGTCGTACTGCTGCTGCTGCTGCTGCATCTCAGGGTGCGGCTGCTGCTGCATGTCGGGGTGTTGCTGCTGCTGCATCTCCGGATGCTGCTGCTGCTGCTGCATCTCGGCATGCTGGTGCTGGATGTCGCCGTGCTGCTGCTGCTGCTGCATCTCGGCGTGCTGCTGCTGCTGCTGCTGCGGGTCGTAGTGCTGCTCCATGTGCTGCTGGTCCAGCGGCGGAACTATGTCCTACAGCCGCGCATGCACACAGTGCGTCAGGTCATCGGCATTATATTGTTTCAAGGGGAACAACAGATCTGGACCTAGGCAAGTGGCGATCCTCCTGAGGCTGGTGCGGGCGAGTTTCATCCTTGCACACCGCCTGTGCAGCCGCTGCGTTGGGAGCAAGCTCAGATCTTGCAACGGTGTTCACTTTGTTCCACAAGCCAGCACCCACCACACCTGTGAGGCCAGCGCGTCGGCGTGCTGCTCCAGGCCCTCAGGTACAGCCATCTCCCCGTCCATGCGCTGGCGCTTGGCACCCGGCTCCTCGCCCTCCTGCAGTGCCGGGTGCAGGTGCTCGACGGGCGTTGCCATCGCGCCCGACCCGTGGTAGTCCATGCTCTCGCGTCCGCCCGGGCCTACACACAGGCTAAGAGAAATTTGTAAGATATACACGCCGCATGCACAGGCTGTTAAGATGGCGCCAGCCTGCACAGATGGCGAAGCGCACGCCTGAGAAGTAACAATCAGCAGGTGCAGCCAGGCCAACAGGGCGCAGACGCCGCGGTGCCCGGCTTCGAGGCGCCCAACAGGACTGCCTTGGCCACACATCACACCGCGACAGCATCGCGACAGCTTGCCGCGACGTTGCAGGCGTTTGCTGTGACAGGTGAGGCCGCTTGGGGTTGTTCGAGTCATGAGGGGCGGGCAGCACCTGGTTTGGGCCGCCGAAAGTGGCACACTGGCGCCTCGGGAGGCCCCACAGCCCACGAGACCTGTAAAGACTGCGCACCTGAGGCCAACAGGAGAGGTGCCGAGGTGCAGGGGGAGGTGCAGCCGCTCAGCTGCTGTCCTGGGCGTGTCCAGTCACCACGCAGGCCTTCACCAGGGCAACGCTGTGCCCCAGAGCGTGCGACAAGGCCCAAGTGCCTGACACTGACCGGCTTTTTGAGTTTCGCGTGCAGCGGGACACTCTGAACACTGGGGCCGCGATTCGCAAGCTGAGAGTCGCTGCTGAGCGGGACTGCCCGCGTTTCTGCAGAAAGCAGCTTTCGTTACGTAATTCTCGGGCACTTTCCCCGTAGCACTCCCCGTTGTCGTTCATGATCCCTGGTCAATACGCGAAAGACACAATCGCCCACACAGCACTCCCCGGCGCAACTGACATCGAGAAAGGATCAATGAACAGCAAGTTTCGAATCTCACACAGATCTGTGACGATTGTCAGATCGCGTGACTTGCAGATCTCTGTTGCTTAGAGATCCAGTTTTCCGACACGGGTCCTGCTTTCACGGGGTGCTAGCTGACGTTTAGCTTTTGAAGACGATTGCCAGAGCCTTCAAGGTTGCTCCTGGCGGGCAGATCTTCAATGCTACAACTGCGATTCCATGTTTGCACGGCGCGGCGCGGTGCAGCATCATGCTTTGATTCGAACCTGCGAATGAATGGAAGAAGGCTATGACCGGTAGCTAGCGCATCTGATTCAGCCATATAGTGCCTCATGGCCACGGAGGAGTGGATCCGAAAGGCCATCGCGAACGGAAAGCTGTATGACGACCTGCCGCCGCGCGTGCGGTCGCTGCTGCCGCAGGCGGAATGGAAAGTCAAGTGAGTGTTGGGCCACAGACGTTGTCTGTCCGACCACCAGATTTCCAGATGTGAAGTCATCGTCATTGCGTCAGCTCTCCAACCACCTCCGCTCTCTGAACCCGGCGCCCTCCCCCACCACCCTGTGCAGGGTCAAGGGCCACTGCCACCAGCGCGGCCTGCGCTGGTCCGAAAGCCTGGCGCGCACGGCGTGTGGCGAGCAGGAGTACTATGAGGACCTCGTGCGCTTCTGCCGGTCGGCGCTGCGGGTACGCTGCGCTTCCTCAGATGGCCAGCGGCCTGGAGGGGCGCTCCTGCTGCGCAGCAACGGCTGCTTGCTGGAACCAGTGTTACTGTCGAAACAAATGGAATCAGTGTCAATGTACGAATCAGATGAATCGATGTCAGTGTCAACGGCGATGTTCCAACCAATGGGATCAATGCCAAGACGAACGGCGCAGCTGGTCAGTGCACGCTTGTCTTCCAGCTAGCAACCGACAAATGAATCGTGCCTCTCCTGCAACAGTGACTCGCTGTGCTGCCGCAGCTGTTTCCCTACCACCTTACGGATTACGTGTGCCAAGTGCTGCGCATCACGCCGTTCAAGTACTACTGCGACCTGCTCTTCGCCGTCATGCGGGAGGAGAAATCGTACGATTTCATACCCAACTTCACGGTGCGCCCGTATTCTCAAAAGTGTCAACCACCAGCACTCGTGGGATGCAGGGTTTGTGAAAACCACTACATGCTTGCACCGCAGGCGGCGGACATCGTGCGTGTCGTGGGCATCGGGCGCAACCAGTACATCGACCTGATGAACCAGTGCAAGGTGACTGCACGGACCCAGAATGCATTAGAGTCTGCATCTGTTGTGATTGAGGCCGAAACATCATCGCAGTCCACACGAGTTCTTGCGTCAGCAAGCGCGCTGGGTGCCGCAGGCAAAAAAGCTGCTGTGGCGCATCAATAAGGCCATCGCCAAGGACCTGCTGCCGACAGAGCCGCAGTTACTGCGCCTGGAGCCATGGTGGGTCGCGCACGTGGTCAACCTTGGTGAGGGCCGGCCCTTCTTGCTGCCTGCTTGTTCCTCAGCCATCACATGGGCTCATGCTGGATCCTTTGGCAGTTGCCCAGAAGCATCCGCAGCTGCGAGAAGTGCATCGATGGTGCTGTGGAGCATTGCACTGCTGGAACTAGTGTTTGCGAGCTCCACTTGCGGGCCTGCAGGCGAAGTGGAGTTCCAGCAGCTGACGCCGGCGGAGCTGCGCATCTGCCGCAGCATTGTGGGGGCGAATGGACAGCGGGTGTCGGCGCTGGACCCGAAGTGCGTCAATTCAAGCTATCTGCTCACTGCAGTTGCCGAACACAGCATCAGTGTCACTGGCTGATCTGCCTTCTAGCGAACTCGAACACGATGTCAGCAGTTGTGACACAAAGTCAGCAAGGGTGAGGGTGCTGGGACGTGGATGCATCAGCAAACGCGCGAAATCAGGCCACCCCATGGCGTCCGTCTCCATGTGATCTGTCAGCATGTGGGCTGTGCCTCGCAGGGTGCTGGGGTCGCTGCACAAGCGCGGCCTTGTGTACCTTGATGTGCCCATTCGCCCGTCTGACCACGTGTCCATTCCCCCCCTGGAGGTGCGCCCGGCACAGGCATCTCCACACTTCGTGCCTCCAGCAGGCTCGGATTCACACCGCCATTGGTGCCCAGTCCTTTGTCCCGTCATTCCGTGTCGCTCCCCGGCAGAACCAAGTTCTGATTCAAGTCTGTTGTAAGCTGCGCTGAAGATCGCAGGGCTTCGTGTCCAACAAGGACAGCGACGTGAGCGGCGAGAAGGGGGACCCGATAGAGGCGCTGCTGTACGCGACGTTCGTGGCGTCCACGGAGCGCGCCGACGTGGCGTCTCTGGCGGAGGTGCTCAACGTGGACCTGGCCAAGCTGCAGGAGGCGGTGTCCATCGCCTGCCGCCTCGGCTTCGGCACCCGCCGTGAGTGCGTGCTGCAGCGCGGCCAGCCCGTCAGTCGAAGGGCTTCGCAGTTCCAGATTGTGCAGAGCTGTAACACAGCCACGGCGCGGCGCCGGCGCCGCGTGCGGTGCTGACGCGGCAGAACCGTTGCACGTCGGCGTTCGCTGCCGGGTGCAGCAGCGGCTCACTGTATCTGATGCGAAACACATGTTCACTTGATGGTGTTCTCCATGGCGCCCTGCAGTGGTGGCAGCGGAGCCTCCATACCAGCAGGCCAGCGCGGCGCCGGCCAACCACTTTCATTGTAATGTGGTACCTCAAACTTAGTAACCTCCTTGCTACCCTGCAGTGGAGTCGGCAGAGCCGTCGGACCAGCAGGCCAGCACGGCGACAACCAACCCCTTCGTGCTGGATCTGGACGAGGAGGACGTCATCACGTCTGGCGTCGCTGGCGGGTGCGCAGACTTCGTTGCCGAGCTGCATGTTCTCCATCTGCATGAGGGCGCAGGCAGCCCAGTGCACATGCGATCTCGGCAGAGCTGGAACTGGGGTCTGCATCCTGGCTGCCGTCGACAGCGTGGAATTGTCCTGAGCGACAGCGCCCACAGCATCTGATCACATGATGAGTATGATACTCGCTTGGCATCGCAGGGATGTAGGAGGTGCCAAGCCGGACGCGGGCGCAGGGCGGGAGCCAAGCGGCGGCGGAGCGCTGGCGGTGGTGGTCGACGCGGAGGTCACCTCCTACCTCATGATGGGCGCGCTGTCGCCGGGCCTCAAGCGCCACTCCGTCTCTCTCTTTGAGGGTGCGCTTTGCTGCCAGACACCCTGCAATGTTTCGGAAGTCTGTTGTACCTCAAAGTCTGAGCTGAAACCCCTTCCATGCGCATCAGCTGCCTTGCGCTATGCCCTTGCAATCATTCTTGCATCAGGCGGGATGTCACAGTGTCAGAGCGGTGTTGCTCACCGCCGCTGTGCCATGGCCTGCAGGCGGCCGCGTCACGGGCGCAGACAGCATCGCGGAGATGATCCGGGAGCTGCACCTCAGCGCGGACGCCGGCAAGGGCTTTGAGGGCGAGATGGCAGCCCTGTCCGGCTACTCCAGGTGCGGAGCAGCTTGCAAAGCAGCTTGGGAGCAGCTTGCATGTTCAAATTTGCTGCCAGCAGACTCGGACGTACTATTAGCCTCTTTTGTGGAGTACGAATGGCTGCAATCGTAGAGCAGCCCTCTGCAGAATCGGCTGCACGAGCGCACAGTTCTCGCGGCAAGAACTGCACGTTTGCGTGGCTCGACCTTTGCAGTGGGTTACTCTTGGTTCTTCGATGTCTGCAGACGTGACTGCAACCCTGCGGCTCCGTCTGTCGCCCGGGCCATGCTCAGGCTAGTGACTGGGCTGTGTTAACACAATCTGTTGCACTGCCCGCAGCGCGCTGGCAAGGACGCTGGAGACGGTGGCGGCGGCCGGCGCCGCCGCGCCGCTGGAGCTGCTGCGCAAGGAAAGCCTGACGGGGCTGGCGCCGGCGGCCGCGGCGCGTGTTTTGGCGCACTCTTACCTGGCGGTGGTGCCCATCGCGCCGCTGCCGTACCCGCCGCTGCCGCTGTCGCCGCTGTGCCCCGGTGCGAAGTCGTCTTGCACCTGTGCAAGGCTAAAACCCTGCTCCGACATGCCGATAAGGCTGAGATGCTTGTGTGACTTCAATCCACCACCATCCAGGCCGTGCACGGCAGTCTGGCAGTTGCTGTTTTGATCTGGCTCCCACTCGACACCTGTCGCCAAGGTGCCTGCGCCCACATCAAGTGGAAGTGTGCATGCTCAAGTGGAAGTGTTCCTGTGTGCAGGGCCGGTCAGCTTTGGGGCGACGATGGAGGCGGCAACGCCGTGGCTGCAGCTGGCGCTGTATGTCGCGCTGCGGCAGGGACCACCCGGCCTGGTGCTGCCCGCTGGCCAGCGCCTCTGGTGCCTGCCGCCCGGCCTCGCAGGTGGCTGCTGCCTCCCTCATGCGATACCGCTGGCAATGCCTCCGCTCGTGACTGCACATATTTTCCAGAATCGCGGCCTGCGACATGCACCTTTCTCGTTGGAGCGCTTCAGTCCTAGAATCCGACAGCATTATTCAATGCCATCTCGACAGACTTGCCAGAGGGCCGTCCACTATGGCAGCCGCTGCAGACAGTTGACATCATATGTTTTGCATTGTGGCTACATGACATCCTGTGGGCGGCAGGCTGCACGTTTTGTGATGGGTACCTGTGTTGGCAGTGCGGCAAGGGTGCAGCCATACGCTGGCGTGGCCCTGGAGCGCAAAGCGCTGTGCGCGCGCAGCTTTGGGAGGTCTGTCTTTGTCGCCTCTCAGATTGCTCAATCACTGAACAAGAAATGAGAGCGAACTTGTTTAAACATGCGGCAGGGTGCAGCCACGCGCTGGTGTGGCCGTGGGCGCCGGGCGCGGTGCGGTCGGAGGGGGTGCCGGCGCTGCAGGAGGGCGCCTTCCTGCTGGCGCACCTCAACGAGGCGCTCTCCCGCACCGCCCTTCTCGTCCAGCCGCTGCGCCTGCCCGACGGGGTGCGTCGCCACTTCGACTATTCTACGCCTCGAACGGGCTTCCCGCAGTGGCGGAGGCAAGTTGCCACCATCCTAATCTGCAGTCGGAAGGGAGCAGACAGGTGCACACATTGTGCATGCTGCGCTGCGAGGCCGCCATGGTGACGCTGGCAGGTGTCCCTCTGGAGGAGGGCCTCTTTCGGCTCGATCCAGGCGCACCTTCTCGTGCCGCTGCGCGACACCTGGAAGCCCTGTGCCTTTGCAACGTGTTATGAAACCCTCCTGATGCTTTTGACGGCGCAGGAGCTGCGGACGGTGGACGTGCCGCTGCCGCTGGCGGGGGCGCCAGGCGCCACCGTCACCGGCGTGCGCTCGGCGGACGGGGCGCTGGTGGCGCTGCCGACGCCGCCGCGGCTGTGGGAGGCGGTGGCCGCGCTGGGGCTCGGCCATGCGGTTGGCTACCTGCGCCTCCTCCAGGCGAGCCTGCTGTGTTTTGACTTCGGTTGGTTGTTTGTTGTTGATCTGCTTCCATCAGACACGCGGCTTTGGTGGTCTCGTTTGCTGCGCTGTGCACTCTCCCGCCGTTGTACATCAGGCCAGGCGCATGGTGCGCCCATGCTGGGTCCTCGGCATGCCTCCTTGCCTGCGCTGGCATCCTTGCAGACGAACACAAGCACGACGCAAAGCAGCTGCTTTGATGCTGTGCAGGTCCCGCCAGGGAGCGACAGCTTGCAGCAGTCGAAATCGGCCCAGCCGCAGCCGCCGGCCGCGGAGTCGCCGCCGCAGCCAAGCGCCGCCGCGGCAGACCCCTTTGGCGGCCTGCTCGGCGGCCTGTCAGCTGCAAGCGAGCCACAGCAAGCCGGCAGTGGCGGCGCGGGAGCGGAGGCAGCTGAGGGCCACCCCGCAGCCGCCGTGCCGGCAGCAGAGGCCGGCCAGCCGATCCAAGCGGACGGCGTCGCCTGGGTGCCGTTGCAGCTCGTGCTGGGGCTGCCACTTGCGCCTGAGCCGCTGAACGAGCTGGTCTGCAGAAACGCGCTGGTGGGCTCTCTATAGAGGTGTTGGAATTTCACGCTTTGGCTCATTTCCGGCGTGCCTTCCCTGCTCTCAACTGCTCCTCTGCTCCGCAGCTCTCACCTTGGCCAGTCACCTCTCCACCCTGTCACAGCTATCGCCCAGCATCCAGGGACCATGCTTATATCGTCAAAACATATCTGGCTGCCTGCATGAATGTTGATTGTCTCTTGGAAGGCGGTGCGCTTCCTGGAGGCCGACAGCCGGGCGGCGCAGCAGGCGGGGCAGGTCGCGCTGCAGGGCCGGCTGTTTGCGCTCATCGCCGCCTTCGGCGCATGCAGCAACTGCCTGCCGACGGGCGCCGCCGCCGCGGCGGGCGCCGCCGCCGCCGCCTATGTGGACCTGCCGCTGCAGAACCTGCTGTTCGACGGGCGGGACCTGTGGCAGGCGGAGCTCACAGAGTACCTGCAGGGCGTCGGCATGCTGTGCTTCGACTGATGAGCGGGGCCGCCGGCTGTGTAAATCAGAGCTGGCGTGAGACAAGCTGGCGGCTGTGCGATACCGTCTGTGCGGGGTGCGGCTTCAGGGCAGACCGGACTTGAGTGAGGCATTATATGGTGCAGCCCCTGCCGCCTGTTGTTGTTGCAGCGCCTATCAGCAGGTACAGCTAGGAGCTGTGGCTTCTTTTTTATGCGTAGTAAACCTTGAAACTACACTAACACGAGTGTGTCAATGGGTTCCAGCTCGTCAAGCTGCCAGTTCTTCATGCGGGTCAATGACCAAAACACCTATGCCAACGACGACCGGACCGAAACCCCGCAGCTCACTGTGCATACAAGATGCTCGATATCCAGCATCTGTATGCACCTAGGCCACACTGCCAACTCACGGCGCAGGTGCCGCATTCTGCCTGCTGTGCTTCCTCTCCTTGCCGTAGCTGTATCTCAGGGGATTGCACGAAAGTGCCTCAACCTGCAGCGCACCACACGGCACATTTGACCTCGGCTCCCGATACCTGGCATCACTTGTTGGCACGATCAGGCATGACATCGTAGACCGTGGTGCACCTTCTGAGCCTGCGGAAACGTTGCCAGGTCTTTGGCGTCCCACATTGCCTTGCGGACCGCCGCCGCCGTATCTGCCGGAAACTTGCGGGCGAACAGCCTGCAAGCCGGGCCGTCGGGCTGCAGCTGCAGCAGCGCAGGGTCGTACGGGCTCGGTGGCACCAGTGCGAATTGGTTTGTGTCCGCGTCCGAACCATCACCACTGACGAAGGAATTTAGAGCGGATCTGTATCAGCGGAAGTCACAGTCAGAGCTCAGCAGCTCATTGGACCAAGGAGGCGAGCAGCAGCACATCGATGCACAGCGCCGTCTTGATGCAAGCTCGCCTCGTTGCCGCTGTGCCGTTGGTGCAGCGGCCGCCGTCGGCGCGGATGGCATATATCCGGGCTGCGGTGCACTCGGCAGCTGTGTATGACCTCGGATGCGCACCACCTATTGCCATCAAAGATCTAGCTTCGATCCTTTGTGATCGTCATCACAATACTTCACCCGCTGCCATGCACATAGCAGCGAGGGGAGAAGCCAAATATGCGATGATGATTTGGGCGCATGTGGGCGCTGACCATCAAATTACCTTGTGAATCAAAATACCTTTTGATCTGCATGCTTGACATCGACCAGGCACACACTAACCGAAGCAGAACGCACCGTTGCCCCAGTCGGTGGAGACGACGCTCCAGGTGCAGGACGTCTGGTTGCCGTACCCCAGCGCCGTCATCATCGTCGGCACGTAGAACTCGTCGGATATGCAGGCGGTGGGCTTCTGTGTCGTAGCGTTCCAGCACAGCTCCTCTCTGAAGACGCGCTCCACATTTTTCTGAGACAGGAATCAAAGCCTCAGTTTCAGGGCTGTGTCGCTGGGCTTTGCTACCTCTGATTCGGCACCGGACAGGGGCAACAGAGGCAGCAGTGGCTGGCAGCAGGCCACGGATTCAGTTTGGCACGAGCCCACTCTTTCAGCGCTGCAAAGCGAACAGACAGCACCTCCGTGGCGACGAGGGCGGCATGCGCGTGCGTCAGGGTGGAGAATTGCGAGGACTTTCGCCAGGCATCCAGGGAGATGTTAGCGGCCAGCAGCGGCGCCACATATCGAGGCCTCATGCCCACCCGCCGTTCGACCTGCATCTCATTGACATATGACGTTATTGACGACATTTTCGCTCATGCTGCTACAGTCTACGTGCTTCTAGGGACATTATGTAGAGCGTTGTGCACAGGTGCCCAGGGCTTTACTTTCGCACACCGAAACACAGGAGGGGAGTGGATCAGGAGCGCACCGGGTTGGGCTCGCAGGTGTTGACGTGGCTGCCGTTAGCCCCCACGATCTCCCGCCACACCTGAAAAGCAGGCAAAGACGATTGCCGTCGCATCATGGGAGGTGGCAGGCATGGGCAGGTGCAGGCGGGCAGCATGAAACTACGTCAAAATATTACAATTTATTTAGCCGTGAATAGCTCATCAGCTGGGGTGGGTACAGCGGGATGCTGGCATCTCCCAGCGTCATGAACCAGGCGTTGCCAGGGTGCTGCAGCGCCGCCGTCAGCAGCGACCGGTGTGCTTGCACCAGCCCATGAGATCCCCAAAAGGTCTGGTCCACAGAAATTCACTGCGTCAGCCAGCAATGCCTTGTGCCATCCTACAACCATCCGGCCGCCAGCGCGTGCGGCATAACAGTGTGCTGGCCAGGTTTGCAGCTTTGACACATAAGTATGTAGTGAAAGTATGATACACAAGTTAAGCATGGGAATGTGCACCTCCACCCTGTTGGGCACGACGCTGTCGGCAAACACGCTGTGCCTTGGGTATCCCTTGAATGCTGGCGGCGGATGGATATAGACCTGCAAAAGCTCAAAATCCCCCTCGAAAAGGATGTTGACGCTCTCGGATGTGCGGTTTGACTGTGTCTCAGGGCAGCAGGCGATATCATGACTGTGCAGGTGTGTGGTAGTACAGCGGCGCTCTCACCGTGAACAAATTTTGCCCCTGCACAACTGCCGGCCCACCGCGGCACGCACTTGGCCTCAGCCGCGTAAACCCATGCCACAACCTCGACAGCAGCGCCGGACTGCTGCTATGATTGTATGTAGATGAGTTCGTTGAACTCCCATCTACGTCGCTGTCCATCTGGGATGCCGACAGCGCAAGTTCTGGCGGCACGGCAGCGAATTCTGCGGGAATGACGCCATGCGCCGCTCGCAGCCAGTCTCGCCACAGAGCCTCGTGCACCATTGGCCCTCGGGTGATGAACAGCAAAGCCACCTGCGATCATGAACTGATGTTGCAGCGACTCTTCTCTTCAGATGAGTGAACGATGACAAGCGAAACCTCAGGCCGCACCTGAGGCACTTCCAGCAGCTCGCCATCGCTGATGCCCTGGTCTTCGGTTGAAGGTGGGAGAGTCGTGTTTGTAGCGAGAGACCACGACTCCTTGGGTGCTGTGAAGAGCCTGATTGCAGCTAAACACACGAGCAAGAACAGGCCTCCGAGCAGCACACGATGCTGTCGTAATACAGCTGTGCGCACTGCCGTCATCACTGCGGAATAAGCGCTCGGCGGCCTTTACATCAGTTCATCCGAGCCCTGTGGGCATTCTGCTGTGCCGTCGGTGCCTTCAGCATGTTGATTTGGAAACCCTCGTGGAAACCCTCGGCTCGCTGACCCTTTTCACCAGTCGGCAGAGCAAAATGATGAGTGTTTCGTGAACAACGAACCTAGAGAAGTGTTCCTCATTGCATATGCAATGAGGAACACATGTGCCAATGCATTGGCACAGGCAATGCACCTTGCCGGAGGCTCATTGTCGCAATGAAGATGCACAAAAACTCGCAGAGACTGAAGGTTGGTGCTTTCCAGATACCTTCGGCGAGTGTTGCCCATGGCCTGGCGAGCCCAAAGCAGAGGAGCAGGAAGAACCAGCGGTGGCGCGCTGCCTCCGGCGCCATCAATGATCTATCATTCCTGCGGATCACGTCGCTCGAGACTCGATCCGAGCGCTTGGTCCTACTGCATGATGAACCAGATCGAACATACTCGTCTGCCGAGCACTCGCAATTTCCTTTCCACAGTTTTGGGACAGCTGTACGGAACCTGCACGGACGAGCCGGTCTTGCTTACTTCACTTCCATCAAACTACACTCTTGTATGTACCTCACAGGGAAAGAGAGGCTTTGGCTGAGCAGCACTGCCGTGGCGTGGCATAGAAAATGCGCGGGGACCTCTGCAAGAACCGATTCCGCCAGGCGCGGCCGGCCGCCGCTGATGACCTGCCGACTGGCCGCGCGCTGGGATTGGTCTGCTGCCTCCAGCCTCCAGACCGCTCTGCGCTGGCGACCGTGGGCGGCAGCTGCTGCCGACCACCGGGCGGCTGCCCTCGGGCCCCTGAATCAGCGCCCGGCTGCTGCTGCTGCTGCTGCTGCGGCTGCGTCGGCGGCATCACCGACGCTGCCTCTGCCCCGCCTTCGGAGCCCCTGAACACCATCTTGACCACGGGACGGCGCGGCGCCGACGCCCTGGAAAGCGCGATCGCCGCCACCAACACCGCTGCTGCACCTGCAACCCAATCACGACTTGATGACAGAGCTTTCCCAGAACACTAATGTGGACATTGCAGCCACGCCAGTGGTTGCTGCAGCCTCTCGTCTAAGCCAGGAACAAGCGAATCTCTACCCAAGCGAACCAGGAACCTCAGTGTGCCCAGCCAAGGTTTTTGAAAACCACAACGCAAGCTCTAAGATCCACACCTGCCAGCATCGTGATAGCGAGCGGCTGCCGCGCCGCTTCCGATAGGCCGTGCAGGCCGCCGCCTGCCGCCGCAACAAAGGCCAGAGGACCGGCCACCAGCAGCGAGGCGAGCAGGGACACGTCCACAAGGCTGCCTGTCAGCCGCTCGTCAAGCCGGAAGTCGTGCGCAAACTCCAGGCACTCGTTCGCCATCGGGCCTGCAGAAGCGCAGCATGCTGGGTGGGAAGGGTGCATTCCCTTGCCTGGTGCTCTCCATTCAGCTGGCGCCCATTTCTCGACGCCGTCTTTGGTGATGAAGGACCAAAGCTTCATGCATGGCATCTGCCCCCGCAGTAGGACAAAGAGGCCAAATCTCGGCGGTCACTTCTGCTTGGCAGCCCACCTGTCATCATGAGGACGGCCACAAGGATCAGCGGCAGCAGCGCCATCGGCACCGCAAGCGTGGCGGCGGCGCCCGCCAGCAGCCCCGGCAACAGCCGCACCGCCAGCAGCGCCGCCGTGTCCCGCAGCTGGTGCCGCGGCGGCAGCGCTGCTTCCGCCTTCCAGCTGGCGCCGGCCGTCATCAGCGCCAGTGGCAAGTGCGCCGCCGCCAGCGTCGGGGCCAGCGCCGCGAGCGTCGGCGGCAGCGGCAGGCCGGCCGCGGCGCCCGCGGCACCCGCCGCCGCCGCCCAGAATGGCACGCTGGTCGTCAGCAGCTGCACTGCGTCTAACAGCTGTCCGCCGCCCACCTGCGCATTGATTGAAGCGCGGAAAGGATTGTACATTTGCCCCTTGATTCTGCCTGCTGCACTACTATGTGCCCATACCTTGGCATTGACACAGCGGGTCCGCTGCATCAACTGCATGGGTTGGACTTAAGGTTGTAGATAGATATCTGACTGCTCTGGCAGCTCAGCGCAACCAGACAGCGCATGCTGAGGCAGCCGCCTTGAATTCACAAGGAGTACACGGCAGCGGATGCGCACCTTCACTTGGCGAGCAGTCTGCGCGGCTCTGTCAGCGGCCTGCACCGCTGCCGCGCACTGCGACAGTTCCAGCACCTCCGCGACGGCGCCGCTGTACCACCGCCCCGCGGTCAGCTTCCCCGACTTGAAGACGCGCACGCCGACGCCCTCCATGACGCCGGCCCGCCACTCGCCCTGCCCAATGAGAACATACAGCGGCATCGAAATCATTATACCTCTTTTTCACAGAATAATCCTGGATGTGATGTGGCTGGAGTGAATTGGCATGTTTATCGCCTGTCGCAGCCATGCCACAATCCTTCAGTCGCTGATCAAATGCTCTCTTGAGAGCCAAAAGCACCTTGTAGAGGCCGCCCTTGGGGTAGTAGTAGATGCCAGAGCCGTTCTTCTTGTTGTGCTTCCACTCGCCCTCGTACCGCGCTTTGCTCGGGTACTTGTATGTGCCCAGGCCCGACTTGTCCATCCCTTCCCACTCCCCCCTGGAGTGCGTGATAGCACCGCGTCGTCACTGCCAGCAAGCTGCAGCACAGGATGTGGCTTGGATAAAATGCAGCTGACATTCCAACGGCTTCCAGAGCCCGACATGTGGGTGCAGAAATGAATTGCATTGTTTGATGCTGGACAGGCGTGCAGCGCGCCTGTAGGTGCCGCCACCTGTGTGCTGGAACCGCTCTGGGAACGCGGCGCCCGCACTGCCGAAAGACAGGTAGGATACGACAGACACTGCAACGGTGCGTGAGGCTTCGTCACCAGGCATGCAGCCGGCACGATGCCAGAAGGTGAAGGCAGAAACATTGGCACAACATGCACGAACAGTGTGCACAGACATCCTCACTCTTGGAGGCACTCCCTTTGCTTACCGGCAAAGCTGTTCACGATGCTCAGCAGCACTGCACACTGCAGCCCGGCCGCGCCCAGAGCTGCTTGGGCAAGCGCAAAGGGCAGCGCGTGTGCCGCTGTGCTGATGGAGCAGCCCAGCAGGGGCGCACGCTCCCGCACTTTGCGCCGTCTAAAAGCCAGCCTACAAACATTCATTGTCGGCAGCGTGACACATATGCAGATCAAAAAAAGAAGTTGTTGGTGTATAGAAAGCATGCCAAAACTGCAGCTGCCTCACCAGCTGGCTGCTGCGGTCACTGCTAGGCCCGCCAATCCGGCTGCTATTGCTGTGCCAGCCGCTGCGGCGTCAAGGGGCGCTTGCTGCAACGCCACCAGGATCAGAGACGGCAGCGTCGCATATTTGATCACTAGCCCAGCGACCTGCGTTTGATAGAAATAGCACTGAGCTTCCAAGGGATGCACCATCGCACTACATGCAGCATCTCACTCCAGCTGGTGCCCATGCCTGTGTGTCGCGATCGTTGATAAGGCCACTGCGACGCAGAAGCTGACCCACTACCAGGTACGCTCCGCAGGCTCCAAGTTCAACAGCCATGTCGACGGCAATTGCAAACTGTGTTCAGACACAGCAGCCGAAGCATGCCTCGATTGTTGGCATCAGGGGGCATGCAAATCTGTCCCTCGCTGCTGTTCTTCGGTCCTGAGCTCGCACCTGCTGCAAACTGCTGCATTGCTCGCGTGTCTGGCAGTGTGCTGGAGGGAGGATTGTGGCAGGATGACTGTGAAGTGACAAGCCTTGAGCCAAGGTTGCCGCTCGCGACATTTGCGAGTGCAGACCTAAGCGGCGGCAAAATGCAGTGGTGAAGCTGTAAGCGGCAGCAAAATTGCAGTAGTGAAGCTCAGTCTCAGGGCTGCGCGGGCTTGCAGACGGCAGGGCACGGAGCATAAGGTCGCAGCTGTTCAATGCACAAATCCTAGATGCTGCCAAGCGATTTTGTAAGACACGAAGAGCAGGCTCCGTACAAACGCATGCCAAGCGTGCTGTTGTTCCACCATCAAAATTGGTCCTGCAACACGCTGTGTCCCAACAGAGCCTCGGTCACTCGTTGGGCGGGGACATCAGGTCGTTCGTCAGCGTGTACAGCCCCAGCGCGGGCCCCACGAACCGGAACAGCACCCAGGCGACGCCCAGAAAGATGCACGCCTGCAGCGCCAGCTTGTTGCTCCAGAAAAGGAAGCCGCGCTCGCCGGCCCACAGCTGCCAGCCCTTCTCGAAGATCCCCATCTGCTCCCAGCCCACCGGAAACAGCTGACCCTCCCGCCACTGGCCCTTGCGCACCACCTGCATGGCAGGCGAGACACACAGGTTGGATATCGCCTGTGGGGATGTTCCCACATACAGAATGGCCTGAAAGTATTCGGTCTACTGACAGCCTGTGCCTGTGCCTGGCCAGACCGTGCTGTGGCCGTCGCAAATTGGCTGTTGCAACACTCACAAGCATGCACGGCATTAAGGAGACGCAGAACATGCGGCAACGGGACCGCGCCTCTCGGGGCGGTTCCCGCCGCTGCGGCCGCGATGGGGCCTTGCCGCTCCTGGTGAGCTTCTCCAGAGCTGCGATCCGGGCCTCCTGCTGCGGCGCGCCGCCCTCCTCTGCTCGCACCAGCACACGCCGCCGCCCCGGGCCTGCATAGCGGCAATGCATCAGGTCAGTGACTCAGCGACATGCCAATGTACAGATGGTGAGGCTGTGAGACAGTTGCCTGACAGGGCTTCCTGCCCTGCAGCCCGTTGCTTTGCAATGTGTGCGCGCATCATTTGAGAGAAGGCTGGCGCCGTGTGACTCAGCATGGCGGAGTTGCCCACCTGCAGCGCGCCGGAATGCAGGTGCTGCCCGCCTACGATCGAAGCTGCACATTGCTGCATGCGCCCTGCTTTGGTGGCGTGGTGGATGGGCCAGACCGGCTGACTGCTGCATCGCCTGCTGCATTGCTGTCAGATTTGAAGGGTCGGACGTGCGCAACGCAGCAGCGATTTCGTACAGGTGAGGGCTGATTCCCACAAGCTACTGTTCCTTACAAATAGGAGAAGTGGGCCAGACCTGTTGGATCTCATTGGCGAGATCCTTGCTGAGCAGGGTGACGAGAGATGGAGTGGTCGAGGGAAAGACCGAACCGCCGCCGATTAATAAATGTAAATTACTGTCCCCACACATGTTGGAAAAGCAACCATCGTGCTTTCGTCGTTTTCGTCGTGCTTTCGTCGTGCGAGCTGGGCGAAATGCACTCAGAAAGGTTTGGTCAGGGTCGCAGAGCCGATGTTTCAGCGGCAAGTTTGGGAGAGGAAAGAGGGGCTGAATCGTCAGGGGTACAAATTTTCGCCTGGTTGAATGTATCAAGTAGAGTGCTATGCACCTAACGGCCCCCTTTAATAAACATATTTATATGACGAGCAATGCATACCATCAGGCAGCAGGGGTGCAGGTACAGTCGTTCAGCGCCAGCGGCAGGCAGTCAGTAGCTGACCAAGGCGGCAGCCAGCGAGCAGCAGGTAGCACGCACGATAGCTGTGCGATACTTGTAAATTTACCTGTATCACACGAGGCAACCACGGTCAGGTGCCCGGTAGCGGGCTAGGCGGCATCGGACCGGGTCGCCAGACGCCGTACTTGAGGCTGGCTATAATTTCAAATTGGAAAAATCGATTTCCAAACGGTAACAACCGTCGCCGTTCGATGTGCAAATACCTAGCGCCAGACTACAATCGACTGTGCAAGTATGATCACGACGCATGCTGAACGAAGAAACCAACCAGCCTGCCCGCCATCGCATCGCTGCGCAACGCTGCTGCTGTGGCATTGTTGGTCTGCTTGGTAAGTTTGCGAAGGAAAATATCCACCGACTCTCATGGTGATATCACAGGTTCCAAATCTGCCTAGACTAACCATACTTCGTCATTACTTCGAAAGGATGCCCACACAGGTACTCAATGCGAACCTGCAGCTGAATCTATGCCTTTCCCGCGGAAGCGGAATTTGTAGATTTTCGCACCATTTTATCTCCCACTCCGCTGTTTCGGCCTCCAATTTGCACTGCAATGATTTCTACAACCACTGCTGGCTTAAACAACAATGCGCTACTGCAATTCGCCCGGCGTTGGCCGGTCACTGCTACATTGATCAATGAAGGTGATGCGAATTCTTCGCTTCTCAAGACCGCTCGTACCAGGGCACGAGGCCCAGCTTCTGGAGGTAAGCAATCTGCGAGTGACAGACACATACTGTCAACGGCCACAATAAATTCGATTCGCAAAGCCGCAATTTTCGCACATGCAGATGCAGATGCAGATACATGCCGCACGTGCCGCACCTTGTCCCAGTCGATGTCGATCCAATTCTTGCCGACGACGCCCAGGTTGCCGCCAGAGTTCTGCGGCCAGGCCCACCTGCGACGCGACGCCAGGAAGGGTAAGATCAGGTTCTTTGTCATGCACGTGTTCAGCATGCGAAGAAGTGTGACGTTCTGCATGCGCCAAGCTGTCAGCACGTGGACCAGTCCCATCGAATGACTCGAAGCAAAGTAAGGCAAACATTAAGGCAAGCGCACCAGAACCAGCTGGTGATGGCGCTGTGCTGGCCGTCCGCGCCGGCGCCGGTGTTTGTCATATACGGCACCAGGTCCTTCAGCCACTGCAAGCGGTTGAAGGTAATCGGTAAGCAACTCGCGCTTTAGTTTAGCACCTCATAATAGTGTGGAGGCTGGCGCGCTGGAACCCTTACAATTTATGAAGTGCTGAGCACGGCGTAAAGCAGCCTTTAGAAAAAGTGCGCACCTGAACGTCCCGCGGGTCCTGTGCGCCGGTGCCAAACTCGCCATAGATGACGGGGAACACCTGGCAGTCGCCTGCGGGGGCACAGGCAATCGTGAAGCTGCTGACATCAATATATGGACAACGTAACAACGCAGTGTGTGGCAGGGTCTGCATGTCAGCAGCACTCGATGTGGAGCTGACCTTTGTAGCAGTAGCCTTTCTTGTTGAGGTAGCCGTGGCTCAGTGTGAAGCGCTGGTACAGGCCGTTGTCTGCTGTGTACTGCCCACTCCCCTGCACATCAGCTTGCTGAATCATTGAGTGGAGATCAATGCGGCAATGCGGCACCCACTGCAGCAGCCATGCTGATCGTGCAGCCATCTTGCAGCCGCCGCGCACGTTCTGCAGGAAGTCTCGAACTGTGCAGTGGCACAGATGCTAATGAGGGCCCAGGCTGGTGCAAAGAAGCTCGGCCTGCAATTGCCTGCATGATAAGCGGCGCACCTTGCTGATGCTGGGCGGGTACACGTGCACGGCGACGATGACCTGCTTGCGGTACGGCTTGGTCAGCAGCTGCTGGAAGAACGGATTTGGGTCGCTAAGCTTCTTCTGCGCGATGGTGGCCGCGTCGGTGATGAGGCCGTCGCCCCAGTTTAGGTTGCCGTAGTTCTGCTGGCCCAGGCCCTCGATTAGGAGCACAGACGCTGCACCGGCGCACGGCATGCAGCATCAGAGGCAGATACATTGGTCGTGCGTTGTTGAGCTGTCAGTTGGCTGCCGCAGAAGCGCATTTGGTCGAGGGTGCAGCAGCCTGCTCTACAGGCAGCTGCTGCCTGCTGAGATACAATGAACTGCGCAGACGCGCAGCATGTAGACGTGCGATCAGAAGATTAAGTGCGGCGTACCTGGGTTGACAGCGTAGATAGCGTCGAACGCGGAGAAGTACAGGTCCCTCATGCCCGGGCGGCCGTTCTGCGGCTCGAACTTGACATTGAAGGCGTCGGGCTCGTTGAGGATGTCGTACACGATGCGGTTGCTGACTTTAGAGTCTGCGTTGACGGCCTTGGCGAGGCGCGTCCAGCCCTGAGTAGAGTATTCAAATGTATCCAATGAGGCATCAGTGATGAATACATTGAAGAGCTGTGAAGCGTGCTTCCACTGACGGCAACATGGTAAGAAGGGGGCTGCCGTCAGAAGGCATATGGGCGTGGTGCAGCCGAGCGTTGAACAGTCGGTCACAAGTGGAAACCACAGTCGTTATGATGCACAGGGCAGCGGCCAACCTGGATCCAGGCCGCCTTGTTCGTGATCGCCGTCGTGTCGAAGTTGAACTGGTTGTCCTGTGCGCGCAGTGAACATGCCAGTGTTAGCGCCGGTGGGACCCCTTGCAGTGATATGTTGCAGGTGCAGCCAGTGGAACAACTGCATTGGCATGACAATGTGGTCTTGCAGGAAGAGCTGTCATGAGATGGTAGAATGCGGAATGTAGAAGCAGCATCAGCACCAGGAGAATGTAGAAGCCTTGGCGGGCGAAAAACTGGACGATGTACACGAAGCGGTTGAAGGTGCTGTCACTCGGCACATACGAGTTGCACATGCCTGGCGTGCCGCCGGTTGGCGGCGACGGCAGCTGAATGCTGATGGGGCCTGCGAGACAGGGAAGTCGCAGCTTGTAAACATGACTGGAAAGCCTTCACAGCTGAAGGGAGTGCGCCAACAAACCACAGAACGCCGCAGCTCCAGGTCATCATTTCACCACTGTTCAGTTTCACGTCATTACATGCTGAAGCACTGTGTGTTCCACCTGCAGCTTTCGTGTTGGGCGCGGGCGCGGCTGGCGTCGGCTTGGGCGTCGGCGCGGGCCTCGGCGCAGGGGTGGGCGATGGCCCGATAGAGCTTCCCGAGCACCGGCCGCAGGTCTTGGCGCAGTAGCTGCCCTGGAGCATCCAGTCCGCGGAGCACTTCCCGTAAGACTTCTGCTGCGCGCAGGTGTAGCCGGGCGTGACGACATCGGTGCAGGAGCCTGCACCAGAGGTGTCGCCCAGAGCGTCAGTGTCCGGCACGGGGCTGGGCGGAGGGGCGGGCGGCGGGCTGCTGGGGGGCGGCTGCGGTGGGGGGCCAGGCGGCGGCTGCGGCGGCGGCGAGGGCGGCGGGCTGGGAGGGGGTGGGCTGGGAGGGGGTGGGCTGGGAGGGGGTGGGCTGGGTGGCGGTGGCGGCGGTGGCGAGGGGGGCGGGCTGGGAGGGGGCGGGCTGGGCGGCGGCAGAGGCGGTGGGCTGGGAGGCGGCTGTGGCGGCGGGCTCGGCGGCGGGTCTGGGGCAGGCGACGACGAAGTGAGTCAGGACGCGGCTGGTAGCTGTTGCTGAAACCACCTACTCCAAGTTCTGCTAAGATGACATCACATCGCTGACATCACTCGGATTTCGAGCGAAATGCAGGTGCAATGGCCAGCAGGCTACTCACCTTTGGGCGTCGGCTTGGGCGTCGGCTTGGATGCCAGCTTGAACGTAGGCTTCTTTGTAGGTTTCAGCGTCGGCCTAGCTGTTGGCTTTGCTGTCGGCTTTGCTGTTGGCGCCGGCGTCGGCTGCGCGGTGGCGGCGCCAGCTGCGCGGCAGAGACACTGACTGTTACAAAGGCAGATGGCGCGTGAGCTGGGTTGCATCGCTTCTGCAGGACACTGCTGGTCCATCAGCCATATGCCCGAGCAACTGACTGTTGAAGCACAGGGCTGCATGCCAAATGTCATGCTGTGAATGCCACAGCAAGTTAAGCACACCTGTGCGGCCGTTCGTGGCGGTGGTGCAGCGTCCGCAGGTGATGTCACAATAGCCGTTCATGAAGGGTTCCCCGCACTTACCGAAACCCGTCTGCTGGGCGCAGGTGTAGGCACCCGGCACTGGGAGGTCGACACAGCCTGCTGGCGCAGAGGCACGGACATCAGTCGCTCTCATGTGTTCATTCGTTTTCACGATAGCGAGCAGGTGTTTACAGAGTTTTCCGTCTTCATTGCGGTTTGTTCCTCCTGCAGCAGATCGCGGCGGCAAACCGCGAACTTCTTGTTGTGTCATGACACTGAGCGTGGTAGCGGACAACGCACCTGGTGTGGTGCATCGGCCGCAGGATTTGTTGCAGAACCCGGCCATGAAGCCCTCATTACACTTGCCCCACCCCAGCTGCTGGACACATGTGTGCTGCGAGGATGGCGCAACATCCGTGCAGCCTGCACGCACATTATGCGCTGGTTGATCAAAATCAATTGTGCACTACGAGCAGCATCACAGCCTCTGTAACACCGTGGATACAGCTACATGCCATCTTTTCAGCCTGACTAGGGCTGGCCGAAATCGTACCCGAGGCATTGCAGCGGCCGCAGGATTGGTTGCAGTACCCCCGCATAAAGCTTTCGTTGCACTTGCCGAAGCCCTTCTGCTGGGCGCAGGTGAAGTATTTCGAGGGTGGCACATCAGTGCAGGTCCCTGCATGCCACAGCACACGTTGAACCTTGCCAGTCCCACACGGATCGGCATGTAGTACAGCGAGGCAAGGTCTGTGCAAGATGTGACGCCGGTTTTTCAGGGCTCAGGAAGGACAGGACACACCCGCACCTGAGGCCTGCTGCAGCCGCCGGCGGCCCGAAGACGGCTTGGTCACGCTCGCCAGCACTTGGGCGTCAGTGGGCAGCTTGCAGTTCGGCACGCACCACCTGCCAGCGAGTCATGTTCGCCCATGTTATTTGGGTGCCGTGAACTATGCAGTCTGCAGTGCGTCAGTCAACCAGCCGCCTGCTGGCAGCGCAGGCGCAAGGGCACGGCGGACCTCGTTTCTTGCTGCTGCAGTGACGTGCCGCAACATAGACACGAAAGGGTTTGTGCATGCCACCAAGTCCTCTCAACAATCTGAACGTTCTTCGGCTCACTTGGGGGACAGGTTGAACAGGTCTGCAAAGCTGAAGGGCAGCCGGATGGCATTGAAGCCCAGCAGCCGGATGCGCTGCGTGATGGTGGCCAGGTCGTTGGCCAGCGGGCCGCCAGACGCCCACATACCCTCCAGCATTGTGACGCCGTCCTGCACGTACGCGATTACGCAGCTCAGGTACAAGCGCCACATTGATCAGGCGGCGCGCCCCTTTCATTCCGGTGGCAACGAGCACAAAGACAACCACCGGCGCGCCATCTACATGGTGGCACAGCGGGCACACCACTTGCAGTGCAGGTGAGAGGTGGCAGGTAGTAAACAAGTAAGTTCAGCGGTGCATGAGGTGAGGGGAGCGCACATCGAAGCCGAACCAGTTGACCCCCCTGAACTCCAGGATGTTGCCGTCGACGCCGATGATGTTGGGGCCGGACAGCCGGATGGGCGTCTCGGCGGCCTCCGCGCCGCTGCCCCCTGACGCGCTGCCGGCGGCGCCGAAGGCCGCGCCGCCGACGTTGACGAGGATGCACTTATGGCCATTCTGGAAGATGGACGCCGGCACCAGGTCCATGTCTGCGCAACACAGTACACCGCATTGGGTGTGGGGAAGGGCAGCACGAAAGACGAATCCTATATAACGATATGAGATGTGCAAGAAGACACGGACCACCATCACCACAGGCGGCCATCATGCCGGCAGCAATAAACGGTTACGTCTCATTAGGCGGGCGCTGAAGCACATGCATACAGCGCCGGACCTGGGGACGCCTCGACGACGAGGGTGATCGGCACGGAGCTGCGGCCGTTGGCGAGCAGCGTGGCGCCGCCGGCGGTCACGGTGCCCTGGATGACGCGCGGCACCGCGACGCTGACGTCCACGTTGAAGCTGTCCAGCAGCTGCTGGTACGCCCTGTTCATGACCGTCGTCGTCCACGGCACGGGAACATCCACCGCGTCCCTGCGTGCAGGAATTGCAGCCGTGTTTGCACCAGCCACCAAGCAAATTCAGCACCGCATTCCCTGTCACTCAATGTCAGCCAGGGATGCCGCCTTCATGTTTAGCGAACAAAGCTGCAGGTGGGTGGCCGCCGCCGGCGCGCGGCAGCCAGTGTGCTGATGACTGCATATCGGGTGTGCCGCCTTTCAAGGTGGACAAATCGCGATCCTATAGGACATTGCAATTCTTGGGTGCTGCTCTGGATGCTGCTCATGAGATTACCAGTTGGTGTAGATGAGGTTGAGCACGGTGGCGACGCGGCCGTCGGAGGTGTTGAAGGGCGTGCCCAGCTGCACGGTGACCTCGCACTGCGGCACCGTGCCGTCCGACTCCACGATGGACTCTGACGACGCCGGCAGCTCCTTAGGGTCCTTGCGGGCCGAGGGCGTCCAGGGGAATCCGCCAAAGCCGGACTGCGCAGGAAGGAAAGCAGCGCGATCGTCATGGGAAGCGCTGAATCAGTAGGTTCAGAAAAATTGGGCCGCGTGCCCCCATGCTGAACAGATTGAGCAATCATATTGCTATCTTTCATTCTTGCATTCTGCCTGTAGCGCCGGGGCACAGCATCGCATGTTATGTGGCCGCTCACCGTCTGGCTGCCCTCGACGATGCTGGAGTTGCCGGTGACGCTCGCCAGGAACGCCTGCTGGACCGGCTGAAGCGCTGTGCTGGTGCCCGACTCGACGCCGGCCACGCTGAGGCTGTCTGTGATCTGCTCCGCGCCGGACACATCTGAGGGCGAGGTGCCGAACAGGGCGGCCGGCGGCGGCGGCATGCTGCGCGACTGACCGCCGACGGAAGCCGCTGTCGCCAGCGCCAGCAGCACGGCACCGCAGGCTAGGCTCAGGCTGCGCGCCATTCCGCTGGTACCTGCAAGACATGGCAAGTGAACGTCAGATCGCCGCTGTGCGCAAGTTCACGTCAGGCTGCCAGCCAAATCGTCCTTTCAGCAGCTGATCTGGTGCTGCTGCTCTTCATACTACATTCAGCGACGAATCATCTACTGGCGATACCGTCTGGAAGGGCTGGCTGCTGATCCAACCAAATGGAGCGTGCTGATGACATAGCTGCCAGTGAGCTCCAGCGGGCAAGCTTTCATATAAACTGGCGACAGAGAGCATGACCGCAGTCCTGACCTACAGAAACTTTCTGCAGCTGCATTGTCACAGTCGCAAGCCTGCAGCTTGATCACGAAATTTGCAAACCGCAGATAGATGCTGAGAAGGCACACATGCAGTCAAAGTCCGCTGCGACGGGACGCAAGGACCTCCGCAAACGGACTGAAATGAAAAAAATTATATATGTATAAGGCATTCTGTGCAGCGCAGCTTGCTTTCCGAGCGTCAGCTGTTTCAGGGGTCGTCCGATGGCAACGTTGACGACGAGCTTACTCCGGCACGAGCACCCCACACCAAAGCTGTTTATGATTCATAAACGAAACAAACGTTCGGTTCTCTTGATTCTCATTCAGACGCGCCTGATGCAGTGGTCGGAGAACGGCGAGCCGACACACGCAGCGGCGCAATATATGTCCAGTCGCCGCGTTTCACAAGGCGCGCGCAAACCAGCACACGCGCACGCGCAGGATACAACAAACTGCTCTGCAACAAACGAGAAACGTTTCGGACCCCGCGCCATTCTCATTCGTACAGTTGCGAGCGCACGTTGACCACCCAGCCAGGTTCGAGGGAAATGAGATATTTAAATGGCGAGCTGCAAAAGATTTCCAGCGGTCTCGCCTTGGAAGGGGACTGGAAGGGGAGCCGTTTGCGCGTGGGGCGCCTCCACCTCATCATAGGCTTGGCACCACGCGCGCTCATTATGCAATTCGCTACCAATGGTCGGGCCCGCCCGCCGCCGCCGCCGCCGTTTGCAATTATATTAAGTGCCAAGTAAGCACTGTGTGAATACCTGGTTGCGACCTTGCATCAGCAGTGCAGCGGATCACATGACGCCACATTGTGCACGCAGTACTTCCACCATGATAGAATTCCACCGTGTTCAATTCAAGTGATGCCGCAAGCCATGACGCTGAATAAATGGCTGAGAAAAACTGCTATATGTAGGCAAAAGTCATGAGAGGCGCTGATGATTACCCGGGCACGATGCGGACATGGCTGTCAGGTAACATTCATGCCCGCCGCGCTGCTGACTGAGCACGGGCGCTCCTGCTTGGATCAGCCGTGCTCCGGCGGATTGCAGTCTCATAAAGCCATGCAATGCAGAATCTGCCAGACTCGCAGCCTCAAGAAGTGGCGGCCTGCAGGGCCGCCAGCCGGGTGATGTCGGGTGCGGCCAGCATCTGGCCGACCATCTGGAGGCGAGTGAACATGGCCATGACGTTGCCGGAGGCCCCGCACACGAAGAAGCGCCGGCCGAGGGAGACGCTCTTCTCCAGCATCTCCTCGATGGCCAGCGCGGCGGTGTCGTCGACAGAGTCCACCTGAGACGAGCGGAACGTTTGGGTCAGCAACAGCTGGTCTGTCGAACAACAGCTTCGAGGTTCGCGTGCGGAAAGTTGTACAAAAGTTCTGTGATCCTGCTGCTCTACCTACCTCGGTCAGGTCAAGGATCATCGTGTCGAACCGCTGTAAGGAGGGCACGACCTTGCGCAGCAGGCCGTTTGCCGCTCCGAACGCAAACGAGTCCTGCGTGCATTTGCAACACGTCGGCAGGTTTATCATTCTCTCAACTGGCAGAGTTGCCCACTGGCGGACCTGCCTGCCCAGTGGCAGCCAGTAGCTTGACGAATTGCAGCATGTTGTGCAATGGTTGCAACGTGCACCAGGAGAGCACAAACTCGCCTCTAGGAGGAAGACGCCGACTCTGCCGTCGCTGGATCGGAGCAGCCTGACCTCTTCTCCCGACAGCTCCTGCAGCGCCTGCGAGCCGTCGCCGGTCGCCGAGGAGAGCAGGGTGCAGTGATCCAGCTGCACCTCCGACGTGTCCTTGACGTACAGCAGCGCCTGCCATTGCACCGGTTGGTCAGAGGGCATCTGTGGACACGTTTTTACGAGAATGTGCACCCGCAAGACAGCTTTATGCCATGCTGTAGACCATCTGCTCGAAAGGCGGACAGCCAGCACCAGGCACAGGACATACCAGGGCGGCGCAGCCGATGCCGACGGCCACGATGAGGTCCACAAACACCGTCAGCAGCAGCACGAGCACCTGCGCATTCACAGCACAATGTCACACGAATATGATACGTCTGCGCCGTGCGTGTTGGTGAGCAGTTGCAGACCAAGGCCAAGCAGCAGGGCACAGAATCAAGACGATTGCAGGACGGCGGCTGCTCTCACCATGACGCCGACTGAGGTGTTGGGCAGCTGTCGGAGGCGATTGATATAGGGCCAGTCGAGCACATCCCAGCCGCTCTTCACCAGCACGCCTGCGTAAAGCGAGTTGTCTCAGATTTGAAGACGGACATGAGAAGTTTCATGCACGCTCGGCAGGGGCACACAGCGCACATGCAGGCAGCGGCGCCCTGTCGCACCTCCAAGGCACGCCAGAGGAACATGGCGAGCAAAGTGGCCAAAGCCTGACACTGCGACGAGCAGCACCAGCGAGTGCAGCGCTCCGGACAGCGGCGTTCGGCCGCCTGCTCGCACGTTCACCACCGTCCTCACTGTCGCGCCTGCACAGCACGGCACACAGAGGAAACACTGTACAAGTACATGCAATTCCTCGGAGGATGCCAATGGGGAATGCATGAAGTGGTGTAGTGTCTGACGGAATGGAGGCGTGTGAGGTCAGCAGACTTGCCTGCCCCGGCAACGCCGCCGAAAAGCCCAGAAATAGCGTTGCCAATGCCCTGACCTGCACGACGTTGGTGCAGTTTATTGATAGTGCAGTTTCATGTCAGAGACACATGAAACCGGTCAGCAACGAAACCATCGATGGCAGTCTTGCATGTTGCCGCGATAAGCGCGCCTCTCAGCTCCTTGTCGCTGTCGTGATAGTCAGACGTCAGGGAATCCGCCACCAAGGAGGTCAGGAGTGAGTCCACGGCGCCCAGCACGGCGAGTGTAGCTGCGGGATGAAAGGAGATTTGAAAATACACTCGCAGACTAGTCAACACTACTGCAAATGTCTGCAAGCAGGTGTGCCTCAGGACTACGAAGCATGTGCCACAGCCCACCTGCCGAGGCAAGCATTGACGGAAGAAACGCCAGGGGGAAAGATGGCATCCGAAGCTGGGGCACCCCAGAAGGGATCGCGCCGAGGGTTGGCACGGCTGCATGACACAACGGCGGTGATCAAATTCTCGCGACGTCTGCTTGCGATGAAGAGAAGACCCTGATCGGTGCTGCGATGCAAGACGGTGTCGAGGCAATGCAACGTTGTGTAAGTAAGATGCACGAGATGCCCGTGACCCACCGAGCTTGCCGAAAGTTGCCGTCAGCGTCCCGGCGATGACGCCCAGAAAGGAGCCCGGCACATAACGAGCGACGGCTACCGGTGTGAAGGCGCTGCACAGCAGCGCAATCGAGCCAACCAGCAGCGCCTGTGTGTTGATGTTTGCCAGCGAATGCCCTGCCTGATGTATCGCTGCCTGCAGTTGACAGCAGACGAGCCGTGATGATGTACACATGTGTCACGGCAGAGGAAACTGCCAAGATGCAGAGACGAACAGCAGGGGGAATTCCCATGCATTCGAGCTTGAGTCGCACCAGTGCGGACGACGCTGGTGCATGCCCCAGCAGCGTCTGAAACTGTGTGCACAGCAGGATGCACCTGCAGGCGGCAGATGGTTGTCATTTGTCGCGCAATTGCAACCGGCAATGACGACCAGGCACTGGCAGTCAGCACGCAAGAGAATTCAGATTGCGCTCACCCAATGCCTGTCATGAACCTGCGCCAATGCCAGAGAAGCATTTGTCAATTTTCAAGATACACAAGAGCGACTCCTTGAGACACACAAGAGCGACTCCTTGAGACACACAAGGGCGACTCCTTAGAGTCCGCAAAACCCAGCAGCGGCAGCAGCGCTAGCAGTCCCCACCCTGAAGTGACGGGTCGCGGCACGAGCTGGATGTAGCGGCCGAGCTTCAGCCACCCGAGGACGATTTGCATCAGGCCCGCCAAAGTGACCACCGAGAAGACCAGCCCCTGCTGTCCCGCAGCGGCGTACTTCACAACCACCGCCTAGCGGAGCAGCAGCCACGGGGCGTCTCAGCTCCCATCTAGATCAAGTTGCATCCGTAATGGTAATGGTGCCGTATGGCCAGCAAGGCAATCTTGTGCAATGGCAGATGGCAAGCTGCGCACCGCCAAGGTAACTGTCATTGGGCCGGTTGGACCGCTGATCTGAGCGGGGGTGCCTGCATGATTTTGTCTCTGATGAGGCACTTTGCGAGCAGAGAGCCAACAACAGGAGCCTTTGGTCAAGAAGGCCTACGACCTGATGACAGCGCATCAGTTACCGCCCGCACGGCAGCCCATGAACCCACCCACCTCCGAAGATGGCGGCAAAGAAGCCGACGAAGATGCTGCTGTACAGCCCCGCCAGTGGGCCAAGACCTGCGGGACGACGTCAGACCGAAGTTCAAGATGGGCTGCCGAGCAGTCGCCAAAGCGCGCAATGATATGCCTGACGATCAGGCGTTGGCAAGTTGTGGTACATGCATTGCCACAGGCAAGTTGTGGCACACGCCTGTTGCATAGCCGAAGGCGAGAGCAAGGGGCAGCGCCACAATGGCGCAGGTCAAGCCTCCGAACACGTCGTTGACGACGTTGCTCGCTGCTGTGCTGTTGTCGCCTGGCCCATTCAGGGGCGCATCGGCTGAGGCGGCAGCTGCATGTGCTGCAACAATATGCCGCCGGGACGGAGTGGCGACGCGAGGGTTTGCTGCAACTCCACACCCTAGCCTGACCTGCTCCGCCTGCTGTTGCCGGTGCAGACAGTGGATGCCAACCTGCTGCTGTCCGCGCAGACACTGCCGCACAGGACACCTCAGCACATCGAGTGCCGGATGCCGTAATACGTGCGAGCGCACACACAGCTGCATCAGGACCCCTGTGATGCTGTGGCAAACGATTGATGACCTGAAAAATCACGCTGCTGCCCTGCACACGCTGCAGGTACAGCAAGGATGCCAGGAGTAGGGTATATCGCGAGAGCCTGCGTGACCGCTGCCAGTGTCTGCTGCGCCTTCGCCTGACCTACAGATCAGTTTCGGAGCCTCTCCACCAAGCTTGATACTGCAGAATGATGCAGTTTTCAATCCCAAATCTGCAAATCTCCCTTGGCCAAGGCCAAGGGACTCTAACTGCAGCTCCCCAGAAATCCCCTCGCACTGCCTCATGAGCATCTCGCCGGTATTTTTAGGTGCACAGGCAGCAATAACAGCCATACAGATCGGACAACCAATACCAGCTGCTGTAATTGACTGGCGGACAGTCGAGGCGCCGCGTGTTGTGAAGGGGTCCAGACCCTCCGTCCCTTCGCAAATAGGGTTGAGCGGCCTGCCCGAGCGGCTCGCTTGCGTATAGTATAGCATTGCCGCTGGGACACAGCGATGTCGATCTGAAAGCAGCTGCGATACAGACCGCGTCTTCAGCATGGCAGCCAACACGCCGGTGCAGTCGCTGCTGACCAGCCTGCAGAGGACTGGAGGAGGGTACAGCCCGCCGAATGGCGCCGCCAGCCTCGCGCCGCTGTCGCTGTTCGCCTCCGGAGGTGCGCATGCATGCGATCGCAGTTTGGCACGTCGGCAGCTATGCATGCACCTTTGCATGGCGGCAGATCTCTTGCACCGCCGTGGATGACCGGCATGCGTTGCCCCCCCTGCAGGGCTGCACTCGGCTGACGAGGGCGCGTTCCTGCTCAAGGAGGATGACTCGCTGCTGCGCCACACCTTCTTCTCAATCCTGAGGCACCACCACCCCGACATCGCCGCCAAGGTGCCGCCTGCGTCTGTGCAATGCATGATGCAGTGTGCACGTCTGGCTGGTGCTGACGACCGACGCTCTCCAAGCAGGTGCCTCGTGTCCTTGTGCATCTGCGCAGACTGCCACACTGAACATGTGCCTGGTGCCATGTCCACAGGTGGACTACATCTATGCCGTGAGCCAGACAAGCGCCAACTCCAACACGGCGGCTGACTTCAAGAAGCTGGAGGCGGCGCTGGCGGAGCTGAAGCCCGATGAACGCGTCCTGGTGAGCATGATGGCTTGCTTGCCAGCGCTTCTGCAGCTTGATCTTTCGAAGCGGCTTGCAACTATGGCTCCGGACATGCAAGATGGGATGGTGGTGCACCGCAGGTGGCCAGCGCCTTCTCGCAGATGCTGAACCTGCACAATCTGTCGGAGGAGATCTCCAACGCGCAGATCGAAAAGGCCTCGCGTATCGGAGAGGTGCGCTTTTGCGTCACTACTTTTCGCCGTCAGATTGCCGCACTTGCGCATAATGCAGAAATCGTGACAGCGTGTGCACAGCACAGTGTCAAGCTGCTGGAAGTCGAGCATCATGGAGACGTCCACATGCTGCCACAGATCGAGGCGTCCACCCGGTCGACCAACAAGTCGTTCAAGAAGCTGGTGGCGGACAAGCTGGCGACGCCAGAGCTCATCTACGAGACCATCTGCAACCAGACTGTGGACCTGGTTTTCACCGCGCACCCCACCCAGGTATGCCACCAGCGAAGTATCCTCATGTGCATGTGCGGCCACGCATTTCACGCTGCAGCTGTCTGCAGTGGATGCGAAGTTGTGTCAACGCCACGTGGCGCCTCCACAAGCCGGCGCCTCCACATGGTACACATCTCAAAGCAGCAGTGTGATAGGCAGCGCTGCCCCATGCTCACAAGCTGCCATCCAGTTAACGAGTCTGTGACTTTGTGCTGCTGCAGGCGCTCCGGCAGTCGCTGCTGAAGAAGTACAGCCGGGTGCGGCGGGACCTGGACAGCCTGCACAACTCGCGCATGTCGGCATACGAGAAGGCGGAGTGCCTGGAGTCCATCCGCGCGCAGATCCAGTCCTCCTGGCGCACTGACGAGATTCGGCGCGCCAAGCCCAGCCCCCAGGTGCCGCTGGCTAAGATGTATGCAATTGACTCTTGCCGCACACTCCTGAATGCGAGTTTTGGACTCTGGTGTTTCCAGGGAGTGTGAGGCTGCGTCGCGCTTGCGACTCCGAACCCTGCACCAAGTGTCTGCGATGTGATTTGACGTAACCCCTGCAGGACGAGATGCGGCAAGGGCTGTCGTACTTCCACGAGACAATCTTCGAGGGGCTGCCGAAGTTCCTGCGCCGCATCGATACCGCGCTGAAGAACATCGGCCAGCCAATGCTGCCGCTGGAGCACTGCCTCTTCAAGTTCGGCAGCTGGTGTGTGCCCCTCTCTACCGGCAGCAAACGGAATAGCAGCAGCAACGTAATGTGCTTTAGTGCTTCAGATGTTACTTTTCTTGTCGCCAACGCTTTTGGCGAGGTACCTGCATACGTTCTGCTCAATTGTCATAATCGACTATCACAAATGTAACAGGATGGGCGGCGACCGCGACGGTAACCCCTACGTCACGCCGGCGACGACGCGCGACGTGGTCATCACCGCGCGCCTGGCTGCCACCAACCTGTACTTCAAGGCGGTGGAGACGCTCATGTACGAGCTCTCCGTGTGGCGCTGCTCCGATGAGGCCCGGGTGCGCACTTTGCAGATTCTGCTTCTCTGGCGTCACACGACACACGAGCGATCAAAGAGTGTGTGTGACAGTCACTTGGACCAGACGGCAATGCGTCTTGAATGGAGCCAGCGGCGCCTGCTTGTCGTTGCTGGCAACATCCAGCTGCCGGTGCAGCACCCACACAGACCCAAATTGGCGCTTGAGGCATGCCGCAGCTCCCAGTGGAGGACTCGGCTCACTTATCCTAATCAGCAAGCAAGGGCAGAATGCAAGCTGGTGGCCTGTCTGAATGCAGGCGATGGCGCAGCGCATCGTCGAGCGGCAGACGCCGGACGCGCACCTCATTGCGGAGGAGCGCAAGCGCAAGAACTACGCCGAGTTCTGGAACGTGCTGTCCGTCACGGAGCCCTACCGCGTCATCCTGTCGGAGGTCCGCGACCGGCTGTACCACACCCGGTGAGTGCTCCTCACCCAGATTGCCTACTCGTAGTTCTGACTATGAACCTGAGCAACGAAGCTCACGAGATGACGATTCTTGGTTTAGAGGTCAGTAAATTGCTGATGCACAAGGTCCTTAGCGGCGCTCCATGCTGCCTGCCCTAGTGCCGCCAGAGAGCGTACAGGAACAAGCGACACGTATTTATGCCAATGGGGTCGAGGCAGGGAAGAGTAGTTTTCTGCGGTGGCGGCCCCGCAGGGAGGTGCTGCACCACTGCCTGGTGCACCCCCACGTGAACGTGAAGGAGTACCTGGAGAACGACCCCGAGGCGTACACCGCCAAGGACGAGTTCCTCAAACCGCTGACGCTCATCTACAACAGCCTGCTGGACTGCGGCGACACCTACATCGCCCACGGCCGCATCCTGGACGTCATCCGCCAGGTGCAATTTTGAGGGCTCACGGAATTCAAGGACTTTCACCAGCTGGAGACGCACCGGTTTGCCCAGCTCTGCTGGTTTGCTCAGCCGTCAAGCATCTTGGCCCCTCCTCCCAAGCCGTCCAGGCTCCCGCTCGTGGACTCGCTCTCTGGCGCAACACCGCGCAGCCGCAGCGTCTTGACACTGCGCTTTCGCCCGTGTCCCTGCAGGTGACGACCTTCGGCATGGGGCTGGTGACGCTGGACGTGCGGCAGGAGAGCACCAAGCACACGGAGGCGATCGACACCATCACCTCCTACCTGGGCCTGGGCTCCTACAAGGAGTGGGACGAGGCCAAGCGCCAGGAGTTCCTGCTCAAGGAGCTCACCGGCAAGCGGCCGCTGCTGCCTCCGGGTGCGGCCCCCGATCCCGTTTGTGCCACTTTTGGCAGCCGCTCCATGTCGCCGCGTCGCCGCGTCGCGGCAATGGCGCATCTTGGCATGCCGGTCTCGATCACCCTGACCAATGCCAGCTTTCAACGCGTCAGCTCCAAAGCTTTGTGGCGCATGGCATTTTGACGGGTGCCAGCATCTAGTCACGCCGCTGACTGCTCCTGAGCACATGTGCAAGAGTCTGCCAGCTCAAGATTCAACGTAGGTAGTCGATAGTAACGAATATCAGTGATACTGCCACGAGCAGCTCAACCTGATGTGTTGCACGCGCGCCCAGTAGATCACTTGGCGCAGTCCTCAGCAAGGCCTGGGCTCGAGTTCGGGCCCGGTTTCAACTGGGTTTTTGCGAGCGTTGTCTTCAGCCCGGTCCTGTTCTGGCAATGCCAGGCCCAACTGCATCACGTGCCCCAAGCCCTCAACCTGGTCCTGTGTTGTTGCGCCACAGGCCTCAAGATGTCCCAACGAGGTGGCGGACGTGGGGACCACCTTCCGCATCATCGCGGAGCGGACGCCGAGCTCAGGCCATTCTCACTGGATTACATGAGCCCACTCCTCAACCGGTGTTGTTTTGTTGTGCCAGGCCTGAAGATGTCCAACGAGGTGGCGGACGTGGTGAACACCTTCCGCATCATCGCGGAGCTGCCTGCGGACAGCATGGGCGCCTATGTCATCAGCATGGCGCGCTCCGCCTCCGACGTCCTCGCCGTGGTGCTGCTGCAGCGCGAGTGCGGCGTCACGGTGAGCGTTTCCTGCTGGAGCCACCTCTAGCCCGACATGACGCGCATACAAGCTGCTGCGTCAATCGGCAGGCAGCGCGGGCATGAGGCCTCTGCAGCGGGCATCTCTGCGCCTCAGCTTTTGCAGCAAATGCGTGCGGCAGCTTGGGATATCCAGAATGTTCAAAATCCTCAGCCTCAGCGGCTCGACAGCACTACCAGCCTGAGCGAAGTCCCTGCCGACGTGTCCGCAGGTGCTGCCGGATCCTGCATTTCAGCTCCACGCGCTGTCTCGATTCCTCTGCGCTGCCCCAAGCCTTTCTCAAACTACACCTTTCTGTCGCCGTGCGCAGAACATGATGCGCGTGGCGCCGCTGTTCGAGACGCTGGACGACCTGGACAACTCGACGGAGACGATGCAGTCGCTGCTGGGCAATGAGTGGTACCGCGGCCACATCAAGGGCGTGCAGGAGGTCATGATAGGCTACTCCGACTCCGGCAAGGATGCGGGGCGCCTCGCCGCCGCCTGGGGCCTGTACGAGGTGCAGGAGTCGCTCATCGAGGTCGCCAAGGTGCGCCGCTTCTTTGCCATCATGGACGCTTGCGTTTTCTGTCGTCATGCCTGCTGTGCACCTGGAGGAAGTCCAGCCAGTGTTCAATCAGGAGTAATTGTGCACATCTGAGTGCCTGTGCTCTGCCTGCCGCAGCAATATGACGTCAAGCTGACGCTGTTCCACGGCCGCGGCGGCACCGTCGGCCGCGGCGGCGGCCCCACCCACCTGGCCATCCTGTCGCAGCCGCCCAACACCATCAATGGTAGCATCCGCGTCACGGTGCAGGTGCGCACATACTTCGGCTCCCTGCATGTCCAGCCGAGTGGTAGTGTGCAACCCACCAGCAGCTTGATCAACTTGTTGATGCAGGAGAGGGCAACAACATGTTGAATCCGCCAGGCGGGCGCGCTGCACCGAAAGGGGTGCTTGCCGTCGGGCGAGACAGGGGTGCTCGCCCGACGGCAGCAGCTGCCGAGCCATGCCTCGATCCTTCGACTTCCTTAGGAGTCACATGCTGAAATTCCATCACACTCTGACATGTGATCTCGGCGGTCCCCCTCCTGTGGCAGGGCGAGGTGCCGCAGCAGCAGTTTGAAGAGGAGGCGGCGTTCCGGACGCTGGCCCTGTACACCAGCCCAAAACCCAAACCCACAATTCCAAGAACCCTAATATCTCTGTGGCAGGGCGAGGTGCTGGAGCAGCAGTTTGGAGAGGAGGAGGCGGCCTTCCGGACGCTGGACCTGTACACCAGCGCGGTGCTGGAGGCCAGCCTGGCGCCCACCAAGGCGCCCAAGCCCGAGTGGCGCGAGGTCATGGCCCAGATGTCCAAGGTGCGGCCGCCACAGACAGACTATCGGAAATGCATACAACAACCTGCTTCAGTCGCTCCACGCGCTGTGCATGCATTGTGTGACAGATGTGGAGGCAAATCCGGGGGCACCACATGCGCAATGTCCGCCACTGCATTCAGATATTGCGGTTAATTAGCTGTCATGGCGGGCTGGAGTGAGCGTCTGGGGGCTTGACGCCGCTGCAGATGTCGTGCGACTCGTACCGGGAGGTGGTGCGCAAGGACCCGCGCTTCATCGAGTACTTCCAGTCGGCGACGCCCGTCAACGAGCTCGGCCGCCTCAACATCGGCTCCCGCCCCGCCAAGCGCAAGGTGCGGTGCATGCACATCTTGAGCAGCTTACTATCTGTCGCATGGGCAACTCCACGTCTCTGGACTGTATGTGTAGCTGACGCTCTGCCACACCTGATGAATGGTAACAAAACTTCAACTTCTGTGCATGACGACCCTGATCCGAACATCCCTGTCTGTGTGCTTCCAGGCGGCAGGCAGCATCGACGACCTGCGGGCCATTCCCTGGATCTTTGCCTGGACGCAGACACGGCTGCACCTGCCCGTGTGGCTCGGCATCGGCGGCGCCTTCAAGGTGCCCTGGCAGCCGCATCTGCAGTTTTCTTGGCGCATTGTTTGGGGTTCGTTGTCTCCACAACCTGGATGCAGCATTGTGGGATGGCTTGGATGATAATGATTGAAATCCCATTCAGTCTTGCGAATTGCGCACCGAAGCGGTGTGTCTGATTCGTGCTCGCAGAAGCTGTCGGACGGCGGCAAGCTGCAGCTGCTGCAGGAGATGTACCAGGAGTGGCCCTTCATGCAGGTCAGTGTCTCCCTGCACCACCGCATGTTGTGACGCGAAAGGTCGGAGACGACATGGTGTTTGAGAAAAGGACCGCGGAGGTTGTTGCCTGGTCGACTTCATTCTTCCACCTTTGACACGTTGTGAACCCTAAGCAGCCTGAGTAAGGCTGGAATGGTACCGGCCTACTTCTCGAGGGAAGGGAAAGCGAGAGGTGACATCAACCCATTGCTGCACTGGAAAAGCTATACGAACAAGGAATCACCCTGCGTGCAGGTGACGCTGGACATGGTGGAGATGGTGTTTGCAAAGGCGGACCCGCGCGTCAGCCTGCTGTACGAGGAGCACCTGTGCGAGCCCGAGCTGCACACCTTCGGCGACTCTGTGCGGCGGTGCGGCTTCCTTCCTGCGTCACCAATTGAGATACCATACCTTCTGTCTGGAGGCCCACAAGCGTCCTCCTCGTGTCCACCCTTCTCAGCCTCCTGTCGAGGCTTCATATAGTTCAGGAGCGTGTTTGCACGATTCTTGTTCGAAGTCTGTACGAAGCTGCCGGTCTGTCCTGCAGGGCGTTTGACGAGACCAAGCGCGAGCTGCTGGCGGTGGAGAGCCACAAGGCGCTGCTGTCGGACCCGCACACCGCCATGCTGCAGGCCAAGCTCAAGCTGCGCACGCCCTACATCACGCCCCTCAACATCCTGCAGGTGCCCATTTGGCAGTCCTTCCTACACTCGCCCCACGCTGCATGCCTTGCCACACAAGCCGTGGTCCATGTCCATGATGCTGTCCACGAAGCATGCCATGGACATGCACATGCACAGCCTGATGCAGGCGCTTCCTATCTCTCTTTTGGATGCTGCGCCCTGGGCGGAACGCTTGTGGATGGGCCTGGCTGCTGCGCGTCAACCGCCGACCTACAAAGCTGAGGCCGCGCGCGCAGGTGCACTGCCTGAAGGAGCTGCGTACGCTGGAGGCGTCGGGGGAGACGCCGGCCAAGTTCAAGGACTATGTGCCGGAGAACCTGGAGGTGCGCGCGCTGCTGAGCCGCGACAAGAATATGCGCGACGACCTGTACAAGGCCGCCGTCGCCGACACCCTCATCATCACCATGAAGGTGCAATTCTGTCACATCTATGTGTTGCTGCGGCAGGTTGCTGCTGCAACCTCCTATCGTTGTGGCCACCGCACCCCTGGGATCGATTACAGCCATTGTTCCATTCGATTCGGCCATCTGCAGCATGATGGCTCCACTCGCCGCGGGTTTGTTCTGGTGCCGCTTCACACCTTTGCTGACGAGGGGCCGCTGGCTGCTGTGGCGCAGGGCATCTCCGCCGGCATGCAGAACACCGGCTGATGCGGCTGCTCAATGGTCAGGCGTCGTGTCTGGCGCCGCATGCACCAATTATTAATTACCGGCCGTGGGGAGCCTCCAATTATCAACAGCGTCCTGTTGACGTTATTCGAGCGGGAACGGTCCATTGCGGGAACGGTCCATTGCGTCAGCTTTGATTTCGTCTCGCTTCGTTAGGGCATTTAGTGGATCCTTGTGCACTGGACGGTGCGCAGACAATTACGTTTACACGTATCATCAACTGCCGGTTCGGTTGTCTTCCAAATCACCGGATGATCCAGCCAGGCATTATAACGGTGTACGAAGCTGGGTGCACGTCTGACTAGCTGTCCATCGATCTGCTCGTTCCAGTCTCGCTCCCTCTGCCCCGGCGTCTGCTCGCTAGATCCAGCAAAAGTCGTCAGCGAGATGAAGCAGGCAAAGATAGGCAGCCGGTACAGAAAAGTCTTTTTGTCGAATTAGGGTTCTGGCGCACGTGGAGGCGAGAGAGACGATGCCACCCTTTCTGCTGACGGTCGCTGACTTTTCGCTGATACCGGCTGCAATTGCCCTCCCCTCCCTTTTCCACACCAGAGTTGGGTCTATATTAATATGTGTACACACTCTACGTGCACGTTGCGAGTCTGCGGCACTTCCTGGGAGCGCTAAGGCTCCTTCAACGGCCCACCAACTCCAACGGACGAGCACTGACGTCACGGCCGGGTGGCTGCCGGCGGATCGGCGAACCTGACGACAATTGAGATCGAGCAGTCTGTGTACGCGGTGAGCTCCCGGTGGATCGCTCAAACAATTCCTCTTCCAGTTTCACCGCCCGGCTGTCCAAAGGTTCTATCTTTGTGTGACTTGTGCGCCGGCCGTGGCCAACCCATCCTGCCGCTGCCGCCGTGCTTGACATCTCGAACTTCTCCAGGCGCTAGCTTTGCTTCCAGCTGCAGCGTCGAGTCTATCTGCCGGGACCCAGCGCCCGAAGCAAAATGCGTGACAAGGGGGCCAAGACCCGGCTTTCGGGGCTGCGCCAGCGCTAGACAGCCGGCACAGTGGGTGAAGAGTCTGATCATCCCATTGGCGGCCGAGCCCGATCCCCTGCTACAGGCCCCGCCGGTGACAGGCGCCGGCGGTTCGTGTGTGTCCCGCTGGTGTGCCACGACTGCGCCTACGGAGACGCGCAAATATCTTGTGCGTCTGGCGCGCCTCGCTGCTCAGCATTTAACCCCACTCCCTCTTCTCCTTTTCGTTTCGCTTTTTGTGCTTGTGTGCCTCGCGTGCCTCTATCGTCACGCTGTGACTTGTAATGTCAGCAGGTAGCGTCACGCTGTGACACGCTAAACCACACGGCTCCCCCTTCGGGATGGCATCAGCCCTCCCGCAACACAAGCCTGCTCACATCCCTGAGGCGCTGTGGCACTCGGTGCACGCGCCGCGTACGCCGGAGAACGCAGACACGGTTGGCGCCTTCTACCCCGGCGCCACGGCGGCCACAGCGCAGGCACCGGCGGCCTGCGCCCTGTGCGGGCAGCAGCACCATGGCTCGCAGCTGCACTTTGGCGTGATGGGCTCCTTCGCCTACTGCACCGGCTGCCTGCTGAAAGTGGGCGCCGCATACGCCAACGGGTCAGCCACGGCGGAGGCGGCGCTCGCCAACTTTGCGGGGCCCGAGCCTCGCAGCCAGTCCTCCGACGCCACCATGCGCACCTGCGGCACCTGCTACGCCAGTAAGGTGTGTTCCGCTGATGCCTGCTAGCCATGCCGGAAGATTTGCCACCTGAAACGCTCTGCGGCGGCGGCTGCCATGATGTGCAGCCCTCTGTTGCAATCGGTCTGCACCCATTCATCTGCCACCTGAAATCCCCAACCTGTCGGCTCGCAGGCTATCTCCAACTTCCTGCGCCAGGATAATGGCGCGGTGCGTTTGGAGCGCGACTGCAACGCCTGCGCCGCCGCCGCCGCCCGGCAGCAGGCGCAGCAGCTGCAGCTCAATCCGTGGCACGCGGCGGCGGCGGCGCAGCAGCAGGACCCCGCCTTCCGCTCGCAGTCGTCCGCCGCGCTGCTGGCGCAGCTGACCAGCGTCATCCACACCCACATGGCGCAGCAGCACATGCCGTCGGTGTCTGGCGCGCCGGTGATGGTTCCGCCGCAGCAGCAGGGTTTCGGGCCGCCGCCGCAGCAGGGCTTCGGGCCGCCGCCGCAGCAGGGCTTCGGGCCGCCGCCGCCGCGTGGCGGCCCAGAGCAGCAGCAGCAGCAGCGCTTCCCGCTGGTCGCGCCGGCAGCGATGCACGCGGCCGCGCCACCCGGCCGGATCTCGGGCTCCGGCTCCCTGCCGCGACAGCAGGTGCGCAGGCTGCAGTGCCGCTCTAAGCAGGCTTGTCTGTTTCTCCGGCTTGGAGCTGCGTTGCTGCCGCTGCATGTACCATGGCTTCTCAAACGTCTGAGCGACCTTCATGCACATCCGTGACATCTGAACCTGAGCTGACATCAGCTTCTCCACATGTAATACAGGGCTCCTCCCGCAGCCACTCCTCCACCGAGTCCGACGACGAGTACACGCCGCCGCCACGCAACACCTCCTCGGCCCCCAGCCGCGGCGGCGGTGGCGGCGGAGGTAGCGGCGCTAGCCGGTCGGCGTCGCGGCTGGGCTCAAACATGGCGCCCATGAAGGTCTCCGGCGTGGGCAAGACGCACAAGACGTGCTCCCGCTGCAAGCAGGAGAAACCGGCATCGTGCTACAACCTGGACCGCGGCAAGCCCGATGGCCTGTACTGCCACTGCCGGTGCGCCTGCTCGTGCTGAGAGTTTCTGAGCTGCTGACCCTAGCACACGACCACTGCACCATGGTGCCGCCTTGTGACGATGACTGCTGCGGACTTGCCATCCCTGCTCCAGGAGACCTGTCACCTGCACATCGAAGTTGTTGTCATTGAGCTCTGTCACCAGAGCAGTTGCCGGCTTCGCATCTGTTGAGACTCAATGGGGTGTCGTCTGCTGCAGGGCGTGCTGCGCGGAGATGAACGCGGTGCGAAACCAGCGCAAGGTGCTGGTCACCACGCCGACGGTGGACGCCAAGTCCTGCACCCGCTGCCGCAAGCACAAGCCCGCCTCCGAGTTCTACCGCCAGAACACCAGCCATGACGGACTGCGCTCCTGGTGCAAGGTGCGCCGCCGTCACCCTCCTGCAGCGCTGGGCAGCTCACAGTCTCACATGGAGTCCCGATGCCTTGTCCCTTTGTGCTCAAGGCAGATTGAGCGCGGAGGTTTAAAGGTTGTTGGCACTGGATGCTGTGTGCGCATAATGCTATACCACATGGCACGTCAGTTGCACACATACGAGACAATCAACCAGGTTGCTGATGGTGCCATCTTGCCGCCGCAGACGTGTTACTCGTCTGCCAGCGCTGCAAAGTCCAAGAGCTCACAGAAGCGCCCCAAGTGACGAAGTGCTGTGCGCTCGCGCGAGTGAGTGCGCGGTACTCGCTCGACAACACTCAGAGAGGAAACAAACTTTCATTTGCGGTGGTTGTGATCACCGCTGCAGATGCTCTGCATTGCGGTACCCACCCCATCATGGTTGCGCGCTGGCGGCACGCTACTAGCGTGCCGCCAGCGGTAGTGCCAGCGGTAGTGCCAGCAGTAGTACTGCTGGCACTAGTCATGATGGGTGATGATCGGTTGCAATTTTGTGTACACATCGCCGCCCAGAATCTATCCTTGCTGTGTTTCTTGCTTGAATCTCATTGTCAGATGGTTTGCCGATTGTTGATTGGGTGGGCAGGCAGGGTGATCTTTTCCCCATCAAGCTCGGCATCTTCCTTCTTTTTCCTTTGTTCGAGATTGTATTGAAGACTGCAGACTGCTGGAAAGCACGAATAGCAAGGTGCTTGACGTGGACGTGGCGTGTGTAAATTCTTGATCGATAACGTCTGCCACCCATTGACATACAGACCCGGCAACTTACAAATCAGGGCAGTGGCACTCTAGAGCCTGCACCATCCGCCGCCGCAGCCGAGGGCTGCAATGTTTCCGCGGCGGGGACATGTACTCGCCGGCGGACCCGGTGCAGCAGCGGCTGCAGGACGAACCCTGGAGTTGAGCAGCGCAAGTCAGTGGCTTAATGAACCATAATACCGGCCAGTTTAAGCAGGCAGACGGTGCAGTAGGCGAAGGCGCCCAATACGCCAAAGTGCAGCTGCCAGGCATGGTGCTGCTGCCCTGGCCAGTGGAAACGAACACCATCTCGTGGGCGGGTGGCCATGCACTCAGGCGAGGAGCTGCGAGGCATGGTGCTGCTGCTCGCACAGGGCGCAGGCCGCCGGTTGCTGCGCTGTGGCCGCCGTGGCGCCGGGGTAGAAGGCGCCAACCGTGTTTGCATTGTCAGGCGTCCGCGGCGCGTGCACGGAGTGCCACAGCGCCTCAGGGATGTGAGCAGGCTTGTCCTGCGGGAGGGCCGCTGCTGGCCGCGATGGAAAGCCAGCAACCTTTACCAGTCACAGCGCGTGACGGCTAGTGGCACGCGACGCAGGTGTCGGCACTGGAAGCGAGAGGAAGAGGGAGGCGAGGCGCGCTGCCAATTGCTGAAAAGTTGAGCACGCCAGATGCACAAAAAATCTTAGCGTTTCCCCAGGCGCAGTCGTGGCACACCGGCGGCACACACACAAAACGCCGGCGCCAGAGTCCTTTGCCATTACTAGTGTGAGGCCTGAGAAATAACAACAACGAAACAGTCATCATCATGAGCTTGGCTAATTTGCCGCTGCCCCCCGACGTCTCGTCACACCTGGATATCAGGTCTAGGAGCATTCTAGCCGTGAGGCCATTGCATGGCGTCACTGCAATGTTCATCGTAATCATGGAGCAGCGAACCTCTATGGTACGCATGAGTAACTGTGTCAAACTGCAACAGCAAGCGCCGCCGCAGCATCGCAGGAAGACGGCTTATAAGTCAGCCACGTCCAATATATACGCTGCAGGGGCACTGTGTACCGCGGCATCTCAAGTTTACACCGCGGTTGCTGTACAGGAGGCAACAATTGCACACAGGAATGGCGCGGCCGAAATGCGTCATGGCCTGCCGCACTTCAGCTGCTGGTTTGAAATTTGAGGCAGGCCATTTCTCATTCCTGCGCTCGCTTGCTCTGCGCCCACAACATCCAACGCTGATGATCGCAATGTCTGCCCAATCAGTGCCATGAATGCAACGGAGCCATTGCCGACGCTGCTGATCGTGGGCAGCCAAACAGCTGTCAGATCGGAGTTCGTGGCGAAACTGCAGGCCGCCTCTGCATCGCCTGCCCATAGCAAACACACAAATGGTCAGCCTGGTCACGTTGCACAGCGTCTCGTGCATCTGAATTCACGCGAGCGTCTGCATGCACTTGCGCCTGGCGCCTGGCAAGTCTTACACGTCCACTCACAGCTTGCCTCAGTGTTTCACCAGTCCGTCACCCGCCTGCAGGATCCAAAAGGATCCTGACGCTGGACAACAAGTACTACACAGCCTCCGTCGAGCTTGTGGACGTCCCGCCGGAGCTGGCGGCGCAGCATGTCGACGCCTCACCGCCACAGGGCGTCGTTCTCCTCTTCGACAGCCGCGATGCGGACTCATTCAGCCACGCCAGGGACGCGGTTCAGGCCAGCGGCTCAGACGCTGAGGTCCAGCTGTGCATCGCGAGCGGCGTGACTCCGCCAGCAGGTGAGCCTGTGCCACACCGCCATGTGACAGGCTGGGGCATGTTTGAAAAGCAAGCTTGAACGGAACCTCGAAGTCTCTGAGGCTGCCGCCACTCACATGCCGTTATTGCTTGCAGGCGATGCTGCGCAGACCGAGGCGCAGGACGCTCGTGCCGCGGCGCAGCAGTGGGCAAATGCGGAGCTGTTTGAGTACATTGAAGTGAACACGCAGAGCGCACACGCAGACGCACAGCTGACGCTGGATGGCGGTGAGTCCTGTAGAGCTGACACTTCCTTGCAGCCCCACAGTGTTCCTCAGCTTCGTCATGCTACATTGTCAGCTTGATCTGCCTGCACAACCGTCCGCCTGCACAAAGATGGGACCCCGGCAGTGCCCGCGCCTGCACGCCTTTGCAACTGGGCCGCCCAGAATCGCGCACGCTCCCCCGTGTAACGAGGCTGGAATGCTGCCTGCAGAGCGGCAGGGCTTGGGCAGGGTGCTGGAGGCGCTGCAGGCGCACATGTGGCCGGGCCTGCAGATGAAGCCGCCAAACAGCGGCGGCGTCGCCGCTTTGTCGTCAGCCGCGGCAGACGGCAGCAGCGAGCAGCCACAGCTACCTGGGGACACGGACAGCCTGCAGGCGCGCGCAGCGCCGCCAGATGCGGCGGCGCCTGCAGACGCCGCGCGGCCGCCCGCCGAGCCGCCTGCAGGGCCGCATGCAGATGACGCTTTCGGCGCTTTCCTTGGAGCAGGGGCCACCGATCCCGATGACGACGCCGACAGGAAGTTTGCGCAGCTCATGGGCCGGCTCTCAGGTGTGACACACAAATGTCCTGGTCTGTTCTTTCAGTGCCATTTTTGGTCTGGGAAGGCGGCACCAGCTGCTGCCTGCTGACAAAAGCCCCCACTTGTGCACTTTCGGGCGCCCGCAAGCAGCTGCAGACACTTCTGGCCGAGTAGCAGCGCGCCGGGGCAGGATTTACACACAAATCAATATTGATGCACTGACTCTCAAAGGCTTGCGCGTGTGATGATGTGCAGGCGCGCGGGGTCAGCTGCAGTCACTGCCGGACGAGCAGCGGCGCGCCGGCGCGGAGCAAATGGCGCTGCAGATGATGCAGCTGCTGGGCATCGACGACAGCGACACGGGCGGCGACACCGAATCCGACGCCGCCAGCGTCTCGGCGGCAGCGGAGGACGGCCCCGGCCAGCAGGCGACCGGCTGATGGCCGGGCGGCGCAAGGCTGGCTTGAGATTCGCTTGTGACAGAGCAGCTGACCTCGCAGGTGGGCTGCAGCGAGAGCGATGCGAGCTGGCTCTGCCTGGATGCTTCTGTATCATGCTGAACCTTCAAAGCCTTCCAGCTCATTGGCGGCGTGCCCCTTGCCGTAGGTGGAAAAGATTCGAGGACGTCTGGCACTTCCTAACGGTACACTCGGCTAGGGATGCTTGGGAGGTAGCAGGATGGTGGATGATTGCGCCTCAGGAAGTGCACGACTTGCATGCGAGAGGGAAGATATGCAGGCTGTGTGCTGATGCCAGTCGATGTAGATCATGAGGTGCGTTGTCTCCCACACATGAGGTGCGTCATGTCGTTTCCCACACATGCACAGCCGCTCCCTTGGCAGCGGTCGGTTCCAACTTGCTGGCGGCAGCGGTCGTGAACACCACCCGAGCGCCGCTGCTGTTGACCAGAGTCTCGCCAGCGTCGAACAGAGGGTCCGAACCGTCATCCCCATCTGTGCCTTCCTCTACTGCCCCCGCCGCCGCCACAGGCTGCATGAGCGCTGCCCCTGCACCCGCACCCAATGCATGTCTCTCAACCCATGCACCAGCTGCCTGCAGCAGTGAGGCTTTTAAGGGCTCTCTATGCATGTCTCTCAAAACCCATGCAGCTGCCTGCAGCAGTGAGCTTCCAAGGGCACGCATGGAGCATGGTTTCTGCACGGCCTCCTGCCTACAACAGCATAGTCAGTGCGTGGTGGAACGACGCACCGCCTGCGACCAGGGGGGCTCCCTCTGCGCTGGTGGCGATGCAGTACAGCGCCTCCCGCCGCTCGGTCTGGTGCCTTGACATGACGCGCAGCCCACCTGGCGGCGCCACAATGTGTCAGCCTCGGGTGCACATCCAGACAAGATTGGATTGGTGCAGCGCCTGCCAAAGTGGAGCCTAGAACGTGAGTTCGAGCGGCATGAATCCAGAACAAGGACCTGTCGCCGGCGCTGGCCAAGCGCAAGCGGCAGGCCATGGCGCGCGTCACGGAGGCCATCCTGTTCCTGCAGCCTCACATGCAGCTGGCAGACTGTTTATGCTGGACACTGCAGCTGGGTTTTGCTGTGCCAGAAGGGAGATGCGCCCACCATAAGGGTCTGTCGGATCGATGATCATGACAACCTTTCAGCGCCGCACACAGCCAGTGTGTTTAATAACAATATGAGCTGCGCCCACCGTCAAGGTCCGTCGGATCGATGATCATGACGGTGCCTTCGGCGCCGCACACGGCCACGCCGCCGTCTGGCAGCAGGCAGCAGCCGTGCAGCGCCACCGGCGCCATGCCGCGAGCCAGCTCTGCGCGCTGTCTGATGTCCTGCGCCACCAGTGCGCACCAGAAACTTCGGCCCGCCCAGAGATGCCCGGAATACCTTTCCATCCAGGACAGCCGGAAGCAAGGTGTCGTGAAAGATGCATTGGCGCGTCAAATCGTCTGCATGTATACGCCAGGTATACGCCAGTCCGTCACAGCTGCAGAAACGCCCACACCATGCCAAAGCTCATTGCGCCGCACTCGCTAATCTCCTCGCAAGCAGGGCAACGCACCAGGACGACGATCTCGCCGGCCTTGCTGAGGGACACCAGCGCGGCGCCATCGGCCGTGAAGGCGCAGCCGGCGGCGATGGCGCCGTGGAGGCGGCGCCCCCACAGCGGCTGCAGCGCCGGCCCGGCAGCCCAAATCCGCACCGCGCCGTCGCTGCAGGCGCCCGCCAGCAAACCCCCGCCGCCCGGCTGCTGCCGCAGCGCGAAGACATAGCCGGGCTGCCACCGCGCCGGCATCGCCGCTGCGAGCAGATTGGTGGGTTGCGTTGGACTCCGCTTAGCTATGTTCGTGGCCAGCGCCGGCTGCCGCTGCGGCGCAAACACGAGCCAGGCTGCCACCGCCCTGGCATCACCGCTGCAGTTGGGTTGTGGGTTCGTCGAACGTTCTGCTGTAATTAATAAGGGTCCAAGCCAGTTTGACAGCAGCAGCAGCAGCAGCAGCAGTGCACAGATGGCTGCGCTGCAGGTGCTGCCGCTGTTGCTGGGCCACGACAGCCTTGCGCATCAACTGGCGCTTGTCTCCTCCACGCAGAGGCCAGTCCAGCCATGTCTGCCGGGACCGCGCGAGCCAAGCGGCCCGCGCAATCTGCAGGCTTGCTGCGCTAATTCAAAGCCAGCAAAACTTCAACATGAACAAAGAGCACCTGCGCGCTTGTCGCCGGGCACGGCTGGTGGGCCCGACTCCTGCACCAGCGCCGCGGCGGCCAGGTCCCACTGGAACAGGGAGTCGCCGCTGGCGGTGCACAGCGCGCCCTCCCGCGCCTCCAGGAACTCGCACGCATACACCTCCTCTGCGGCACGGGATACAGAAAGTCGTGGAGACGTTTTGGAGGTCCTTGAAGGGCTGTCGCTGCTGTGCAGCCGCAGGTGCATCGGCTTCAGAGCGCAGCTGACGATGCACAATGCGCTGGGTCCTTTGACGGTTTTGTGCCATGGCGAATTTACAATTTTCTTGCCGCAAAACGGTGTCGAGCTGCTGCACGATCATCCAGACAAACAACCTGCAGAACACAGCATTTTGCTGCTCGACAGCCGGATGATTGGATCATCTCCAGGTATTCGCTGCACCTGGATGATCACGCAGGCAGGCGCCCGCCTCGAGGCTGGTAGGTTCGCCGGCGCGCGAGCCGCGCCTCACATCGTACAGGTGCGCAATGCCGTCCGCAGTGCCTGCAGCACGCCAATCGCAACACGGGTTGCACACACAGAGCAGCGGCGGCATAGGCAATCGGCGCGGCTGGCAGGCGCAACAAGCCCGCATCAATGGCGCTGACATCAATAATGCCTCAGTGCAGCGCTCTGCGACACACGTGCAGCGCAGTCAAGATCAGAATCAGAGCTACCATCACTTGAACAGACGTATCAATAAATGATATGAACGGACCCGGAGTTTCCCCGCAGCCGCACCTGCAGCTAGCAGCGCAGCGTCCGGCGAGAAGTTGAGGCACATCGCCGAGTCCGCGACCGGCGCGCTGCATGTCGTACGCCAAGCGCCCGCATGCTCCGCGTCCTCCCATAGCCGCACCGTCTCGTCGTCGCTGGCGGTGGCCACCAGATGCGGCGCTGCCGCCGAGACGCTGACGCCAAAGACGCTGCCGGTGTGCCCTGCATGCAAAGCAACTTTTACTGACATCGATGACGTCTTTGCTGCCTGTTCGAGCTAGCTGTGTTGAGCGTGCATTGCCAACTCTCACGCAGCATGCTGCACGGGTGATGCAGCATGGCCGCACCAGTGGACTCGGTGTGCGCGCCGAGCGGCATTGCGTCGGTGGAGGCGCAGCACTCGGTGGCGGAGCGGCTCTGTCGATACGACACGACGTTGCGGATCCCAACACACGACGTGGCGCACGATCGTGGCTCAGGGTGCCGGGAATTTCAAATTGCCGGTGCGCCGCCTCCAAGGTGACGCACAGCGCAGGACAAAGCCGGTGGCGATGCCGGCGCCAGTCGAAATTGGTTTGTCAGCAATCTATGGTATCAGCTTGCTGCAGAGCCCGGGTTTAATTGCGTTCGACTGATGGAAGGCATCGGCATCCTCAAAAATTGTCCTCAGAAATTCGAATTTGATCGTGAACCGCGCGACGCACGCGTTTTCACTGCTTCGGATGCTCATGGGCTTTCAACAGCACGAACAGTTGAGAAAAACGGCCCAGATGCATGTGGCAACGGGCGTTTATTGTGGCGGTCCCCGCTCTGCCTCCTCCCCCTGATGCTGAACTTCCACCGTTCAACTCACTCTGGCGGGTTTGCGATAGCTAATCCGTGTATGCAGTGAAACCACAAATGGATGCGCTGTTGTGCCTGCCTACAAATTGCTGGGACCCCGCTCAGCCAAGCAATCGCCCCCTTGTTTCAGGCAGGCACAACAGCGCATGCAGTTGTGATTTCACTGCATACACGGATTAGCTATCGCAGACCGCCAGAGTTGAACGGGGGAACCCTGTCTCGTGCAACAGACTGCAATTGGGACATTCACAACTGCTATCTCGCCAATCTTCGCTTCTTTACAAGCCGTTTTCTCCAGTAGCATTTGCGGGGGCTGCCCTGGCTGGCCTGCCTGCTGCCAGTGCATTCAGCCATGGCGCACAGCGTCGCAATCACCCAGTCCTGTCTGCAGTGCCGGTGGCAGAGGCTCGCAGCCCCGCAGACGAAGCTGCAGACAGTCACGCCGGCCATGCAACGTCAGCAGGCGCGGCTGCGGCAGTTGTCGCATTCCGCAGCCACGCCACGCGACGCCGATAACTTGCAGCACAGCCAGCCAGCGCCAGATGAGCGGAGCGTCGAAAAGACACACGCACATTCTGCTGATGAAGTGATGGGAGAAGCGGAATCAGAAAAGCACGAACTGGGCGTACGGTGAGTCTTGCATTGCGTAAAATAACAAAAATGCACGCGAAATGGCCAAGGGCAGAAATCGCCAACGAGCAATCAGGTGTAGTCGTCGGTACGACATGACGAAGCTGCTGTCGCGGAATCCTCTGCAGGTTCATGCTGCTCCTCGTCGCGATATACAAGCAAGGCATCTCGCCGCTGCTGCCGGGCTCATGTCGCTACATACCGACATGCTCCACGTTTGCGGCGCAAGCATTTGAGCGCCACGGCGTATTTCGGGGCTGCGTCCTCACTGCGCTACGCATCCTGCGGTGCAACCCCCTGGGCAGCAGCGGCTACGATCCGGTTCCCAAGGAATGGCCCTACAGCTGGCTTTGAGAGGGGTGGTCCACGAGAGCGAGCTTTGCCGCGGCTTCGCCGTGGTCAACATTGCCTCAAGCTGGTCTGCCGCGAGTAATAATCATGCACTGGCGTATTTATATATTTTCATGGGCTGCTGTTTGATTACGTCGTTGCTTTGGCGACAAGCAGGACGCCGCTGTGAGTTCATTGCAGGATGCCGCTGTAAGCTGCCTTGTGTATCGTGCACTGCACATCAATATGATGGCATGCCGCGCTGGCGCATGTTGGCGCATGCACACCTCTTGACACGTCAAGTGCTGTACTCCCTGGACATACAGTGAGCTGAAAGAATGCTCAAAGCCTGGCTAGCTGCTTCACGCTATGACAGACAAGCACTTGCTGCCTTGACTAATTAAGGTGACAGCTTGGCAATGTGGCTTCGCCCTGGCAGGAAATAGTTGACCACATAGTTGGCAGATTGCGAAGTCGGCAGTGCTGTTTGGAGTCATGTTTGCTCAGCAGCTGTCCCGCGTCAAGCGAGGGTCACTGGGGTGGGGGAGGCAGATCGGTGTCAGGTGAGTCAAAACTTCTTTGCGCAAGCCCTCTTGTCGGCGTGTGACGCGTCAAATTTTTGCAATGGTGGGTTATTTCAAAGTGAGACCAGTGCTGGCAGCGTTACTGGAACAATCAGCTGCTCGCACTCCAGGCAGGCCCATTCTCGAAACCGAGGACGCTGGCACCTGCTGAGCCGGCGTATGCCTCCACATTTACACTGTGGAGCGCAAGGCGTCTGCTACAGATGCGGTGACGGGCTCCCAAGAGCGCTTCGGATCCGGGGAGAAACCTCGTACTGATGCCTGTAGGGGTCGTGCGCAGCTGGACGTTTCTCTGTTTGGCTTAAATCACGGCCGGAGCAGTTCCAAGCCCGTCACACAAGGTAGCCACGCTGTCTGCGCGGGAGCTTTTCAATGATGACGGGTACCCTGAACCTTGGAAACACAGCGCTGTGCCCCCTGCCAGCGCGCAGCTGACTCTCACAGATGCCCATGCCCAGGCCAGTGAGCGAGTAATGGCAACGGTGGAGCGACCGCTGCGGCAGCTCGAGCCAATGCCCGCGTTACCGCTGATGCATCAGTGGTCGCGCGGGGCCGATGCGGCGGCCAAGGACGGCAGCCCCCATGCAGCGGTCGGGTCAGCAGGGGACTCGGATGCGGCGTTGGGCGGGCTGCAGCCAACCACACCTGCTGTGGACGAGAGGGCGGCCGCGTCGCACCCGATGGTGACCCAGTGCGGTGCAGCCTCAGCGCCAACGCACAGACAGCAAGGAGCGGCGGCGCGCGCAGCAAGCGCAAGGGCGCCTGCGGCGCTCGGCAGACCTCACCAGCAGCGGGAGGCGGCAGCCAGCCAGGCGCAGCGGTGCACAGGAGACGCGGCGCCAGCCACGGCTCATCTGACTGACGCCGCCGCTCCCTCTGACCGCGTGCAGCCTGCGGCTCCTGCGGGAGGCATGTCCGGCCTCGCGGCTGCGGCGCTGCCGCAGCGGCAGGCGGCAGCGACCGATGCGATTGGCGTTGCTGCAGTCTGGGAGCTGGCAGGCGGTTCGAAGGCAGCGTCGGCAGAATCTGCGAATGCGCAGGCTGTTCAGCCTCCAGGCTCTAGCGCTGCTGCAGCGCAACATAATACTCCAGCCGCCGAGGCCAGGCGGCAAGTCTGGCCGCCGCCCCTGGCAGCACAGCCGCCGACCGCGGGCGCGCAGCACGAACCTGCAGGGGCGGCTCAGCAGCGGCAGTGGCAGCAGCAGCGGCAGCAGCGGCCGGCGAGCCAGCAGCCAGCGCGCCAACATCCGCGACTGCAGCTGCTGCCTCTACGGCGGCAGGCGCCTCTGCAGCAGCAGCCGAGTGGCGGCCGTGGCCTGGTGGAGGCCCTCAGGCAGGGAGCATCGCAGGCGGTGGAGCTCAACCCGCAGGGTCTGTACTCGCAGGCAGCGGTCTCGCCAGCGCACACGCAGCCGAGCCCTGCTGAGGCAGCAGCGGCGTTTTCGCTACTGCCAGCACCTGCGTGGGCCCAGGGGATCTCGTCTTCAGCGGCAGCACCTGCAGCCGCACCATGGCATGGCACGTCGGCTGCCGTAGCCTCAGGTCAGGGATGGTCGGCGACAGCGGCAGGGGCGTCAGCGGCGGAATCCTCGAGGCGGCGCACCGCAGCAGCGCCTTCAGCCGCGGAGCTCATCGCAATGGCACAGCTGGTGTCGCCAGCTGCGCTGGCTGCGGCCGCAGCCGCGCGCGCAGCCGCCATGCACGTAGTCACAGCAGCGGCGCCGGCCCCGGCGTCAAACTTCTCGGCGCTGCACAGGCAGGCAACGGGCACGGCGGTGGCGGCCGACTCCGCCGGCGTGCTGACGCACAAGCGCTGCTCGGCGTGCCACCGCACCAAGCCGACGACCACCTTCCAGCTAGCGGGCGCGTCGACGGGCTGCCAGACGTCCGTGTGTGGCGACTGCAGTTGTGCTGCGCACGGGCCGCCCGCCTCCACCATGCACGCCGCCTGGTGAGTGTGAAACATCGGGAATCACACGACGGATCATACCCATGCATATGATGCGCCTGCTGCATTGGTGCAGCTCCACGAGTGTACCTGTTGCATAAGGATCCTGTGCGAGACAGGCTGTTTGCAGCACGCCCGCAGCTGGTTTGCAACCTGAATGGCAAAGTCACCGCACTATAAAATCCTGCAGGAGAGGCCCTGGCGACCACTACTCAGGCTGGCGGGCGCCCGCTCCAGAGGTGCGAGCCTGAGTTCACCTCATTCATTTTGTCCGGCTTTGAAGAGTGTGAACCCATTGCTTCCGCATCGGCGTCCCTCGTGCCTCGCGGAGCATCATTCGTTCACTTTCAGCGTCGAAACATCATACCAAAGCTGGGTAAGTCCCATTGGACTGATCGACGCAGGCGCGGGCGGCGCCCGAGACAGCGCAGCAGGCATACACGCGGTACCTTCTGGCGCTGGCGCAGCAGAGCTCCGGGCGGCCGGCTGGCGCGGCGCTGCAGGCGGCGGCAGGGGCGCAACCTCCCCAGCTGCTGGGCCCTATCAGCCCGCACGCGGGACAGTGGGCGGCGCAGGCGCAGCAGCAGCAGCAGCAGTGGCAGCAGCAGCAGCGGCGGCAGCGGCAGCAGCAGCAGCAGCGGCGGCAGCGGCAGCAGCAGCGGCGGCAGCGGCAGCAGCAGCAGCAGCTGTGGCAGCAGCCAGGCAGCCGCTTCAGCTCAGACCCCCGGCGCTGGACGGACGCCCCGAATGGCTCCCTCGAAACGGGCCTCAGGTGGGCCTTGAGTCTCGAGCAGCATACAGATGACGGCGACAACGGTGCCGCAGGGCGCTTTGGAGAGCAAGGTCGTTTGAGTGTAGGCACGCAGGGCCAGACTGTTGTGGAAGACCTGTTGGTTGAGTTCCCAGGCTCGAGCTGCAGACTTGCCACGTTGAGGCACGGAGAGGCTGCGACTCGAGGCGCAGCGACCGTTTGGTCTGCAAGTCTGACAGGATGCATCGTGTCGTCTGTGCAACAGGTGGAGGACGAAGCGGCATCGCACCCTCAACGTGATGGTGCCGATCGAGGAGGCGTACGCCTCCCCAGGAGTCGCGGCAGAGGGGCCGCAGGCTGCGGCGACTGCTTTCGGCAGGCCGCGCACCTCGGAGGAGCCGCCAGCGGTGCCGCCGGTGCAGCGCCACATCAGCGCTCAGGTCGGGGCTCGACGCTCTGAGCCTTTGCACCAGTGCTGGCTGCACAGCCAGTGTGCAGGCAGGCGTTTGAGGCTCCCGCACTGCGGTCTGTGCTTTGCAAAGTCCCTGTGCTTCTTTGCAGTGCTTGCCGCACAGCAACGATCTGTTCAGCCCTCAAGAGGTTTGCTGAATGGCGGCAATGTCGGATGTCATGCAGATACAGCAGCGGCTGCTGCAGGCCGCGCAGGCTGCCGCAGGCCGTCAGCGGCGGCCCGCAGTTGCGTCAGCGCACGCGGCGGCGGCGGCGGCAGCGGCAGGCGCCGCAGCCGCACGGTCAGCCGTCTCCAGCGAGCGCACGTACTCAGCGACCGGCATCCCTCTGATGGATGCAACTGCCGTCTGCCTGCGTGCCGCTTCCAAAACCAGTGTCAGCCAGCAGCTTGCCGGGGACAGGCCGCCAAGCGGTGCAACTGTGAGTGTGCCCCTCGAGCTGACGCTGCGCGAGGCCTGTGCGGCGGCAATGGAGGGCCTGCGGAAGTGGCTGCCCCCACCTGATAGCGAGCCGCCGCACGGCGGCGGCGAGGAGCTGTTGCCGCCGCCGTTGTCGCCCGCAAAGTCGGCGCTCACCTGCGGCGACGGTAGCCTCGGCAGCCGGCAGCCCAGCCAGTCTGTCGGGGACTGCACCAGCGCGGCTCAGCAGCAGGCGCAGCAGCAGCAGCAGCAGCAGCAGCAGCAGCAGCAGCAGCAGCAGCAGGCGCAGCAGCAGGCGCAGAAGCAGCAGCAACAGCAGCATCGACAGCCAGGTTCCTGGCTGCGGGCTGACAGCGAGCGGCGGCCAATCAGCAGGAACAGCCGGCCGTCAAGCGTCGCAGCCGGCAGCACCCCAGACGGCGCAGCACCAGCCGCAGCAGAAGGAGGCAGCGCGACGGTGCTCGCACAATCAGCGGACAACAGCGCCAAGCCCAGTGCGCCGGCGGAACAGCCGCCCGCGGCAGCCAGCACCGACTCGGCGGCGCCGCCGCAGGGCCAGCAGGGCGGCCAGACGACGGCGCAGCTGCTGCGGCAGACTGAGGGCCCCGCGCCGCGCCTGCCGGGGGAGATCGCGATGCTGGGCACCGTGCGGGCGGCCGGGGCGAAGCCGCAGCAGTGGCGCATCCTGGTCCCGGTGGCCAAGGCCAAGAAGCGGCCGGCGAAGGGTCCATACGACGTAGTGCTGCAGGAGGCGTCCGCCGGCAAGCCGCCGCCTGGCAAGCGGCAGAAGGTCTGCGAGACCTCATAGTAGGCATTGGAGAGCTGGCAGAAGATCTGTCGGAACACACTAGCAAGTCCTTGCCGCTGTTGACATTGCTGGGGAGTCCTGCTAAACTGGTGGGCAGCGTGGCGTACAAAGGAGCCGCGGTTGCGCTTCACGAGTTTCTCCATGAGCTGTTTTGAATTAGCCGCTTTCTCTGAACAATCTACTGTTGAGATCCGTGCACATCTTGTGAGGCGGAGTGTGCTCCATTGCACATTTGATTGTAACACACAAGCACTGTCTCATGCCCATACCTGGCCACATGTGCACCCGTGCTGGCAGTTCGTGCAAGGGTTGTCCGTTGTCTCTTTGCCCTGCTGGACGGACCTAGGGACATTGGACTTCTCCAGTGACTTGGCGACGGAAGACGACATGATCGTACCAAGAAAATCTGAGGTTGTCACTGCTGGCTGCGGTGCCGCGGTGCCCAGTCACAATACACGCTCGGTTCCAGACACAGTGGAATGTTGCTGCTGGACTGTCATGCTGATCCCGAGCACTGCGAACTGGCGCAAAACACAATTCGGGCGTTGCCGCCGCAATCGCGCGAGCGATAATCATTGAATGCTGCCCTCTACACAAAACTCCTGGCCTACCTGTGATGCTCCTCAAACCACGACACTACCCTGGTGTGTTTTACACGAACCGCAAGCTTCTCTGATGATCATTGTCGACACGACGTGCATGCCTGACCCTCAGGCATCCCACCGGTACCGTGACATGAGGCGCCGCCCCGTGATTGCAACCCCCGCCTTCTTCTGCAGGAGCACAACGCTTCTTATGTTGTTGCAATTTAGTTGTTGCAACTGAGTGCTGGTCTTGGAGATCTCTGTATGCCAACAGCTGCACAGGGTGCAGGATGGGGGGACATAGCCCACCGCAGCATCTTTGATTGCATTTGTCGCCTGCGAATTCGGCTGCCCAACTTTGAAGACTTTCAGCACTATCAAGACGATGAGTGCCAGGATTGACAGCATTGTCAGCGTCATGATACATCTGCGACCGGCATGTATTCTTGTCAATACCCGCCAGAGTTTGCAGTGAAGCAAGCGGCAACGCCTCAGCATGTAGTGCCAACAGTGTGCACTCACTTGTCTGTCGCAATGCCGCGTGTGATGTCCCTGATGACCTGTTTCGCCTTCTTCAGCGAGAACTGAATCTCGTCCAGATTATCCAGCGTCCGCTCGAGCTGCTCTGTCTGCTTGTGCAGCGTCTCCGCCGTGGTGGTTGCGATTGCTATCGTGTCCTGCACCACCTTTTCTGATCGCAGGAGCGACTTGTCCGTGGACGCAATGTCCTTCTTGCCGCGATCGATCATCTGCGCCGTCGACGTGCCTGCGAGTGCGATGTTTCAGGTGGTATAAAACCAACACCATCGTTGCACATGAAGCCAGTGCGCAGTGTGTCTCAATCACCGCCACCAACTTGATGACAAAGGCACACCTGAGTAAGCAAGCGGAAGGATGTTGAGCATGATGATGTTGCACTCACCATCGTAGCGGCTGTGCTTCGGCTCCTCTGCAGGAGCCCCCTTGGACCCAATGAGCGCAATCCGGTTCTGGACGCTGACCGCATGCTGTTTCTTCATGTCCATGAAGCCGTTCAGCTCCTGTAGGAGCTCCTTTTTTCGGGTCGCCAGCTCCGACGGCCGCATGTCGTCCGTCCTCGCCTCCTTTTCAAAGTCTCGCACCAGCCTGCATGTTTCCACACAGTGGACGCGTCAGGAGCTCTGCACCGGCAGGAGGACTTGACATGCCGGGAGGATTGAGATGACTGCTCACGCTTTTCCATCCTGCAGCTTCACTGCAATTTCTCTCAGCTCCTGCTGTTCCTTTACAGGGTCGATGGTGCGGTCCAGCCGGGCAAACGCCGCTGCCAGGCTCTTGAACAGCAGCCCCAGCTGGATCTCCGACTCATAGGTGGTGTCCATGTCCATGGGGATTTGAACTGGAAGAAGTGTATTTCTAATGGAGAGCTGACTGAATGTAGCAGCGCGAGCATGCGGTCGAAGTCAGCACATCGACAACTGACCACTCGTTTTTCTTCTCAAGGCCCTGAAGGGACGGCGCACTCTTCTCATATACTATCAACTAAGTTTCTAGACGGAATAAAGCGTCAAATGCAGGCCCAGACTCTTCAGCTGCGAGGTCCACGTCCGGTTGACCTGCGCGAGCAGGGATTTTGCAAAGCCGGCTCGATAGCGGGGAAGGAACGCGCTTTGGGAGGTCCGAGTGCTATACCCTGCCGCTGGAGCCGGTCTGTCTTTGTTGGCTTCCTTTTTGGGCACAGTGTCGGAGGCGGCCGCGTGCTCACCAGAAGCCCATTCGCTGCACGTCTTCTGTGTCTGTGTCTGTGGATTCAGACGGCGTGCCAGAAACGCTGCATCCCGGGGAACAGGCACAAGAGCCGACTCTCTTCCGAAACATCCGACACAGAGACCGTGCCTGGTGCACCAGCAAAGCTGTAGCACTCGTTCAGCAGTTGTGGATGGCGATCAGCTGAGTGCTGATACGACATGGCAGGTCCCTCGGGGCATGGGCAGCACAACAAGGTGAGCACTGGCAATGAAGCCTGCAGACATGCACCTGAAACAAGGACCCGACTTGGATTTGAATCATCGTCTCACATCCTGTTTGTCCTTGTAACAGGCTCATAAGGCTGGCAGGAAAGCTGGCGCCAGCGCCAGGCAGAAGCATGCCGACAAGAAAGGTGCGAGGCGCCGGCGGCTGAATGCGGTGAAGGCGTCCTTTGCTGTGATGGTGCTGTCAAATAAAATCACGCGCATCGCGCCAGACGGAACACTCTTGCTTATCACAGGTGGCCGGACTGGCGTGGTGCATGCCACCGGCCGTCTGGCGCACAGCCGAGCAGAGCGGATGAATGCTGCCAAACTGCAGAGGTGCAGTTCATGTTCTCTGCGCATGAACCTCTTGCGTGGCATCTCGAAGTGTTGTGTTTCCTGCCTTGGCTTTGGAGCGACGCTGGGTTATGAGCGTCTTCCTCGAGTCTGCAATGTGCAAGTCGTAGGGACCGCAAGCGGGCGGAGGTGCTGTCGCAGAAGCGAGAGCAGTTTGCGCCGCACGTCGTGGCGTTCCTGCCGCTCTCAGAGGTGCGCATTCGAGCCGCCTTTGCAGGCGCCAGCTTGCATGGCATTGCCTGATGGTTGGAATGGCAAGTTGAACAGACGATTGTCTGTCGTGGGTGCAGGCGGTTTCGGGACCAGCAGCCTGGCAGAACTTCATGGACGCGCTGTCCGCCCAGGAGAATGGTGCCAAGCCGGCTGCAAAGGGCGCCACGGCAGACAGCATGGACATCGGAGGTGCTCATTCTAGTCGAGCTGCAAACAGCTTGGAGCTTGGACCGCTTGTGAGCAACGGCTTGAATCAGCAGCCTTGCCAAGTCCATCGTGAACCCTCAGCATGCCAGAATTGCAAATGCAATCACGACTGCTGCCTGCAGGCACAGAGTGGCCCCTGGTGCCAACGACAGTGTCGCTGCCGCCGCGGCACAAAACGCTGCTGACGCTGCTGCCGCCGCCAGGCGATGCTTCCGACCCGCTGGCCATCGTCGACATCGCCCGCACAGCCGAGGTGAGGCCGACGTCTGCCAACCAGGACTAGGCAGATTGACAAGCCTATGGCTGGCGCCGCTGGTGCCAGGACACCCAGAAGGGTGCAGTGTTCCAGCAACCTCGGCTCGAGAGTTTAGCCATCGTAGATGCAGTGCTTTGAGGTTGCCAAGACCCACCGACAACCCCTGCAGGTTTGGCCTATCTCTGGCTTTCCTCGTCCTGCCAGTATCATAGGTCAACAACATCAAACGACTACCTACAGGATGCTCGGACCCGGCCTTTTCATGCCCTGCAGTAACTGGTGCTGCTGGTGCTGGGGCCGGGCGAGGGCGGCGTCGACGAGGGCGACCTACAGCTCTGCGGTCCACATATCCTGCCGCTGGGCATGGAGATTTGACGAAGACATGAATTCGCCCCTTGTCGTGTTTGCAGTCGCTGGTGCTGCTGGTGCCGGGGCCGGGCGAGGGCGGCGTGGACGAGGGCGGCCTTGCGGCACTCGCGGTGCTGCGTGCGATGGGGCTCCCCCAGCTGGTAGTCCTGGTGCCAACCGACCCCGGCTCGCTACAGGCCAAGGCCGCCGCCAAGAAGCACGCCTCCGTGGAGCTGGCGTCCCAGGTGGGCGCTGCTCTCCGCCGCTGCGCTGCCTGCCTGTCGGAAGCGAGAGGGAGCCAGTGGGACTGTCTGCAGTTGTGGAGGCCTTGGGCAACAAGGAGAGCTGGCTTGGCAGTAGAGCGTTGCATCGACAGAAGGCGCAGCAGGCATGTTCAAAGTCTTGGGACAAGCCGCCGTGCTGACTCAAGACCGCCAACACTCGTGCTGAACTTGCATGTGCTCAAATGGCGCAAAACTGCGCTGAACAGGTGGCGGGCGAGCACAAGGTGTTCACGGCGGACGCGGCGGACTGCGCGCAGCTGCTGCGGCACCTGGGAGAGCACCGCGGCAGCACGCCCAACTGGCGCCGGCAGCGCCCCTCCCTCATGGTGGAGGCCGCCGAGTTTCGGCCTGCGGCAGCGGACGCCGGCGGGGATGCACATGGCACCCTGCTGCTCAGGTGCACTCCTGCTGCCTGCCTGCACCGGCTCCTGCCCATCATCTGCAGGGAATACACTGGGTCAAGGAACATCTATGTGCAGCCAGCCGGCATCGCCGCTGCTTCTCCAGGATGCTGTGACTCACTGGACATCGGCTCAATCCCCCCGGCAGCTGTGGCGGCTGGGTGCAGCAGCGGGAACACAGGCATAGCCAACCAGCTGCTGTCACGAGTCAACCTGTGACACATTCGATGACTGCAGCGGCTATGTGCGGGAGCGGGGCCTGACGGCCAACCAGCTGCTGTACCTGCCGGGCGCCGGCGACTTCCAGATCGAGCAGATCGATGGCGCGCCGCCGCCGCAGCCCGCGCTGGGCGCCTCCGCCGCCGGCAAGCAGCCGCGCCCCGCCGCCGCAGGTGGGCACGCACACAACTGTCACACTTGGATCTGCCTGCTGCAGCACCACATTCAAGATCTGGACGTGAGGGCGCTGCCAGATGCTGGTGGCAATACGATGCATACCTTTGACACCTGGCCCTTGGACCGTGTCGCTTAGGATTCCAGAGACTCAGCAGGTTCCAGTAAGCCACCTTCTCTCGGGACGGCTGCCTGACAATGCCTCAACTTGACGTGCAGGCGCGGATGCAATGGACGCATCAGGTGGGGAGTACCCGCTGCTGGAGGCGGCGGACCCGGCGCGGCGGGAGTCGCTGCAGCGCGAGAACGTGCCCGACCCGCTCGCCGGCGAGCAGACCTGGCCCACTGAGGAGGTGGGCAGGGATGCGCTATTGCAACAGCCAAGCCTGCAGCTTGCACTGGTTTGCACCGCCTTGCGGGGCTCGCGAATGGGCGCTCTGGGTCAGGCACTGCAGCACATGTCAGATGACACAGCGTCAGCACAGTCTGACTTCAGCACAGCGAACTAAGACATAACGGCAAACCTGCAGCCTCGTCAATACGCCAACTACCAGTCGAACATCGGATTGTGCTGATATCACTCTGCCACACGCAGGAGCTGGCGGAGGCGGCGTCGGCGGCGCAGGCGTCGGGGGAGGTGCGCCGGCTGCCCAAGGGCACCTCCGCCTACCAGGCCGCCTGGATCCTGGACGACGAGGACGGCGCCGGCGCCGGTGACTAGTCTTTCAAACACTCCACAAAGATGCAAATGTCCTGTGCTGGCAATGTTGCTCAAGCTTGAGCGGCAAAACAAACAGGTTGATCTTACGTACTGAGAAGGCGGCGATGCCAAGCCGATGAAGGTTGTGTTGCATATGCATATGAATCATACATTGCACACTTCTGAAAGGGATCGCTCAGTAATTTAAATATCAGGTGAGAATTCCGGAGGGGGACGAGCCGGAGGACGTGGTGGTGCAATGCTCTAATTAGTATGCATTATACACTGTTTACCTCCTCCGAAAGCGTGATCTCTTCTGTGAACGAAAGGTGAAGACTCGGAGGGGGAGGAGCTGGAGGATGTGGTGGTGCGGGCGCCGGCGGCGGGCGCGCTGTCGCGGCCGGGCTCAGAGGCGGCGCCCGACTCGCTCGCGGCCATGGACTCGGACACGGCGTTCCTCGACGATGACAACACCGCCACCGAGGCCGACGGCCTCATGGTGCGTGTTTTATACGTGTTTTAGGATTTAGGTGCCATAGGGTAGGACAGCCTCATGGTGCATTGGCAGATGTGGCAGCGGCTGCAACCATTTCCCGAAACCATGAAACAATTCGCAGTGGCCATGCACGACATGAAGTGTGATCGTGTCTCCGTAGTGCATTCTTCGCCTACCTACTTGGCCCACACCAGGACCTTCTAGAGCAGACATGTGCCTCTGCCGCCGTAGTGCAAGACGTCCTGCTTGACTTGATCTGCGCCTGCAGCCACCGAGCATTAGCGTCAGACCAAATTTTTTTGCAAGCATATTTCTCAACGAAAACAGGACGAGGACGACAGCGAGATGGGACTGAACGCGTACGAGCAGCAGAAGCAGGCGCGCCGCGCCGAGCAGGAGGCCCTGGAGTTCCCCGACGAGGTGCGCCGTTAGGGTTATTCAGGGTATGCAGGGTTTAAGCTTAGTTTTGACTCCATTGCTGCACTGGCATGAACTGCCTACAGCACAGAGCCGCATTCGCGCCGTGTTGCTGGCTCCTGCACCCGATGTCCGCAGCCGGGCGGCACAGCCGTGTCAAACAGTGCCCGACACTTTGGCTGTCAAGACTCTCAAAGCAGAAAGCCGTGCTGTTGGCTGCCGTAACCTGCTGGCAGCGTCAACTGACTGATGTCCCTTTTGTCACCTGCAGGTGGAGACGCCAGCTGGGGTGCGCGCGTCGGTGCGTTTTGGCAAGTACCAGGGCCTGAAGAGCTGGCGCACCAGCGCGTGGGACCCGCGTGAGGAGCTGCCTCAGGAGTATGCGCGCGTGTTCGCCTTTGAGAACTTCCGCCGCGCCCAGAAGCGGTGAGAACTGATGATACAACGCTGCGACATTGCCCAGAGATGGTCAGCAGAGTCCCACGCATGATGGGTGTGTTGCTCGTCATTGCTGTGCCGGTGGAGCGGGCCTTTTGCACTGCGTTCCAGCTGCCTGCCTTTGCCGACGAGCACCTTTTGAAGCCTCCTCCCTGTTGCATCTGACAGGGCGATCGCGGCGGCGGAGGCGCTCAGCAGCCCCACCTCGCCGGACGGCGTGGTTCCCGGCACCTACGTGCGCGTGCACCTCGCGCGCGTGGCCCCCCCTGTGGCGCTGGCGCTGCTGGCCCGCCACGAGGCGGCCTCCCAGGTGCTTTGTTGCAGCAAAGTCCGCAGGCTGCCCGCTCCCCTGCACTGTCTGCGCGGATGTGCCCGTCTCGTGCCATGTGGTGCCCACTAGGCTGCTCCTGCATCAAACGCTGAGCCCGCTGGCTGCCAGTTCCACTGGCTCCCTCATAGTGGACCTCGGACCTCGCCTTTTCAGCCTTCGATGTCACCAGCTACATTGAATGTTCCTGGGCAGCTGCATGAAGCGCTCCAGCTGAGTGGCGGATCTGTATGTATTGTCAACCGCGGCGCCTGAGGCGGTGTGCTTGTCACTCTCGCAGAATGGCGCGGCGCCGCTGCTGGCGACCGGCCTGCTGCAGCACGAGGCCAAGCTGACGGTGCTCGACTTTGGCGTCAAGAAGACCGCCACCTACACCCGCCCGCTGCCCAGCAAGGCCGAGCTGCTGCTCGTCAACGGCGTCAGGTACTGCTCTGGTGGTTTCTTCCTCGATTTGCTTGCCTTAGGAAGTCAATCCGCATGAACTGCCTACTGCCCACAAGCCACGCGCGTCTAGGCCGGCAGACCTAATCATGTCAACTTGACTTGCTGCAGGTCGTTCGTGTCGCGGCCGGTATACAGCACCGACGACACGCAAGCAGACAAGCACAAGATGGAGCGCTTCCTGCACGACGGCCGCAACAGCGTCGCCACCGTCTTTGCACCCGTCACCTACCCGCCGCAGCCCGTGCTGGCCTTCGACATGGCGTCCGGCTCCCCCAAGCTCGCCTTCACCGGTGCGTTCAGTTCTGACTGCTTGGATGAAACATCACATTTTACCGCAGAGCCACCCAGGCGGCGTGCGGCGTCCAGCGTCAGTAGTGCGTCTCAGCTACCGCTGGCATGTCATCAGCTTTGCCGCTGGCCCACATCATAGCCTGGCAAATGCGCCTCCAGCAGCAGCTGGGGGCTCTCAAATGGCCTGCAACAGCAGTGCTGCTCCCTGACGCACGCTGACTCCTTTCAAGTGAAATTTGACACGTATCAAACCAACGTTACTGGTGCTGCCGTAGGCACGCTGCGCAGCAACGACCCGGACCGCATCAACCTGAAGAAGATAGTGCTGACGGGCTTCCCCGTCAAGGTGCACAAGAACAAGGCGGTGGTGCGTTGGATGTTCAACACGCCCGAGGACGTGCTGTGGTTCCGCCCTCTGGACCTGTGGACCAAGTACGGCCGCCGCGGCCGCATCCGGGTGCGCTTATACGAGCGTGCGCTACCGTTGACAAAGTGCAAGGCCATCGTGTGCGTCTGATTAGGCTCGACATGTGTTGCGATTCCGCAGAAGGGGCCGCTGCTTGGGCAAGGCGCACTTGAAGCATTTTTGGGCAGCAATGATAACCATTATGATGTATCTAGAAAGTCCAGAAGTTATTTGTTGTGCTGCAGGAGTCGATGGGCACGCACGGCGCCATGAAGTGCCTGTTCGACGGCTCCATCCAGCAGCGCGACTCTGTGTGCATGTCGCTGTTCAAGCGGGTCTACCCCAAGTGGCCGGCCGACCTCAAGTTTGCAGCCTGAAGCGCAAGCAGCAGTGTTCTTTTTGTTGTTCGAGAGGTGAAGAAACAGGGTGGGTCAAAACAGGGAGACGCAGGGGTGCAGAGTCGAAATGGTCCGAGTTTCAGAGGTTGCAATGCTGGTTTCATTCACTCAATCTAAGCCACCCCAGTTGGACGCAATTTCAACACGCGCCAACAGTCCTCCACCCGTATCATCACGCAGCAATCCGCATGGACCCGTCTTTTGTCAAGAGCGGTCCATAAAGATCTGGCCGCCTGTCCCGGAAAAGCCCCCAGCTGCACCCAGACGACAACACAGCTCTCGTCAGCGCACACCTCGTAGCAATTTTTGGCGCAATGCAACAATGCGTCGACAGCAGGCAGCAGGAAGGGAACCGGCAACAGGCTGATGCACCGCACCTGGCCCGGTCCGCACCAATCGCGTCCAGATCGAACTCCGCAATCACAAAGCCCTCCGTTTCCTCCGGCTGCAGCGCCGGGTACGGGTCGTCTGTCTTCTTGCCCACCTGTGCGCGATTACGACACGATCAGAAGTGTTCCATTTCAGCACCGCGCCTCACACACGCCGCCTGCAGCCTTATGCGCTGCTCGGCCACCACGGCTGATCACCACGGCTGATCCTTCTCAAAATTCCTCCCCACAGGCACTGTGCTTTCAGTTCCGGTGCGCACCTGCGTGATGATGTCGCCTGTGTAGCCGGTGATGAAGCTGCCGCCGTGGAACTTGATGCTGCTGGCGGTCTTCTCCGGGCGCGCGGGGAAGTCCTCCCGGCCGCACCTGTTGCTGGCTATCACCGGCACCAGATTTGCCCCGGAGTGCCCCATCATCACCCGGCACCTGCCGAATAAATTGCAACATTCAGACACAACACCCTGTCCAAGGGTACATGCATGCTGTCGACGAACCCGAAGGAGCACATTCATGCTGGCATATGCGTTGCGTCAGGCGCCTGCCGAAGCGGCAGGGAGGATGTATGGCTGCGCACCAGTGGCCGTAGGAGTTGAGGCTGGCGTCCTGCGGCTCGCTGCCGATTGCGGTTGGGTAGAAGAGCAGCTGCAGGGTCAGACAGGAATGAGGCAGGGCATCAGGACAGATGCTGGTAGTTGCTGCCACGAAACTTCAGAACTTATGCTTTGCAGCTGTACACAAGGGCGAGCAAGGTGAAGCAGCAACACCCGTCGCTCACCTCCGCGCCTTGAAGTGCCATGGCGCGGGCGCCCTCTGGGAACCATTGATCCTGCATTGATGAAAGTGTCGCACATGCAGGCGGAATCGAGGATCAAGGGTGCATAAAGTGCAGCATGGCTGATTTGGCATTTGGCGCTGACATTTCCAGACTTGATCCAGTGAGGCTTACCCAGCATATGAGCACCCCGATCTTCCCGTACTTCGTCTGCGTCGGCGTAAAACCTGCAGACGCAACGCAGCGTCAAGACAGTCGCATCGAACAGCACTGGAGCACATCTGCACTGTCGTTGGTGCGTTGCTAGCCCTTCCGCATAGTGATGAGCATGACGCAGATTGCTGCAGCTTGGAGCATCAGCAGTACCTGTGTCCCCCGGCGTGAAGTACCACTTCTCCTGGTCTGCAGCCCAGCATGCCTTCTCTGTCATAAGCTCGCGATCAAGGTTGAAAAGCCTGAAGACACGATGTCATTGAGAGAGCCACATCGATGGCAGCCAGTGGAGGATGAAGTGCGCACATCCGGGGCCGTCCGGGATATGCGATTTGCGGTAGTGGTGCACCACGGTTCCGTCCGCGTCCACGATGGCAATGGAGTTGTAGTACGCGTTGTTGGCCTTCTCGAAGAAGCTGATGGGCAGCACCACGTCCAGCTCCTTTGCCAGCTTTGCGAACCTGTGTCAAAGGTGTGCAAGTAGTGCGCTGCTGTGTGCTTGGTGTGTGATCAGTTTTGATCAGTTTTGCGGCGCTTGGTGCCTGGAGACCTCTGCAGATTCAGCGGACTTGCAGGTCGCCGACGCTGGACCGGCATCCTGTCGCTGCTTAACGTGGTGCATGCGGCTGAGCTGAGCCACAAGGGTTTGCTGGCTGCCTGTGACGGTCGCTCACCTGGCAATCAGCTTGTTGCCTTCCAGCGGCGCGGCGAGCTTGAAGTGCTCCGCCACCTGCTCCTGGCAGAAGTAGGGCGCCTCTGCAGGAGCGCCGATGCTACTGTCACCACGCCCCCTTCGCTTCCGAGTGCAGTGGCTGTCGCTCAGCATGCAGCGCAATCTCTAGCATGACGCCCTCTGCTACACGGCAATGGATTCTGCACGACCACAACAGCGCTGGCGCTGGATAGCAGTTGCAATTAACAATACACGCCGCACCGAACAGCTCCTGGAGCAGTATGATGTTTGCGCCTTGCGCTGCGGCCTCCCGCACATGACGCTCGGCCTTGACCTGTGATCGGGGGGCCAGTTTCATAAGAACGATCGTCACTTGTGGACAGCATGCTCCATAGCCTTGTACGGTATTGCAAACCCACCAAGTTCGCCTCAATGTCCCAGGAGCACGACTGCTGTGTTGCCGCGACCTTCACGATTCGGGGCGCCATCTTGTGTTCTTAGGGCTCAGGATTGCAGCGTGAAGCAGCTGTCTAGGGTGGTTACAAGGACATGAAAGCGTTGAAGCAAGCATGAAATGCGTGTGAAATTGTCATGCGGCAGCTGCAATTGCACATCTCACAAAAAGCATTAGTCAGAGATCATTGGTTTGTGAGAGGCACGACACGCATGGACTTGATTTCCCTTGTTCGAAGCAGTCCTGCATCGTGCTGCTGCCTGACTAGCTGACGGTCGTAAGCGCTGCCTTTGTGCGAGCCGGATTTTACACAGAACAACACATTGGGCGTGGCTCAAAGACATGGACGAGCTCGGGGAGCCCGCCGATCGATCCGGCTTCTTCATGCCGGCGGAATGGGAGGAGCACGAGCAGATATGGATGGGGTGGCCCCAGCGGCGGGACGTCTGGCGTGACAAGGCATTGCCCGGCATGCAGGCGTTTGTCCAGGTGAGGCCGCATTGTGCAAACTCACAGCCCAACTTGCTTGCAGTTTGGCAATGACGCTCTCGTGCCATGGCGCTCCTTGCCACATATCTTACCAAACGAGTGCGGCGTCACGCAGGTGGCGACGGCCATCCGAAAGTTCGAGCATGTTAACGTGCTGGCCAACGAGGAAGAGGTAAGTGCATTCGCTCGGTGCGTGAGTCTGCACTGCTACATGCATGCTGCCTGATGCACGTTCGAGTTGGTCCTTGCGGTGAGATTGGGGCTGGTATGTTGCGGTTGGAACATAGCTGAGCGCACTCGCTGCTTGTGCAGGTAGAACATGCCAAGAGCATGTTGCCGGGCAACGTGAACGTCGTCCTGTGTCCACAGGACGATTCCTGGTTCAGAGACACCGGCCCAATCGTGAGTCTCGGTCGAATCCGTTGTGTCGTCATCATGCTTGACGCGTTCCGGTGCATTTCTCACTTGAAAAGGTGTACAATTTGGATGTGATCCGATTGAATATGTGATCCGAGTCAGTGTCATGGGTTGTTATGTGCTGCGCAGTTCGTGGTGCGGCAGGATGCTCAGGGGCGTAACTGCGACATCCGGGGTAACGATTTTATTTTCAACAGTTGGGGCGAGAAGAACGTGACCTGGGATTTGGACGACAAGATTGCGGAGGAGATCTGCGTGTACTCTGGCGTGCGCCGCGACAGATCCGACTTTGTGCTCGAGGGAGGCTCCATACATGTCGATGGCGAGGGGTGCGTCACTGAGGCTGAATTGTTGAGGGGCGCGTTACTGATGCCGGATTGTCGGCTGCCTGGAACATGAAGGGCTTTTCAGGTCTGGACTGCGGCCGATGCTGTATAGGCAATCAAGCCACTACTGCCTGGCGCACGGATTCGGATTTCGCACCTGAGTTCGTGTCCACACCCGTGATTGCGAATGCTTTGCTGTGGCCTGCAGGACGCTCCTGACGACGGAGGAGTGTCTGCTGAACAAGAACCGCAACCCGAGCCGCAGCAAGCCAGAAATCGAGGAGCACCTCAAGGAGCGGCTGGGCGTGCAGAAAATCATCTGGCTGCACAAGGGCCTCTACATGGGTGATTGATCCACTTGTCAATTCCACTCTGACCCCAACACATGCAGTGACTTCTTGCACACAAAACACCCCACGGACAGGGGGCTCCGCCGCTGACGGTTAAGTTCTTGGCCTGCAGACGAGGACACCGACGGGCACGTCGACAACTTTGCGTGCTTTGTTGCGCCCGGCAAGGTGCTGCTCGCCTGGACGGACGACGAGTCGGACCCCCAGGTGGGTGACGCCTGCACATTTCAAAGACGTGACGCAGCTCTGATGCAGGTCTTCAGGGCTAACGCGGCTTATATTTGCCAGTCGTTGATGCTGATGATCGGCTGCTGCGGTCGCCGCAGTATGAGCGCTCGAAAAGCGCCTACGACATCCTGACCAGCTCCACTGACGCCAAGGGGCGCAAGATAGAGATCATCAAGATGCCGCTGCCACCGCCGCTGTTCATCACGCAGGTGCTTCCCAGCTCCTGTTCCTCCCAGTCCCTGCTGCTGCTCAGGGCGCATCCTGCTTCCATGTCCTGCTGAAGGCGATTGTGTGGGCATGGATGAATGTCTAGACTGATGTCAACGGTGCCTCAATGGCAGGAGGAGAGCGATGGCATCAAGAAGGTGGAGGGCGCCATGCGGCGAGAGCCCGGCACCAGGCTAGCCGCATCGTAAGGCTTCTCCTTTAATGTGTCTGTCATTTTGCCGAAGTTGTAGGTCGGCAGTTCATTGTTTCTCATGCCTGATGGCCGTTGACATCCAGACGCTGCTGTCTCTGCGCAGGTACGTGAACTTCCTGATCTGCAACGGCGGCATTGTGGCGCCTGCGCTGGGCGTGCCGGAATCAGACGAGAGGTATGTGCCTTCGCTCGCAACTGAGGCACATCTGCAGGACGATGCGAGACGACGCCGACCTGGCGATGGAGGCGCTGATGTGCTGTAAGTTATGCCGCGTCTCAAACTTGAACGCAGGGCGAAGCGGGTGCTGCAAGAGGTGTTTCCGTCACGGGAGGTGGTCATGATTCCATTGGGGCGAGAGATCCTGCTGGGCGGTGGCAACATCCACTGCATCACGCAGCAGCAGCCGATCTTGCACGTCGAGCGAAACTCAGCCAATCAGTAGTCGTATGGCTCAGCTGTTGGAATCTGTGCTGTGACAGCCAGGCGGCCTTGCTTCGGATGTTGGAATGGGCCCGTCAATTGGTTGCGCTGCAATGGCACTCATGAGGCAATCAAGAAATGTCAGGCTCTTCCTCTTCTTTATCATCCTCTTCTGCCTCCTCCTCCACACCTTCCAGCAGTGCATCCACATCCTCTCCCAGCTCTCTCAACCGCGCTGACAACCTGCACGGTGGGGAACATTAGAAATTATAGTTATTGCAAATCACAGTATATGAAATTTTCAATAGTTTTATCTCTAGAGTTTCTAAAACATTAGGGTCTTTTCCTTCATCAGCCATGCCTGCATCAGCTTGTGGTCAGCTCCTCACACTAAATGACCTGTGACTATAACTTGCCCCGCGCCGTGCCAGTCCTCCCCACGCAAGCCACTGGCCAGGCAATGGCGCCTGGCTCACCCAAGCAGCTTGCAACAGCACCCAGACCACCCAATGCGATTATGGTATACACAATCAAGCGCACCGGTCAGTTTTGCGCTCCTCCTGGCCCAGACAGGCCAGCAGGTCCTGCAGATTCTCCTCCGTCTCCACGTTGGCCGCATCCACCGCCGCGTCAACCCGCTGCTGCACGTCGTCTTCTGTGCACACAGCAGGACGTCTGTCGCTACACAGGTCAGCCGAAAGGACTGCTGACAGCAATTGCTGCTGGCTGTGCTGGTCGCATGGACGAGCGTATCTTGGCGCAATTCCAGCTCGCATGCAGCTGCCAGCATGTGCCCAATGCTTGAATGTCCCATCCCCCACTCCCGCGCTCTGAGGGTGCCCCTGTGGACCAGGTGTTCCATTGAGATGATACGGCAATTGTGCACTGCGCACTGCTTCGATGGGCCATCTCGACCCACCTGACGCCTGCGCAGGCTGGGAGCTGCGAGCCTCTCGGAGCTCAGCCTCCAACTGCACCGCATGCGACTCCAGGCCCTGGAGGCAGGAATCAGAGGGGGGATTGCATCACACCCAGATGGGCCTGCTGGCCTGTGGAGGGGGCTCCAGCGGGAGCGACATACGGCAAACAAGCAAAGCTGAAAAGAAAACCAACAAACACAACAAAGATCAACAAAAAGCTGCACACACCTGGAACGCGTTGGCCAGGTCCTCCATGTCCGCCTCCGCCTTGGCCGCCGCCGCTCTCGCTTCCTCCGTCTCCGTCGTTGCCGCCTGCAGCGCGCCCCGCAGACTGTCTGCCTCCGCTGCATGGCAGAAGTTCAACTCTGTCTGTGAATCTGTTCGAGGTATGTCTCACTCGCACTAATCTGGCATTCGGTCGTGCAGTTGCAAGGTTGTTTCTGAGTGCAACTGTCTATAGTGCATGCCACAGGTTGCCCAGTCCAATTCCTCACATGAGAAAGCTTGCCACCGCAGCGAAATAGAAACGGCCGTGAGATCTAGACGTTTCAAAGTCAACAGAACACACACACACACATAAGATGCCAGACGCAGCGTGCTCACCTGATGCCTGGTCCAGGCGCTCCCGAAGCGTGATGGCGTCGGCCTCGGCGCACGCCGCCCGCGCCTCCAGCGCGGCCACCTGCTCCGCGGCCTGCGCGCCCTGCGCCTGCGTGGCGGCACCGCCCTGCATCCGCAGCTGCGCCAGCTCCCTGCGGAGGAAGAGCACCATGAGAACTGTGTAGCCATGCAGAAAGGTGTTGCGGCCCATGGCTCGTGGCAGCAGTGACGCCGTGCAGGACCGTGAGCGCCGCTGCACAGAGGTGTGAGCGCTTGCGGCAGGCCAGCAGAGAGGATGTTTGCCCCAGGGGGCTGGTCTATCGGCAGTGGCAGACGTTGTGTGAGCGTCATGTGCAGCGAAAGGACGGTGCTGCTCTGCGCCGTGGTGGCCGGCCACGCAGCTGCGTCAAGCGCACCTCTGCAGCCGGTCGATGGTCGCGCTCGCCTCCTGCGGCGCCGCGGCCTGCGTCGGCGAGGCAGCGGGCGCGGCCGGCTGCGGTGGCGGTGGCCGCCAACTGGGCGGCGGCGGCGGCGGTAGCTGCTGCTGCTGCGGGGCAACCACCCCATTCTGCCCCTGCATCACGAATTGCATCATGACACCGCTGACGAGTAGGTGCAAGCAGTCAAATGCTAGGCAGCGTGACGCTAAGGTAAGGTTCACACAGATACCAAGGAAGTGCACGACCCGGCCGTGCATGAAGCACTTTCACAGTGGTCGACTGCTGTTGCGGCCCGCTGTGGCTGGCCGGATGTCGGGCGGTCTGCTGGTGCATGGCGACCGGTGAGGCCTCCGCAGTCATGTCTGAGCATCATCTTGAGATGGCAGTGCTGTCAATCGCAGATGCCTACCCTTGCAGCAATTGCGGCGGGCAGCTGCTGCTCCATCCGGCTCGCGAGCTGCTTCACCAGCGCGCACAGGTGCGGCGGCAGCAGCCGCTCTTCCGCCGCGGGCGCCGCTGGACTGCTCTGTCTGAGGAAGCCGTCCCCTGCAGCAATCAACGAAAAGCTTCTTGCAGGGATGTTGGCTGCTGAGTGCTGCATGCCGTGCATGCGCACTGCACCTGACAGAGCATACCCCCAGAGTTCGATTGTGTGCTTCTATCAGCGTGTGTTTCTATCTGCGGCGCCATCTTGAACGCAACAAAGTCACTCCAGGACTGGGCAAGGCGTGAGGCAGCGAGCACATTGCCACGAGAAACTGTGGCGGAGCCACCGCACCTCCGTCTACAGCGAGGGCGTTGGCGAGCAGGCTGCGCGTTATCGGCGGCAGGGGCTTGGGGCCCGCGGTTGCGGCCTGGAACTGGGGACTGCCCTGCAGCTCGCGCGCCCGCGCCAGCAGCTGGTCTGCGCCAATGCCTGCGATGCTGTCGAGCAGCGCGCTGGCAGCGGGCGACTGGCCACCCTGCAGCAGGCGCGCAGCAGCCGCTCATGGCAAGCACCAGGAATTGAAACCACTGCCTTGCTCACCGCCTTCCTGCGCCCTTGCTGGCCTCGAAGCTTGTGCAACTCACCTGCTGGCTGCCGCTGAAGACGACCAAGCAAGCGCCCAGCAGCACAGCGCCCAATCCCGCCGCCAGTGGGTCCTTGGGCCTCGCCCTGCATAAGTGGAGACAACAGCAGTTCAGACCACTGCACATGACAGAACGCGCGCTTCATTCTCGAATGTGTACAAATCTGAAGCTGCTGGTGTTTTGCCGGTCTCCTTTGCCACTCAGAAAAGTGACCCTGCTGGAAAGAAAACACACCTGCCAGCCGCCAGATCCGTCAGCAGCGCCAGGTGCTCTCGCGTCTCCAGAAGCGCGCCCGCCGCCGGCGCAAAGTCGTGGCACCACGCCACCAGCAGCCCCTGGAGCGCTGCCGCCGCCGGCCCTGCCGCCGCCGAGTCGGCTGCCGCCGCCGCTGCTGCCAGCTGGCTGCAGACCGCCGCCAGCAGCGGTCGGGCCGCGGCACCGCCGTTGGGATTCTGCTGCGAGGCGGGCGCCTGGGCCGCCAGCGCCTGCGCCCGCGCCTTTGCACTGCCGGCCAGCACATGGGACAGTATGCGCGCCGCCGCGCCGGCGGCTGCGAGGCCGTCGCCTCGCGCGCCGCCGCCGCCCAACGCGGCCAGCAGCTCCCCACCAAACGACGGCCCTGTGGCAAGGGGGTGGGCCATTTTTTTTAGCCATTTGTTTCGCAGTTGCGCGGAAGGACGCTGCTGCTGACGGCGAATTGCAATTCAGCAGTTCACAGCCTCAAATGTACCAAGATGGGATTTTCTTTCCGCCTGCTGCAATTGTCAACTTGGTTGAGCTGAGCCGATGCATAGCGGATGTTTTGGCAGACCTGAGTTGCCGGATGGCAGCAGCGTGGCGGCCAGCTGCGCCTGGGCCACAGGGTGTTGTGCGCACAGGGCCTCCAGCACCGCCTCGGCCGCATGCCGCTCCTGCGGCGCCGGCCGGTGCAGCGCCGACAGCAGCAGCGCATGCGCCGCGGAGGCGCGCTGCCCCCGCACGGCGGTGGCCGCGGCCAGCAGCTTGTCGCGCGCCGCGGCATTGACCGTCACCAGCGCCGCCAGGCACTCCAGACACTGCACAGGGACGTACTGTTGAGGGTTCTGCTGGTGTGACGTCCCCGTGCAGCATTTGATGCGAGGGTTATGCGGTTTGCAAACGTGTCTGCCAGTCGAGACATTCTGTAGCATCTGTGTCCCCTCCAGCATTGTTGGGGTTCTGGCGAGCACTTTGTCGGTGTGTCATGTGGATGGAGCATGCCAGGACGCCGTTGCAACTGCAGTCACGCAGCGGCTGCAGACGTTTGAACTGCCCACCTTGACGCGCACTGCAGTGGAGGAGATGGCGCCGTCGCCGAGCGGCGCGCCGATCAGAATGTCCAGCACGCCGGCCTTCAGGAGCGCGTCCTGGTTCGCGGCAGACTCGGCGTCACCCGCCAGCGCCTCCAAGGAAATGACGCCCCTCTCGGCGGCGATTAGTACCCGGACAGTTTCCAGGGCGCACAGCAGGTTGGCCGCCTGCTGGCGCGCCACGCTGCCGCCGCGCTGCTGCAGTCGCAGCAGCGACGGCAGGCTGCCGATCATGCCCAGCTCCCTGGTGCAGCCAGGCCATTCAGTTGGTCAGCTCGAACCTCTGCAATTTCTGACTCCCATCGGCAGGCCCAGCACCATCGCCTGACGGGATGTTGATAATGAAGGTGTGCAGCTGGAAACATGGATTGTGCCGCGTGCGCGCTGCCCACCTGAACATGCGCTGGTTGCTGGGGTTATTGCGCAGCAGGCTGTGCGTGAGCTGCAGGCAGTCCTGCACAACAATGCCGCCATCAGCGGCGCCCTCCTCCCTGCAGCACAAGACACTCGTACAGTGAGCGCTTGGGTCGGGCACAGCAGACGCTTCACTCATTGGGACACGGAAAAAAATGGACCCCGCAGAAGTGTCTGCGATGACACGCAGCAAAGCAGAGCCCCGATCTACGTTGCAACGCGCCTGATGATGGTGAACAGGCGCTCGAAGGCGCCCTCGAAGGCGGCGATCTTCTGGATGTCGGCGTTGGAGTGCGTGAGCACGATCATGAGCAGCAGCGCCTCGTTGCGCACCACCTCCCGCCCCCCCACCCTGTCCATCAGCCGCACCACCCCCATCGGGTGCGCCAGCACCGCCTGCCAGGCAAGTGATTTCATAGTAATATTACTCTTGTACCAACGTTCCTTGAATCACTGCTAATATTATGTTTTGTATGCCACTCGGCCGTCATGTGCATCAGCCGCACCACGCCCTTCGGGCGCGCCCGCACTGCCTGCAGCGCCGCATTCACCCAAATGAGGTTCGATACTACTGCGGCATATATCTCAGATGTGGCACCCACCGCTGAAGCAAGTTTGAAGTAGCATGCTCAGGTCGTGCGGTCGCAAAAGACAGCATGCTGCACGGTGGCGCTGATTGCTACACGCCATTCATGATCTGCATGTCGCGATGTGTTTTGGCGACATGTGATGTGCAACAGCAAAGGGCGCGCCTCCTGCAGCCGGTGCACGGAGGAGGACAGGCCGGTCAGGATCTGCAGCGCGTGGTAATGGACGTGGAAGTCGTCGACGCCCGCCGGCGGCTCCTCCAGCAGGCTAAGCAGCATCGTCACGTTCTGCTTGTCGCGCGAGAACAGCTCTGCGTTGACACCCACCACCTGCGGCTCCTGCGCACACGAGTGCCGCCGCTCGGGGGATGCCGATCCCAGGACTGTTGGCCGCCAGGGGATCTGCAATGCGCTGCCGATGCACAGCATGAAGCATGCAGCTTTGAGCACGTGCTTTATGTGTTGAGTTGAGATTGTCGTCACCAAACATGAAGGTATTAGAAGCATATCACAGTCCTGAGTCTCAGGAGCCCGACCTGAGTCTGCTGAGCGGTGCCGTGCGCCGGCGTCGTGAATGCGTTGGTGAGGCACTCCAAAGCGGTGCGCAGCACGTCCAGGTCCTTGCGCTCCTCGCGAACCACCTCGCACAGGATCGGGAAGCCCATGGCGCCGACCGCCGATTGCGCCTGCAGAGCGCGGCAGCCGTGCATTTGAAGCGGTACAACGGCACAGGTCCATTTGCGTCGCATGAAGCACCCGAGCCGATACTAAAGATTGCGATCTCATAATACTGGTGCATATTGCGTGTCCGTCGAAGCCAGAAACAGGTGAACCGCCGGACCTTGGAGCTCTCCTGCATGAGGTCGCGGAGGTGCTCCAGCGCCTCACGGCGGTCCTCCGCCAGCACGCCATCTGCCACACGCTGCAGCAAGTTTTCGACTGCCTGGTCTTCCGGTTCATTCCCTGCATGTGCCAGAGCGCACATCGGATGCTCGCCGCTCACGTCCAATTCACGCGCCAACTGCCGCGCTTTGCTTTGCACTTGCCACGGGCATGCGAGCCTCACCTGCGTCTCCTCCCCCAAACACGACGCCTCCGAGACCCTTCGCCACGGTCTTGAACATGGCGGCAACGATCCACTGTGCAGTTTATGTGGTGTCAGCTGTCGAGATCAAGCATCTGATCGAAGTTTTGACAAGCCTCGCGTCAGCAGCCAAACTTGCTGGAACACAAAACAAACATGAAATGAAGTGCAGATGTGGTGCAAATGCATCTGTGAGCCCAGTAAACGTTGCTCGAGATGCCGTCGCCCCGTGCCTGGCGCGCCTTCGCCTCCCCTGCCGGCAAATGCAACTCCGCTTGCATTGAATGCAATGCGCAATTAGTGTGCACACTTTTGGAGGATTTGTGTGTGCAGGTCAGCGATATCGTCAGGCTTGCGCGCGGAAAGCCTGCGCACATCTGCAGGCTCGCAGTTCGTCCCAATACCAACGAATTCACCGTGTGTGCAAATGTTCGGGTCGCGCGATAGCCTTTGAATCAACTTCAATCCCATTTGAAGAGACCTTGAAGCAGACCTTCCCACTATGGCGGCTCTTGTGAATGAGGAGTCCCTCAAGGCGGCGCATGAGGCGGTCACGCGGCAGGGCGACGCTGTGCGTGCAATGAAGGCGTCGCTGAAGGAAGGCAAAGCTCGAAAGGTAGAAGAGCATACACTGTATGACTGCAGAATTCCGATGCTTGAGTACCACCATGTGCGACGGTCCTGGCGCCAATGCTTCCGGCTGCTCCCACGGCCAAAGCTGAACATGCATGCTGAATTTCTCATTGACACCGTGCAGAGCGACGTCGACGCCGCCATCTTGCAGCTGAAGGACCTGAAGATTGCAGCTGAGAAGATGCAGAAGGTGCTGTGGAACCATCGATGGCCACTGGTCTGGTGTTGTTGACGCCGAAACATGCATTCAACCTCGGAGGTGCAAGAGCATGAAATGCATACGGGCATCAATGGCGCTCATAAACGTTGATGTATCGTTTTCACAGGAGTATGAGGCGACCACGGAAAGCACAGCGGGCGGTACGTACCGCAACAAGGACGAGTTCCGGGCAGCCATGGTGCGACCTGCTGGGCCTGCCCTCAATGCCACTGGCTCCGCTGTCCCTCTCGCCTGCATGCATGGCGCCATTGGATCGTTTCATCAGCATTTGTTGCAGCGTGGTTCTGATCTTTAGCTGAACACCCCGGCTGAAGGTCAACGCGCTGGAGCGGCGACTGTTTTACATCCCGTCGTTCAAGATCTACGGCAGCGTGGCCGGCTTCTACGACTTTGGCCCGCCCGGCTGCGCCATCAAGGGCAACTTCACGCAGCTCTGGCGGCAGCACTTCGTGCTGGAGGAGAGCATGCTGGAGGTGGAGCAACCGCAACTTTTGTTCCTGCATGGATGCAGCAACAAGTGGCGCAGGGTGTTGCCGCAACTGCGAATGCAGGAACTGCAGTACATGCATGCATGCTGCAGCTGCTCCTGTTTCATCTGGCAGCAGGGTATGCTGCCTGACGCATCCGCTACAGAGATATAACAACGTTCATGCTGACCGCCTGGCAGGTGGAGTGCCCGTCGGTGACGCCGTCGGTGGTGCTGGAGGCCAGCGGTCATGTGGAGCGCTTCACGGACTTTATGGTGCGGGATTTTTATAGAGCAAAACCACAAATATCAAAAGCATTGGTCGACGTTGCAATCCACGGGTGGGCATGCTTGATTTGGGCAAAAGCACAGCGATGCTGCCATTAACCATTGGGCATCAAGGGGCATCAAGAGGGTGTGGCATTGCAAGTGCAGGTGCGGGACGCGGTGACGAAGGACTGCCACCGAGCGGACCACCTGCTGGAGGCGGCGCTGGAGCTGGCGCTGATGGACGCCGCGAAGAACGGCCTGCCGCCGGAGAAGGTCCAGGTGAGGCGGCGGTTCTTAGACCTTGTAAGGGTCGAGAAACACTCTGCACTGTAGTGCTTGCCGTGGCCGCAATGCCAGAAGCACAGGGCCAGGCGGTCTGCCAAGGTTGCATGGTGGAGGACATCCTGCCCGGCCGTGCGTGAACACGAGGGGCAGGCCAGTGCCATGGCCGCATTGTCAGAATCACAGGCGCAGGCAGCCTGCCAAGGCTGCATGGTGGAGGACCTTCTGCCCGGCCATGTGTGAATAAGTGGGCTGGTCGCCTTGTCGTATCTCCGATCGTATTGTCAAGGCAAGCATCGCCGTGGCTGCATGGCGCGCGCACCACGCTGACGCACGCGGGCAAGCTGGACGATGCTCAGCTGCTTTTGGCGCTGTACCCCATCAAAGCATTCATCGCTGTGGCCCTGCTACACTCTCTCGCAGCGCATGTCGCTGCTGCCGCAGGAGGCGCGGATGTCGCTGGCGCGTGTTGGCGGGCTGGACGATGGCACTATGGGCCCTGGCGCGTGCTGTCGCTGCTTCCAATAGCATCTGTTGCATCGCCGCAGGAGGCGCGGACGACGCTGGCGACGGTGGGCGAGCTGGACGAGGCGGGGCTGGGGGCGGCGCTGAGGGCGTGGGGCGTCAATGCGCCGGACACAGGCAACGACATCACGGAGCCCAAGCCCTTCAAGCTCATGTTCCAGACCTCCATCGGCCCCTCCGGCGACATGGTCGGCTTCCTGCGGCCCGAGACCGCGCAGGGCATCTTCGTCAACTTCAAGTGCGGCACGGCTCGAATCCCGAAAGTTTGTGTTCTGAGTTGTTTCGCGACTCGCCACCAGGGCGGCAGCTGCTGACGCCATGTGCCCACTGACGCGGCCACCTGAGGACTCGGTGTTCACATACATCAGAGCCGAAGCCGGTCTCCTGACACAATGCCATCCCCTCACTTTGCAGGCTCTGTTGAATTGCTGAACTGATGTTGAACTGCAGACTCCCGTGATGCTCACACTGAACTCGTCATGTGCGCAGGGACCTGCTGTACTACAATGGCGGCAAGCTGCCGTTCGCAGCGGCGCAGATCGGGCAGTCATACCGCAACGAGATCGCACCGCGGGCGGGCCTGCTGCGCGTGCGTGAGTTCACGCAGGCGGAGATCGAGCACTTCTGCCACCCTGAGAAGAAGGTGTGCTGCGTTGACATGCGTCCGCCGTCAATTCGATTGGCGCTGTGCGTGGGAGGGCGTTGCAAATGGCGCACGAGAACGCATCTGCACGTGCGCAACAAGGGAGGATCCCTACCCTTCATCTGCTCAGTCGAGTTTGTCGAGACGATGAGTGTGAAGCATGAAACACACAATGATGTGTGTGATTGATTTACGTCGTTTCCGCCTATTGTGCAGGACCACGAGAAGTTTCACCTGGTGGCCAACGAGGCGCCGCTGCTGTTCTCGCGGGAGCTGCAGATGGGGGAGGAGAAGAAGCCGAAGCACATGACGCTGGCCGAGGCGGTGAAGACCGGCATCATCGCCAACCAGACGCTCGCCTACTTCATCGGCCGCACCTACATGTTCCTCAAACGCGTCGGCCTCACGCCGGAGGTGGGTGCAGCCGACGCATGGCGCTGTCAAAGAATACATTGTGAATTATGGATCATGGACAGCAATGTGTCAGCAGCTCGTGAACTATCGCCCCCTCAGCCCCCGCCATGCTCTCTCTCTTGCGCTGAGCTGATCGGAAGCAACAGCAGCTTGTGCTGCACATCTGGGAGCTAACAAACACCGTGGGGCATCTTGCGCTGAACGCCTCCGTTGCTGTTGAACGCAGCGGGTACGGTTCAGGCAGCACCTGCAGCACGAGATGGCGCACTACGCAGAGGACTGCTGGGACGCGGAGGTCGAATGCACCTACGGCTGGGTGGAGTGCGTCGGCCTCGCAGACCGCTCAGCCTTCGACCTGCGGGTGCGTAGCTTGCGACTTGCGAGAGCTCAGTTCACAGTGAATTCGAGGCCGCAGTGATTCATGTGCACGAAGTAAGCGCCTGCATCGCTAGTGACCCCAGGATGTGAGCACAGATGGAGAACCACCGGCAGCGGAGTAAATGTTAGCGCAACGGCTGTTCGCTGACACCCCGGCGCCACGCTGCGCAGGCGCACTCGGAGAAGAGCAAGGTGGACCTGGTGGCGCGGGAAACGTTCGCCACGCCGCAGCTGGTGAAGGGCCTCAAGGCGGTGCCCGACCGCAAGGAGATGGGCAAGGCCTTCAAGCAGCAGGCCAAGGTGCGCCCTGCTTTGCCTGCCGGGGCTGAATGCGCTCATCTTACACGAGTCTGCTCTCAGTGTGTCAGAGTAGCAGCCGCTGTCCTTGCTGACGGTCTGCGCGGCGCGGTGTGGTACACAGTCTTCACTCTACTTGCGCGTCACGAAAGCTGTGTCCCGGTCCAACATTGACAATGCATCGACAGACATGTTAGCGACATGTGGCATGTGACGCCCATGTGCTGCGCAGCCTGTTTCGCAGGCTGTGAGAAGACCGCCGTGTCCCAATCCACTGGCAAAGATTCGCCAAGACTCATCGAGAGATGACGCTACTGTGCCCTTTGGGTATGTGCAGGCAGTGGAGAAGGTGCTGACGGACGCCAGCGAGGAGGACAAGCAGTGCTGGGCGGGGCAGCTGGAGAAGGACGGCGCCTTTTCAGTTTCTGCTGCCGGCGCCGACTTCAGCGTCACAGCCGCTATGGTGTCCTTTAAGCCGGAGGAGAAGAAGGTCACCGGCAGGTGGGCAGTCGCAGTAGCTGGAGACGTATTGGTCCTGATGGCAAGTGCCGTGGCAAGCTGGGACTGCACATTGCAGAGGACATCGCCCTGCATGTCAACGTGGAGGTGCTTGAACAGTGTACTGCCACTGTTCAGCCGGCGTGTGGCCATGTGGAGCTGGGGGCGATTCTGAGAATGTTGTGCCATGCGCAGGTCATTCACCCCCAGCGTGATCGAGCCGTCATTTGGCGTGGGCCGTATCCTGTACTGCCTTTTCGAGCACGCCTTCTACGCTCGGGACGGTAAGAAGCCATTCACTACCGTCAAACCCCCAGTAGGCTGTTCTGCTGCTCCTCTTGCATCTGATATTTCTGACGCCGAGCATGCTCCAGAGTGGCGCCAAGACGGAACACAAGCTCGAGTCATCCTGAGCGTCTCAAGTGACGGCCAAGCATCCCTCTCTCCCATTGCGCAGGCGATGCCCAGAGGACAGTGTTCCGCTTCAGCCCAGTCATCGCGCCAGTCAAGGTGACCGTCTTCCCGCTGCTGCAGCGGGAGGACCTGAACAAGCCCTCCCAGGCGATCGCCTCGGCGCTCAAGGCAGAGGGCCTGTCCGTCGTCATCGACACCACCGGTGCGCCTGCTCTCCGTCTGCTCTTCGACGTACACCGGCATGCAATCGAGTGGTGCTTGCTCCTGCCGATTTGCTGTCAAGTTGGTCACAGTGTGCAGTCATAAAAGGATTTGGCTCGACACCGATCAATGTGTGCGGGATCATTTACAGGCACCACAATCGGCAAGCGGTATGCGCGCACCGACGAGATCGGCGTGCCGTTTGCCATAACTGTCGACTACGACACGGTGAAGGATGACACCGTGACCGTGCGGGAGCGGGACACCACCAAGCAGGTGTGAATATCTGAGAGATGCCGGGCGACACGTTTGCTGTTCAGTTGCTGTACCTGCTGCTCTGTCTTGCATTGCAAGCTCACGAGCTCCTCTTGTGGGGCTGCAGGTGCGTGTGCCAACGAAGGAGGTGCCGGAACTGCTGCGGCGGCTGACGAACCTGACGGAGACGTGGGACAATGTGCTGACGAGATACCCGGCACAGGCAGCCGCTCAGGAGTAATTGTGCGTGTATGTAGCTCCAGTCGAAGTCAGCATTGTTGGTGTGCTGCAAACTGCTGTCTCCTTCGAATCTTGGGCACAATGCCCAAAGGACAGTACTTCGGCATTAAATTTTCGGCGGCCATTTACGCATGTGCTTCCCCTGCGTCCTGCTCTCGGAACAACGCGACAACGACGCCGGCCGCTGCCGATCGCATTCGAGTGTTTACACCACACACCACAGACGGCGCTAGCTTTGCTGCCTGCATCTGTTTCATTTGATCCGCTGAAGTGGCACAGTGCTGATTTTAGTTTCCGACACCGTGAGGCGGCGGATGTCGTGCCTCTCGCCAATGACAGCATAGCGGGTGGCAAACGCGGATGCCTGGGATGGCTTTGAAGACTGAGAAGCGCAATGGCGTGAATGCACTGGGCGTTGATGACGAGGTATTGCATTCCGAAGCAAGTACTGTTCATCCCGTGCCTGCAAAAGCCTCATGCAACTCAGATGCGGGCAATGATCAGTTGATCTTTTCTCTGCAGGTCCTCACGCAGTTCTGGAATCTAGCGTCGCTTGAACAGGTGCGTCTGGTGCACTTTAATGTTGTATAGCTACTGGATGGCCACAGCCGGCGCACAGAAAAGGGATGCAAATGCTCATCTTTGCGATTTGCAGGATGCGAGGCAGGCGGCCGTGACGCAGCTGACGCAACAAGTTGTGCAAGATCAACTGCAGCATGCGCAGCAGCACCCGGCACAGGACAGTGCGGCGGCTGATGGCAAAGATGATTCAGAGGCCAGCCTCACCGGCTGCTCGCCCCTCATGGTGTGCACATCCTTTCCTGCCTGAGAGCAAATCAGCTTGTACGCCTTGCCAGTGGAGCTACCAGATCGAGGCCGGAATGTTGAAGCAGGCATGGGCATAAAATGCTTACCACGTGCTGGACTGCAATTTTGCAAGCCGTCCCTTGCCGACTGAGACGTCTGCCTGTTTGCCGCAGGCCTATACGCTGCGGCGGCTGGTGCGCGGGCTGGCGTCCAACCGGCAGGGCGCGCGGCAGGGCTTTGCGCTGGCACTGACGACCATCGTGCAGCAGGCGGACGGCGTGTCCACCGCAGCCTGCATCGGCCTCATGGAGAAGCTGCACACCGTCAGCAACTCCATGTCGGTGAGAGCACAGCTGGCGTCGAGTACGATGCAAGACAACCTCACTAAGTTGACGGAACAAACTCCTGTGGATTCAAGGGCCGTTTTAGTACCAGGCCGTGGTCCTCAATCAGGGAGTCTTGGCTCACAGCAAAGCCTGGTGTCTGCAGGGTTCGGAGGCTCGCGACGCGCTACTGGCCCAGATCTTCGGTTGTGCCGCGCTGGTGCGTACCGGCAAGGTCCAGGAGCTGGTGGCGGCAGGCGCCATGACCACCGTGCTGCTCAGCGCCGGTGGCAAGAAGGCGTTCTTGCGGGAGGTTGCCGCTGAGGTGCTGCTGGAGATGATGGGTGCGGACTGTACAAAAGTTAACTTTCTACTTACTACCCCTCTCTGCTTGTTGTTGCCACCTCAACTGTTGGAACCCTTTGTGGACTCGAGTGGACGACGATCGTTTCAGTGTACTGATGTGCTTGATGCAGCACGCCGATGACTCTGTACTGACTGCACCCGCTGAACCACACACGGACGAGCGAGTGTTTGCCACGGCCGCAGATGCTCTTGAGGATGCGGCAATCGCGGCGCAGCTGCTCGCGCAAAACGAGGTGCTGCGGGCCCAGCTGCAGCAGGACCCTGCAGAGGCGCACCCCGAGGTCAGCGACCTCCCCAAGTTGCCCCTGGGCGGCACGCCCATTGCCCTGTCCACTGCGTGGTCTTGTTCCTACTGGCTAGCTCAAGCTGTCGCCCTTGCTGATTCGTCTTTCGCGGATCGCTACAGCCTGCTTAAGATGTTCTTCCGCCACTACATCTCAAGGTCTGATCGGTGTTTTGCATGTGGGAGCAGGCGCTGCTGCTGGCGCTGCGGCTGTGGCCGGCAATGCCGAAGGAGCTGCAGTCGTCCTGCCCGCTGCTGCCGGCGGCGCGCATCCCCAGCAGCTCCTGGGCCGCAGGCCGCACAACCGCCTATGCGGCATCGGCGGAAGCCGCTTCCGGCTTCTTCCAGCCGTCCCACCTGGCGAAGCTGCTGCCGGTGCTGCGGGGCACGACGGCGGCGCACCCGCGGCTGCACCTCCTTTGGCCGACGCTGTTGGCGCTGCTGCTGCCCGGCTTTGCGCCCAAGCGGGTGAGTGAGGCAGCAATATATGGAGCCGCAGAAGGCGGCTGCGCAATGCAAGCGCGGGCGTGCCATTCTGCGCTTGCAGCCATGCCCATATAGCACACCTTGGTTCATTCCAGCCTGCAGCCTGCTCCGGAATGAGTCACTTGCGCAAGCAGCTCAGTGCGCTGACTGCGAAGATCTGACAAATGCCAATCATGGCCGTTGTCCTAATGAAGGTGGCCGGCGGCAAGGGCTCGACACAGCCGGCGCGGCCGGGGCAGCTGGAGGCATTCTGGCAGACGGTGGTGGAGGGCGACCTGTTCGCCTCCTCCAACGAGCGCAAGTACCTGGGCTTCCAGCTGTTCACCATCCTGCTGCCCCACCTCAGGTGTGCATGCATATCGAGCGGATATGGGTCAGTCACAGGTGCGGTGATGTATGCAAGTGTTGCAGGAGTTTGCAAAATTGCATGCAGGTTTCCGCTCTTTGCTTGCGTCCTGCCAGCTGCCCAATGCAGCTTGCATACACCAGAACTGATGTGTAACGCGATGCGTGGCACAGGTCGGAGCAGGTGCCTGCGGTGTTCTCGCCCGCCTTCATGCGGTGCCTGAACAACCACCGCAGCAGCGCCGCCACGGCGCTGCACACCGCCGCCAAGCGCTGCCTGCAGCGCATTGCCGCGGTGCGCGCCGCCGCCGAGGACAAGGACGGCCACCTCGCGGCCGCAATCTCTGCGGCGCTGTCCCGCCATACCGGCTTTGGTGCCGCCGCTGTGGGCCAGACCCGGGTGCGCAATGCTTCTCTTGCCTTTCCGACGACTGCTGCTGCAGGACCACTGCAGTCGGCCTGCCACTGCCGCCCTGCCCTGAGCCACGTCTTGCACAGCAGACTGCCATGCTGCGAAGCAGGCAGAGGCTGCCTCGCCAGGGACACATCTGATGGTGAACCAGTGCCGCCTGCCGCAACCTCTCAAAGCCGCTTCGTGCTTCCGGCAGGAGCCGCACGCTCACCTTGTCCCTATTGCTTTCCACGCAGGATGCGCCGGTGGAGGCGGCCGGCGGCTACATACAGGAGCTGCAGGCGGCGTTCCTGGAGGGCGGCCCCGACGCGGGGCAGGCCGCCACGCGCCGCCTGCAGCTGGTGGAGCAGCTGTGCGGCGCCGTCAGGTGCGTCCAGTTTTTCCAGCAATTTTCTCCAAGAGGTTCTATCTCTGCACCCTGCCCCGAGCACCGCATCGCGTCAGCGGCTTCGTCTCGGTGTCGCATCATGTTCAAGCGGCCACTTCTCAATCCGCAAAGTCTGCAAAGCCCGGGCTGAGGGCAGTGATTGTCATGCACTGTTCTTGTACAGAACCTTCAGCGATCGACAGCCTTGGCGTGCATTGTTCGTGTCCTCGAAAGTGTTTTCAGGTCGAATGCCAAGCCAATGACATTCTCTCTGTGATGTCGCAGGCTGCCCTCTGCTGGCGCTGCCAAGCTGGCCGTGATGCGCTTCCTGGCGCTGCACGCTCTGTTCGATGTCAAATCAGGCACCACTTCCAAGGTGCAGACCCTACAATGCTTGTGCAATTAGCGCGCAAATTTGGCGCAGTAGGACGACAGACTACCAGCGTGATCTGTGTTCATGCTGCGCACGATATGCAGAATCGTCAACTGCAGGGCTGCCACATGTCACCTCATGACATGTCACCAAACCCTAGATCCTGATTGCGGTCCTTTTTGCCAAGCAGAAGGACGCGGACGAGGTGCGCAAGGCGGCGGCCGCACAGACGCAGCCAATGTCCCGAGCGGTGCACGACCTGTGCGCCAGCCGGCTGCTGTCGCTGCTGGGCGGCGCCGTGCGGGCCGGCGGCGGCGGCGGCAAGGGTTCAGAGTCCAAGGGCGGCAAGGTTGGCGGCGACGCCGCCGCCGTGGCCGAGGAGCCCTCCGCGTCGGCGGCGGAGGACGCGCTGGGGCAGGTGTCGGCGTTCGTGGATGCGGCGCACCGCAGCAAGGCGACGAACCCAGCAAACGCGCCGAGCGAGGGGCAGGCCCGCGTGGCGGCCGCCCTGAAGCAGGCGCAGCCGGCGGCGGCAGGTGCAGAGCTTGCGACCCTGCTCTTTGCACGATTTCCAGTTGCCTGCAGGCCTTGCGAACGCCCCCAGCTTCCAGCAGGCCTTGTTGCTTTCGACCGCATTCATTCATGTCAGGAGGAGCTTCATTCGTTCATGTGTGGAGGAGCTGGCTTAGTTAAGCTCATGGTGTGCTGAATTGGTTGCGCTCTTGGGGTGAAGACGAGGGGCTGGACCGCGAGGCCAAGCGCCGGCTACAGGCATGGCGCCACCTGCTGCAGCTGCTGCGCCTGTACGAGGCGGCGGCGCCGGGGTATGTGGACGCCGACGCCGCCAGCGACCTGGCCGTCATCGCGGCCAAGGCCTTCCGCCCCGACGGCACCATCGCTGAGGCAGCAGGTGAATGCTATTGCTGGCAGCGACGCATCCTTGTGGGCGTGAGCCCCTGGCCGGCAGGCAGCTTCACTCCCTGTCAGCCGCTGCGCAGATTCCAACTCCCCGCAAGACAGATACCTCGCATCTGACGCCTTTCTGCACATCTGCGTCTCCAGATGAGGACGATGATGAGGAGGAGGCAGAGCCGCCGTGGCAGGACGCGCTGCTGGATGTGCTGCTGGCGCTGCTGTCGCGCACGGCGGAGGCGCTGCCCTCGGCGGCGCTGCGGGACGCCGTCGAGGCCCTGTTCCGCGCCGTCTGCCACCAGCTCACGCCTACAGGTGGGCCACAGCTCCTCTCCCTACAGCCTGTGTATCATCACCACTTGCCTCCAAGTGGAACTGTGCCCTGCTTACATACAAGCTGGCTGTTGAAACACAACGAAGCTTTACAAGCCTGGGCCTTTGTTGAAAGTTGAAAGTTTGACGCCGTCTGCGCCTAGAAGGGCGTCAGGCGTGAATAAAGCGACAGGATTCCCAATCCCCTAGTTGCTGACAGACAAGTCTGACACTTCGCTAAGAGCACAGGTTGCCCATCCCTCGCGAGGCCACAAGCATTGCAGCCCCACTGAAGTCGAGAACAGAGTCGCAGGCCACACTACTGCGTGGCTCTGCGCTTCTGTCCCCTTGAAACGGAAAATCGCCCACGGTCAAAAGGCAGGCCATCCATCTGGGCAGGAGAAACAGGGTTTCCCACAAGCAGCTCAGCATGCTGAGGAGGCGAAAGAGATGCAGAGGGTAGAGGCAGTGTGGGCAGATTAATTCACTCGGTGTGTTTGTAATTAATTAATTAAAAACACGATGTTATTAATTATGTTACTAATCCCTTCCTGACCGCCACTGAAGCTGAAACACCTCGGGAAAAGT
>JAABUL010000346.1_pt1 | contig 99832 bp, 96 predicted proteins | sample 5559151 | NCBI WGS metagenome assembly JAABUL01 (sample SAMN10711876, study PRJNA513368) | rock metagenome | isolation source: Antarctica rocks | place: Antarctica: Victoria Land, Pudding Butte sud | reverse complement strand
ATCTTTCGGTTATCGTCGATCACCAGGTAAACGGATTTCTTTAGACTCGTTCTGCCTAGACGAGTATGTTGAATGGGTAATGAGACCAGTATCGTGTGGTTAACGGATTCTTAATATAATGTCAGGATCGTGCCTAGATGATACAATCAATGGAGGTCAGGATTGATAGTGCTTGATCTTTAGAGGTAGCTATAACTGAATATTAAGAATACAGAAGAAGGTTGGTACAAAAGCTTCTATTTATGTAATGTTCAGAGGCTGCGCTAGGCCCGAAAGGAATGTGTTTGTGACACGGGAAGGATGTGATGTAGGTGAACAAGGTGTTGGTGAAAGAAAAGGGTGTTGGGGAAGGAAAAGGGTGTTGGGGCATATCTGGGCCATATCTGGGCCAAACCTGACTAGCTCGCTGGTTAGCCCTAATCATTACGCAGGGAACTCGCTAGCGTTCACTGCGAATTGATTAGGGCTTCAGCCTTGTTCAGCCTTGGTACGCTCGTAACAATACGCATGCCTCGCTCTGATTGACCAGTTGTAGATATCTCGTTATTTCTTCGCTTCTGCTTCTGCTTCTGCTTCAGCTGTCTGACTTGTAGCTTAACTATCAGCTGCTTCTGCTTCTGCTTCTGCTTCTGTGTTAGAGGTCGGCCTAGAGCGAGTCATAGAAGTGTCATTTAACTAATAGATAAATGCTAAGAAAGGAAAGTATCTACAGGAAAGAACTCGGTTTTTATGTGTGTTTTTCAGCCCTGTGCTAGGCCCGATTGGGTTGGCGCCTTACACATATGATGCAGAGTCTCAATGACATCACCCCTAGGTCAGGTTCTCGCTAGACCCGATTAGAATGGAATCAGGCGAAGGCTAGGCGAAGGATAGGCGAAGGCTAGAATCGTAACATTACTCTCTTTCTTGACTATTCATGTCCGCATGAATGTTATTCCTTAGTGCGCTTTTCTTGAATATTTGGTATGAAAGTCATCAACTGTTACGAATGTGTCAGGATTGATTAGAACTAGTCAACGATCTAGTCGAGATCTGGCCTAGATCTGGCCCAGGTTTGGCTCAAATATGACTCAGCACCTTTTTCCTTTCCTAGCACTTTCTAACCAGCTTCTATTGCCTTCTAGGCAAACACACTTCTTTGTGTTACGAGTGATCAACAGATTTCTATGACAAACACATTTCTTTGTGTCGCAAACATCTTTCAAACCAACATCTTTCTTGTGTTTCAACACGTTTCCTTTGAGACTAGCGTCGATCTGAGTAACTACTATATAGAGCGTGTTCTTCTTGCCTTTTGTATCTTCTTTCTTCTGTATTCTTAAAGTCTTAGTTATAACTATCTTTATAGATCAAACATTCTAGTCACGCACGCACTCTGATTAGTTTCTAGACACGATTTCAACATTATTTTAAAAATTCATTAATCACATGTTACTGATTTCATTATTCATTCAAATTCACTCGACTGACAACGAGATGAGTATAAAGAAATTTGTGTATCTGATGATCAACAACATTGAAAGACAGAACAACATCAAGAAATCAATAAAATCAATGATAATATATAACTGTGTGATTGCTAGAGAATCTATCGCTCAGTCAGTAGCATCAGTTCAAATCGATTAATAGAATCAATGATAAAGAATCTTTATTGATTGCTTGAAAATCACAAAAAAAATTCTTCAAATTAGCAATACTCTTCTTTGAATACTAAACACTTTAACAAACAATCTCACTACATACTATTGAGCATCATTCTTTGCTCAATCATTAACTCTTCGCTATGATTCAATCATCTGTGAATAATTTCTTCAAGAGTAATCAAAGTTTTTATTCTTCTAACATTACAGATTCAATCATTTATTCTGAGTTATCACTTTGCATATCAAAGTATCTTAGAATCGATGTTGTATGAAAACATCAATACTCTTTGTCTCATTCTTAAACTTTCAATGAATCTCATGAAGCTTCTACTTCATGAGATATAAAAAATGTAAAGCAGTTACAACATTGAATTGAACAAGATTCAGAAGTTTTTCTAGAAGATTTGAACAGTTTTCAAACTCAACAAGATTTAAATGTGAAAGCTTGTGAGCTATTTAACAAGATATCAAGTGAAAAAATATGAAAGACTCATTTCGAGAAAATGAATAAAGTCAAAGAATGCTTAAATCAATTGAATCAGACATTTTGAAATCAAGTGACTGAATTGCAACATCAACTGCAATCATTTAAAGAAGTCACTTCTTTCTCTTTTACTCTGTTCAATTTCTTCAAGTGATTTCAAAAGCTTTCAAATTCATCTCTGTTTACTGATGAAAAAAAATCTTGTTATGATTCTAGTCTTCGTCTATTCTTCGTCTATTCTTCGCCTAGTCTTCGCCTGATTTCATTCTAATTGAGTCTAGCAAGAATCTGATCTAGAAGTGATGTCATTGAAACTCTGCATCATATGTGTAAGACATCAACTCAATCGAGTTTAGCACAGAGCTGAGAAACACACGTATAAGAATTGAGTTCTTTTCTGTAAATACTTTTCTTTCTTAGCATTTATTTATTAGTTAAATGACATTCATATAACTCGCTCTATGCTGATTTCTAACAGTAGATAAATGCTAATCAAACCTGCTATCAACGTGTAGACGATATGAAATAATCTACTTCTATTCAGAAAATTCGCAAGAAATTCTTTGAATTACTTTCATCAAAACACACATTCAAATTTACTCAAATTTATCAAATCAATCACTCAATCTTATCACAATCAAATCTATTTATCTATCTTTATCTTTCTCACAATGACACGTGACTCTGAATCAGTCAAGTCACGAACAACTTATCTGCTTAGAAGCACTGCTAGTAAATGAGTGTTTCTTCTTTCTTTTGATGTCTCAGCTGAATCTCAGAATGTCGCGATCTCATGAAACATTAAGATTGAAGAACAACTTTGTCAGTGAGCTATTGATCACTCGAACGAGATCATCAAGATGTTAAATGAGCTAAGAAGTCAATGAAACATGACTTTGAAACTCAATAAGCAATGAATCAATTTACAAGTTGATCACATCAAGAGACTTAATGAGTTAGAGATCAATCAAATGACAATAGACACTCAAGAAAAGACTATCGTCAAACTATAAGAGAAAGTATTGAGTCTCAAAAAGAAACAGCGTTCAGTGAATCAATCTTGATCTTGACAGTCTACAAAGTCTTAAGCTTCTATCAAGAACTATACTCGACGAGAATTATTCACTTTATTCAACAATGATCATCACAAGTTCTTCAAGTTTTTGAATTCATCTATATTCACTGATGAAGATGAATCAACATGAGACAGCTGAAGAATCAAGATAGATGACAAGTTTCAGACAAATGTCGATCACTTCGATAATGAGAATATCTGTATTGTCTATGTGATATCTAGACTAGAAAATGATGCTGCTGAGCACATTTTCGCTCAATATCAACATGATGCTTCGCATTCATACATCTTGATCAACGAGCTATTTAAGCATCTGAAAGAAATATACAATGAACTGAATAAGAATCAAAAGTGTTGTCGTAAGTACAACGCTCTGAAACAAGCAGACAAGTCTTTCAATGTCTTCTACTTCAACTTTATAAAGCTATTCAGCTATCTTAAATACGACGATTGCACTCTGATGAATGATCTTCAGAATAAAATCAATAATCGCTTGCAGAACGCTTTATCAGTCTGTTCAGAGAACTTTACTTCACTCATTCACTTAAGAATCTTTCTTCAAGATGTGAATAGTAAACAACAAGTCAATTATCAGCTTCGCAGCAAACGTTGCACTGTCATTGTCAAAGTCACTGTCATATCTGACAAACGCGCTACTACTTTCTTGTCAATAATGATGACTTTGATAATTGATTATGTTAAGTCTATCATCTTTTCTATCTTTGAGTCTGATCGAGCGAAATCGTTTATCATCTGCTACATTTGCAAAACTTCGAGACATTTGTTTAAGAATTGCTCTTAGAACAAGATTAACATCTCTGCTTCTTAAGCTTTCACTCTTCGTCTACATGAAATCATCATTTTGAAGAATAAAAAGAATGAGAAAATGTCTTTCGAGAATAATGAGGCAAAAAACTAGAGACTTTCATCAAAGACGCAATGAAAGATGTGTTAATTTCTTCAACAATAAGCATGTTAAATGATTCTTTTGCTTCTGAATCTTTGACTACTGAATATGTACTTTCTAGCAATGAAATTAGTTACTCATTGAAGTCATTGATTGACATCAAAGCTGCTGACTATTCATTCATTGATGAAGTGATTGTGCAGATTGTTTATGATCAGTTGCAAATCAAGTCTTTGACTTTGATCAAAGCGAAGTCAATTCGAGAATTCAACGATCATTATGCTAAGAAACTCATTACTCATGCCATTTATTCAAATCTGACTGTTCAAGATTATACAATTGACACAGCTTCTATGTTGATCATTCGATTAAATCAACATCAAATGATTCTTGAAAAAACATGAATGAACAAAATCAACCTAGTAATTGATATGCAAATCGATTTTCTTCGATTTTCGAATTTCAACTTTACTAGTCAGAAATCGATTGCTTTATTCTCAAGCAATAAATCAATCACGAAACGAAAAAGCTTAACTTCTACTCATATACTGAAGAGATCTTTCACTTTCGTTACATCTCAATTCAGTCAAAACAAGAAGTTCATTAAACAGTTAAAACAGCGTGACGCAGCTTTGACTAACATCAATTCTAAATCGACGTTCAGTCTGAAATCATTCTCTTTCAGTTCAATGAACATAGCAATAATAAAGACAGCGACATATAGAATGTTAGTTAAATGATCAGACATCAAAATCTTTGCTGTTATCATCTTAAAAATCGATTGACTCATAACTACAGCTGAAAACAAGTCTGAAGAAGTGAATCTGCATGAGCTTTCTTATGCTGAAGCTCTCGAGCAAGTCAAGATTAAGCTTTTCTCTGAATATCACGACTATCTAGATGTTTTTGATCGAGCAATGATCGATCAGTTGTCATTGCATCGTTTCTATGATCACAAAATTGAGTTAATTGATGAAGAAATACTTTCTCGAAGCAGACTATATCAGATGTTTAATCACAAGCTTCAGAAGGTAAAGAAGTATCTGATTGATCATCTAAACAAAGAGTTCATTTTCTTCAGCTTTGCATCATACGTCTCGCTCATTTTGTTCATCAAAAAGAAAGATGATAGTCTGCATTTCTGCGTTGATTACAGAAAGCTCAATGCTTTGATCAAACGAGATCATTACTCTTTGTCATTGATAAACGAGACTCTCGCTCGTATACAAGAAAGCAAGTATCTGACTTGATTAAACATCATTGTCACGTTCAATAAACTACGCATGCATTCAGATAGCGAAGATTTGACTATGTTTATTATCTTCTTCAATTCATACAAATATCATGTAATGCTCTTTGAATTAATCAACAAATCAACGTTTTATCAACATTATATGAACGACATGTTGTTCAAGTATTTACATCAGTTTTGTCAGATCTATCTAGATGACATTATCATTTACAGCAAGATCTTGAAGAAACACAAGCAACATGTACGATTAATCTTGAATAAACTATGAGAAGCTGATCTACAGATAGACATCAATAAGTGCGAGTTTCATGTTTAGAAAACTATCTTTCTAGAACTCTTGATATCAATCAAAGAATTGAAGATGAATTCGCGAAAGATGCAAGCAGTCATTGATTGATCTACACTCAATAATCTCACTCAGATGCAGTTCTTCATTGACTTCTGCAATTTCTATCAACGCTTCATCAAGAACTTTTCGAAGATTGTTTGTTTAATGATTCAATTCATTCAAAAGAAAATCATATTTGAATGAAATGAAGTCTGTCAGATCGTCTTCAATCATATGAAGAGATGTATGATTGAAACTTCTATACTACGTCACTTTGATTAAACTTGTAAGACTATTCTCGAAATTGACTCATTCAACTACGTCAACAATGAAGTTCTCTCTCAATATGATGATGAAGAAGTACTACATTCAATTGTCTTCTATAGCAAGAACATGTTTTCTGCTGAATGCAACTACAAAATATATGATAAAGAACTTCTGATCATCATTTGAGCATTTGAACACTGACGACTTGAACTGAAGCTAACTGACATTTCTATCAAGATGTTCATCAATCATCAAGCGCTCATCTCATTGATGAAAGATAAAAAGCTGAGCAGATGTTAAATGCACTGAGTTCAGAAGCTCACTGACTTCAACTTCAGAATAATGTATTAATTTGACAAACAGAACATCAAGATCAATACATTAACTCGTTGAGCTGACATCATGTTCAAAGATTCAGAAGATGAGTGCATTTGCTATCAATGAATCACTATTCTGACTTTGAATTGAATGAAAATTGCTGATTTAAAGAAGAACATCAGTGAATCAATCTATAAACAGATTCTTGAGACTAATAAGATCAACGAGAATTGTACGCTACTTCGCGAAGCAATAGCAAGAGACAAGACACAATATGAAGATATCAAATTGAAGAATTGTTGAACTCAGAATGAAATCTTGTATCATGATAGTCAGCTATGAGTTTCGTTCAACGAGCTTTTACAAATGAATCTGATTCATGAGATGCATGATCAATCATCAGTTAATCATTCTGATATTCTTAGAACTGTGAAAGTCATAAAGCGAAACTACTATTGATCATTCATGCGAAAAACGATAGATCAATATATTTGAAACTGCTATATCTGTCAACGTTCAAAAACATCTAGAAATAAATCAAATGACTTGCTTCAATCTCTATCAATATCTGAACAGCGATGACAAGACATAGCAATGAACTTCATTATTGATTTATTTGATTCAAGCGAGTACAACGCTATTCTGACAATCATCTGCAGATTGTCAAAGAAAAGACATTATATTTCTTGCATCACTGATGATGAAGATATCACTGTTGAAAAGACAGCTGAAATGCTGATTCAATGAATATATTGAACTCATGATCTATCAAGCTTCATAGTATCTGATCGAGGTTTGCAATTCATTTCTATACTATGAAAGTTTCTTTGCAAACGACTGAGCATTTTCCTTCGATTGTTCATCGTCTATCATTCTCAGATCAACGATCAAAGCGAACGAGTCAATCAGAACATCAAGCGATATCTTTGATTCTTCTGTTTGTATATGCAGAATGACTGATTCAGATGACTACTCATGATTGAGTTTGTTGACAATAACGTCTTGTTCTCAATCATCTTCTTGATTCTTTTCTTCATGAACAAGAGCTTTCATTCTCGTATGAGCTTCGACTTTGACATCATCGAGTATGAAAGCACTCGCGAACGCTTGCAAATTGATCGAGTCAAGAATATATCTGAACAAATGAACAAGACATTAATCTTTGCTCATGAAGCTCTGATCAAAACACAGAAACAAATGATGAATCAAGCTAACAAGCATAGAAAGAAGATCAATTATAAGATTGAATCAAAGATATTTCTGAATGAACAAAACATTGTTACAGCGAGATTCTTCAAAAAATTGAATGACAAGATGCTCAATTCTTTCCAGATTATCAATCTTGTTGACTCATTCTATAAATTGAAACTATTCAAGACTATGCATATACATGATGTATTTCATTCAGAGCTTCTTCGTCTTGTCGTTAATGATTCTCTGTCTGATCAGACGAATGAACTCTCGAAATCAATAGTGATAAACGATGAAGACGAATGAAAAATCGATAATATATTAAACTTTCAATGATATCAAAGACGACTTCAATATCAAGTCAAATGAAAGAGTTATGACAACGATCTCAACTGATATAACGTTGACGACGACGAATTTATGAACACTCAAGAGATGATTGACGACTTTTATATCAAATATTCAAGAAAAGCGCACTAAGAAATAACATTCATGCGAACATGAATAGTCAAAGAGAGAAAGTAATGTTACGATTCTAGTCTTCGTTTATTCTTCGTCTATTCTTCGTCTAGTCTTCGCCTGGTTTCATTTTAATCAAGTCTAGCAAGAATCTGATCTAGAAGTGATGTCATTGAAACTCTGCATCATATGTGTAAGACGTCAACTCAATCAAGTTTAGCACAGAGTTAAGAAACACACATATAAGAATTGAGTTCTTTTCTGTAGATACTTTTCTTTCTTAGCATTTATCTATTAGTTAAATGACATTCATATGACTCGCTCTATGCTGATCTCTAACAAATCTATTTAAGATGATTGACAAGAAAAGATTTATAACAAGTTAGAAATCAACATCAATCATTTTGATATCAATAAAACTATTCTGATCTACGTTCACTTCAGAATCAAAGAAGACACAGTCAAAGCTACTTTAACTTGACATCAACAAGATTCATTGAATCTTTATGTCACAGTCAATGATCTGTTAAATGAACTTGCTTAGCTTTATGATGATCTTGACAAAGAGATAAACTTTTGAAGAAAATACGCTAATCTCACTCAAGAAAAGAGCAAATTCAATGAATTCTATTCAATGTTTCAGCGTCTGTTCTCTTATTTGAAATATCATGATAAACAGTTAATTATTAATCTACGAGACAAGATAGTTTATTGTTTTCATGCAGCTTGAAGTAGTCAGTTGATTCAATCAGAATCTTTTAATGAAATTCGTAGTTATTTGATTCATTTGAACAATAAGCATCGAGTCATGAATGACATCAAAGAAAAGAAATTCTTGATCAAAGTCGTGTGACGCGATTTTAACTAACGTCAAAGACATTAATCTACAAGCTGAAATCTGTTTCATCTGTTACAAATCAAATCATACTTTTAGAAAGTGTTCTGATCGATCTAGAGTTAATGTCTTAGAAGATGATGAGTTTAATCATTTGAACTTTGAGTCAGATTCTGATTCAAAAAACTAGTTATCTCTTTCAGAGTCATTAAAGAAATAGAGATCATATCTTTGTGCAGTCAAATCGAAGTTTTATTGAAAGAAAACTATTTTGAAAAGTCATTTCTGATCAATGCTTCTCTTATCTCTCAAAGCAATTCTTTCAGTCTTTGCTCTTTGATAGATAGTGATTTCGTCGTCTACACGCTGATACATGATCAGCTAGTCAATAAATTATGTTAGAAACTTGAAATACAATCTATATTATTAGCAAAAGAGAAGTTAATATAAGACTATGATGAAAAGCTAGTTAGAAAGACTATTACTCATAAGATTCTATTCAATTTCACGATCGAAAGTCATAAGAAATTGACTATGTCAATGCTAATAGCTGATATTGAGCATCATGAAGCTATATTGAGCAAATTCTGAATGAACAAAAATGAAATGTTATTGAACATGAGACATGATACTATCATATTCTCTGATCAATTAAATATTTCTATTTCGGTTTTTTTGATATCATCAAATACAAAGCACTCAAGTTAATTGCAATCAACTTTAATCTCTTCAGCAGCTCACAGCAAGATTTCTAAGATGCTCAAGCACTCAGTTTCATTCATTCAGAAAGAGTCATTCTTGATTCAAAACATAAACGTCGTTTCTTTTCAAGCACTAGTAAAACGAAAAAAGAAGAATTAAACAAAGATTTTTGCTATGTTCATTGAAGACATCGATAGAAAAATCGTCTACAATACTCAATGCAAACTAGATGTCATAAACATCTTCTCAGTCAATGAAACGACTCAGAATCTAGAAGATATTAAAGTCAAGCTATCATTGAAATATCAGAATTTTCTAAATGTCTTTGATCAAGCTCAAGCAGACAAGCTATTGTCTCATCATTTATATGATCATAAGATAGAGTTTACTAGTGATGTAACATCATCTCGCTGTTGAGCATATTGAATGTCTCTTTACAAGCTTCAGAAAGTAAAGAAATATTTGAATGAGAATCTTTTCAAAGAATTTATAATCTTTAGCAAAGCTTTGTATTTCTCACTTATTCTGTTCGCTTTAAAAGCGTTTGAAAATTTTATAATGTTGTGTTAACTATTGAAAGCTCAATGCTATTATCAAAAGAAATCACTATTCTTTATTACTCATAAATGAAGTGATTGACAAAATAGTTGATTGCAAGCATCTGACTCAATTAGATATCATTTCAACTTTCAACAAACTGCAAATGCATTCTAATAGTGAGAACTACACTATCTTTATCATTGCTTTAGAAGCATATAAATCAAAGATGTTACTCTTTAAACTTATCAATGATTCAATCTCGTTTCAGCAATATATAAATGATGTTTTATGAGACTTTCTAAATGACTTTTGTCAAGTCTATTTAGATGACATTCTGATTTACAGCAAAACTCAATGAGAATATAAACAACATATCAAAATGATATTGAATCGCTTATGAGAAGCTGATTTACAGATGAATATTCGAAAGTGTGAATTCAATGTAGAAGAAATCATCTTCTTAGAAGTCATAGTATCAGAACAAGATCTTCATATGAATTTTATTAAGATGAAAGTCATAGTCAACTGAACTACGTCGATCAATCTAAAAGAAGTTCAAAGCTTCGTAAGATTTATTAACTTCTATCATTGTTTCATTAAGAACTTCTCGAAGCTAGTTAAATTGTTCACTCAGTTAACTAGAAAAGACACGTTTTTTGTTTGAAACGAAGTTTGTGTTCAAGCTTTTGATGATCTAAAGAAACAAGTCAGCTCAATCTCAGTTCTACAACATTTCAATTCAAAACAACAGACTATTCTGAAAATCAATGCATCTGACTACGTCAAAGATGAAATACTATCACAGTATGATGATGAGAATGTTTTTCACTCAGTAGCATTCTACAGCAAAAGCATGATTCTTGCTGAATGCAATTATCACATTTATGACAAGAAATTGCTAGTCATTATTCAATGCTTTGAACATTGAAGACTTGAGCTTGAATGCATCAAATTGCTCATTCAGATGTTCATTGATCATCAGACTTTGAAGATCTTCATGAAAAACAAACAGTTAACTCAACGTCAAGTCAATTATCTAAACATTCTATTCAAGTTTAACTTTCAGATCATTTTTCAATCAGGCAAAATGAACATTAAAGTCAATGCTTTAATCAGAATGTCTCTGATCAACGTTTCTGAATCAACTCAGCGTACTGAAGATTGCTATCAGATCATTCTGACACTTGATAGAATAAATATTCTAGCTATTGAATCTGAAGTTGATCTTTATCAATGAGTAAAAAATGTCAACAAGACGAATGAGCTTTGCAATAAGTATAAACAAGCTATAAGCGAAAACAAGCTCAAGCTACATAGCATTGAATTGAAGCACTATGAGATCGTTGATGACGTTCTGTTCAGAAAAGATCTACTGTGAATTTCTGAGAATATGCATACAAAATTGCTAAAGAAAATTCATAATCAGTCTTTCGTCTCTCACTCTGACAATCAAAGAACTATTGATCTAGTTCAACGTTTCTACTATTGATCAGATCATCAAGCAACGATTAAGCATTACATTCAAAACTGTCATGTCTGTCAACAAAGCAAAATATCTAGAAATAGTATCAATGAACTTCTTCATTCTCTCTCAATTTTACAGAAACGCTGAAAAGATATAACTATGAACTTCATCACTGAGCTATCTCTATCAAAAGATTATAACATCATTTGCATAATCATATGTCATCTTATCAAGAAACGTCACTATGTCTTCTGTCATTGAGAAGACGAAAGTATTTCAGTCGAAGAAATGATTTGAATCATGCTATAAAACATTTATCAACTTCATGATTTATCTAGTTCTATTATTTCAGACAGAAACTCTCAATTCATATCAATGATGTGACAAAGTCTTTGTAAGTAACTAAGAATCACAGCTAGTCTATCAACAGTTTATCATTCTGAAATCAATAATCAATCAAAATGAGTTAATCAAGATGTTGAACGCGAATTAAGAATCTACTGTAACTACATGCAGAATGACTGAGCGAAATGACTTCTCATGATGAAATTCAGCGAGAATTTCAATATCTTCTTAATCATCTCAATGACTTCGTTCTACTTCAATAAGAGTTTTCATCTTCGAATGAGTTTCGATTCAGATACGATTGATTATGAAACAACTCATGAACGTCTTGAAGCTAGAAAGACAGATGATATTGCAATTTGAATGAAAAAGCTTCTTATCTTCAATCATCAGCAATTGAAAAAGATGAAGCAGATCATTGAAGCTCAGATTAGTAAACATAGACGAGACATTATTTATAAAGTAGACAACTGAGTTTGATTATTCTCTAGAAACATAAAAACAACTAAATCATGTAAAGATTTGAAAGACAAACAGCTAGAACTTTATCAAATCACTGTCAAAGTTGAGATCTTCTATCATCTTCATTTATTGATAAGCATGAAGCAGCTGCATTCAATGTTCAGCTCGAAGCTATTATGTTCTTATTTTCAAGACTCATTATCAGAACAGCATTTAAAATCTTCTAAATCATTGACAATCAAAGATGATGATCATTGAAAAATAGATGACATTTTGAACTCTAGACGTTATTGAGATCAAATACAATACAAGATCAAATGAACAGAACTAGATTGAAACGACGAATGATACTATGTTGATAAAGAAGAATTCAAGAGTTCAAAAAAAGTTCTAGTTGAATTTTATAATCTCTATTCAGACAAGTCACACTAAGTTAAAAAACAGTGAAAGTTTGCGTTTCATTTATTCTATTCATGTGAACATGAATTTTCAAAGAGAAAAGTAATGTTACGAATGTGTCAGAATTAATTAGAACTAGTCAATGATTTAGTCGAGATCTGATCTAGATCTGACTCAGATTTGACTCAGATATAACTCAACATCTTTTTTCTTTTCTAACATTTTCTAATCAGCTTCTATTGTCTTTTAGACAAACACACTTCTTTGTGTTACGAGTGATTAACAAATTTCTATGACAAACACATTTCTTTGTGTCACAAACATCTTTCAAATCAACATCTTTCTTGTGTTTCAACACGTCTTCTTTGAGACTAGCGTCAATCTGAGTAACTACTATATAGAGCATGTTCTTTTTGTCTTTTGTACCTTCTTTCTTCTGTATTCTTAAAGTCTTAGTTATAGCTATCTCTATAGATTAAACATTCTAGTCACGCACGCACTCTGATTAGTTTCTAGACATGATTTCAACATCAATCATCTCTTGAGCGTTCATAAATTCGTCATTGTCAGCGTTATATCAGTTGAGATCATTGTCATAGTTCTTTCATTTAACTTGATATTGAAGTCATCTTTGATATCATCGAAAGTTCAATATATCATCGATCTTTTATTCATTCTCATTTACTACTATTGATCTCAAAGAATTATTCTTCTGATCAGACAGAGAATCATCAACTGCAGAATGAAGAAGCTCTGAATGAAATACATCATGTATACACATAGTGTCTGATAGTTTCAATTTATAGAAGAAGTCAACAGAATCTGTGATCTTGAATGAATCAAGCATCTTGTCATCTAGCTTTTTGAAGAGTCTCGCTGTAACGATGTTTCTTTCGTTCAGAAACATCTTTGATTTGATTTTATAATTAACTTTCTTTCTATATTTGTTAGCTTGATTCATCATTTGTTCTTGTGTTTTGATCAGAGCTTCATGAGCGAAGATCAATGTCTTGTTCATTTGTTTAAATATATTCTTGACTCGATCAATCTGCAAGCGTTCGCAAGTGCTTTCATACTCGATGATGTCAGAATCGAAACTCATACAAGAATGAAAGTTCTTGTTCATGAAGAAGAGAATCAAGAAAATGACTGATGACAAGATGTTATTGTTGACAAACTCAATCATGAATAGTCACTTAAATCAGTCATTCTGCATTAAACTGATTGTCAAGTTAAGTTTCAATATCAATCTTCTGACTTGACTCAAGTACTTGATATCAACCTTCTGACTTAACTTGAATACTCGATTTCAACATTCTGACTCAACCTGATATCAATCTTGAGTCAATATCAGATTCGAGTTTTCAACTTAACTCATTAAGAAATCGAAAATGACATCAAATGTTAAGATTTACTATTTTTGAATCTATTACGTCATTATATTTGAAAGACTTACGTGAAACAAATAAATCTATTTCTCTTCTCGTTGTTTGCATTACCTTGTTGCATTATCAATAAAATATATTGCAAGATGTCTGATTCTGATAAGACATATGAATTATCAAGATCTTTAATCGAGAAAGAATCTAATTTCTCAATCGTTCATTCATTTACTTTCAGTAGTCTTCATTCTAATGAATTCATAAGTCAAGATTCACGAAACATCAATCAGAATTTCATCAAAAAGAAATGAACTCTTCAAGAAGCAATAAATAGAATTCATCGCGATACTTCTCTTCTAATATTAAGAGAGAATAATCAGTATGTTGAGTGAAGTGCTGATATCAATACTCAATTTCAACAATGATGACTACAGATATCTGTTGATGAAAGTGTTATCAACAAGACTCAAAGAAAGATAGATAATTCACTTTGAGTTAAGAAGATCGAAGTAAATAGACAATTTGACATCTGAAACAAGTTTATTCAAATGATCTTGACGTTGAAAGAATATTCTAAGATTTTATGCAAGAATTGTCTTAAAATTCTAGATCATTCTATGACTATTGATGAATCTAGTATGTTCAATATGATCAAGCATCTTAAGTCAAATGCTTGTCAGAAACGAAAACAACTCAACTTTCTTTCACAGCTCAAGATATCTTTCGATCATGTAAGTTCAATATGATAATGCAAATAAATAATGCAAAGTTGACGTATTTATAAAAGAAAAATCATATCAACTTATCATCTTAATTCAATCAACAGAATTGAGAAAAGATATTGTATCAAATCTTCGTTGCACTGAATTTGTCTTTTTGAATCATCGAAAACAAGCATTTTCGACAGTTACTACAAATGCTTCGTTCAGAGATTACTCTTGTGCATTGCACTAAACTGTCAAACATGATTTTCTCGAAATATGATGAAATTCAAGCAAAGATAAAGCAAGACTTAAAAGAGTCACGACAGATTTCTATTATGTTGAATGCATGATCTAGTTCTCAAAAAGTCGCTTATCTGAAAGTTTTGATATATTGAATGAATGTTACATTTCAATATTGTGAACATTTCATTGAATTTACGTCTCTTCAAGTTAAGCATACTGATCATCATTTGATGCAAAAGCTGTTCAAGATTTTGAATACATACAACATCAAGAACAAGCTTTTCAACATTGTTATTGATAATGCAAGCAACAATGACACTCTGAAGAAGAAGCTTGAAAGAGCGCTCAATCGACGCGATATTTCATGAAATAGAGCACAAAACTTGATATCTTGTATGACTCATATTATTAATCTAGTGACTCAAGAGTTTATCAGAGCTATTGAATCAAAAACTTTGAATGACAATTTCGCTGTGTCATTAAACGACGATCAAGTTGAGAATGTAATCACAAGCAATAATCTTTGCATTGTTGTCAAGAAGGTATTTATCAAGATGATAATGCAAAAAGATAATGCATTTACTAATTAATGAAACAGATTCGCACTATTACTATTGCTATCAACAGTTCTTCTCAACGAAAGCTTCGCTTTTTAAAGCTGCAAGCAACAAGATTTTGAAAATTGATACAAGACATTTGCATTCGCTGAAACTCTATTTATTTGATGCTTCAATGTGCATATCAACTGCGTGACATGATTGATACATGAATTGAGAAATTCTTGACAGATGCAAAGATTTAAGCTATTCAATTAAAGAAGAATGAATGATCACTAGTATTGCTTGTTGACAACATGTTAAATTCTTTCTACGAGCTAACTCTGATTGTATTTAGAATCATCAATGTTGATATACATTTAGAATTTTGAATGTTTGATGCTCTTTTGAATTATCTTAATGTTATTGAGACGATAGTACGTGATAATGCATGTACTTCACAAGCACTTGTTCTTCGAGCTTGCAAACTAGCTTTTAACAAGCTTGCAAAGTACTATTTCAAGATGAATAACAAAGATGAACTGATATACAATCTTGCTATGATTTTAAATTCTACTCAAAAGCTGAATTTGTATCAAGATTGAAATGCAAATGAGAATAATTCTCATTTTTATTACGATAAGTACAGAAAAGAATTCAAGAACTATTTTCATCATTATTATGAAGAGAGAACTACAACTGCAGAAGTCAGAGCGCAAGTGACTAGTGATGTTGATCAGATAATGCAATATGATAATGCAATTAATCATTTGTTAACAATGCTATAGTTTGTTGTGATGATTACATGAACTCTTCTTCAAAAAACTCAATGTCGCTCTGTATTTGTTAGTGAAGATGATTGATATCTTCACACTAATGCTATTGTCAAGAAGTTTTCAACATGAAAGTATTGAAGAGACAACGTCTTGAACTATTCAAGATTAACTCAAATAACTAAGAATGTTCTTTCATGTTCAATATTCTTTATAAATATTGAATGAACATTCAATCTTGCAAGAAGAGTTTGTTGATGAGATTGATCACAAATGACTTCAGAATCAGTTGAACAGATAATGCTTCTTAAGTATTATAATCATATCATGAACTTGAATTCTGAAAAGACTATCATTGAAGCATGAAATATTTATCATAGAAAAGAAGATGAAGATAATGTAATTGATGAATCTGATGATTTTTTCAAGATAAATTTGCAGAATGTTTTATGTTCTATTAATGTTTAGATGTTTAATATCATTTCATTTGAAGTTGCTTTTGCATTGTCAATGTATGTAGTATGATAACACACTTACAAGATAATGCAAAAAGATAATGCAGTTTATAGAGTGTATTGCTATGCTAGATAGCTTGATTTGATCAAGTTATTATGAATGCTATTTCTTGTTACAAACATGCCTGAATCGACCAGAATTCAGATGATGCTATGCCTAGTTTGAATCTAGCGCATTTCTATTGAACTCTTCGAGTCATTCTCAGCACTTCTTCTCGTTGTTCAGCACTTTCTTCATTCATCTCTTTCATCATTCTTTTAGGCAAACACATCTGACATATTACATCACATCTGTATCGAGCCTAGCGCAGCCTCAAGTCATTATTTATAGAAGAGCTTGCACTCTTTCTCTTCTGTATTCTTAATGTCTTGTTATAGCTATCTCTAAAGAGCAATACATACATATCAGTCTTGAGTCTCTTTGATTGAATGATCTAGGCATGATCTCAACATTACATTAAGAATCTCGTTTACCATACGATACAGATACTTATTACTCGTTCAATATACTCGTTCAGGCAGATCGAGTCTAAAGAAATTCGTTTACCTGGTGATCGACGCAATCGAAAGACAGAACAACACTAGAAAGTTTATAGAATCAACAGCGAGGCTGGTTGAATTGCTAGACGACTTACAGCTCATTAAGTACGCATCGTTCACCCCAATTAATAGAATCAGCGATAAAGAATCTTCGTTGATTGCTAGAGAATCAAATCGATCAAGAGAATCAATCAATCTTTAAATCAAACAACAAAAATGACTTCATCTTCTATTGTTGAGCATCGCTCTTCGCTCAATTCCTTTCTTTTAAAACATTCGTTCAATTCAACCTCTTCTTTCTTCTTCATCATGCCTCATCTCTTCAAAGAGCATTTCGAAGCTTCATTCTTCATTGTTGAAGATAATGACTCATTCGCTGAAATCATAACATCTTCTATGACTATGAAAGCTTTGAAGAAACGATGCGAAGAGCTGAAAGCTAGACTACAAGCTAGAGAGATTATCTCGTCATCGTCAACCTACTCTGAGCGTTCTAGATCTCAGAAAATACTCGATTCTTCGTTGTTCACTGATGAAAAGAACTCTACCTGAGAGAACTGGTATGAAAAAGTTCAGAACAAGCTAGAAATCAACGTCGATCTCTTTTCAAGTGAACGAGTCAAGCTGAGCTACGTACATTTCAGATTATTCGATGATGCAGCTGAGATCACTCAGTCAAAACGCGAACGTGACTGTTTCAACTCATACAAGATCGTCGATGAGCTTTTGAAAGAGCTAGCTCAGTTGTTCGATGACTCAGATAAAGAAGTCAACTTTCGTAGAAACTACTACAACTTGATTCAAGAACAGAAGAAATTCAGCAAGTTTTATACTCAATTTCAACGACTATTCTTCTACCTAGACTATCAAGAAAAACAGCTGATCGTCGACCTAAAGAATAAAATAAACTCTCGACTTCAATTCGCTTGAGTAACTCAATTGATTCAACTCAGTACTCTGAAAGAAATTCGTTTCTACCTCATTCAATTGAATAACAATCAACGAGCTATTCAAGAGATCAAGAATAGAGAAGCAATGATCAAAGCTTGAACAATTAAACAGATCATCTACGCTGAAGAATCAGTCAAAGCTACTCGTAGAATCATAGAAACGAAGATGACTGATCAGTCAAAACCACGCGATGCTGTTTTGACTAACGTCAAAGAAAATGACTTACTAATCGAAAACTGCTTTTTATGTCATAAGTCTGATCATACTTCTAAAGAGTGCTTGAATAGATCTTTCAGAATTAACGCATTAGATGACGAGTTTGATCATTCTTCGAACTTCGATTCAGAGTCTGATTCAAAAAACTAACCATCTCTTTCAGAGTCATCAAAAAGATAGAGATCATTTCTTTGTGCAATCTAATCGACGAAATTTCATCTATCGAAGAGAACTACTTCGAAAAGTTATTTCTAGTCGATGTCACTCTATTTTCGCAAGGCGAATTCTTCAAGCTACAATCTCTGATAGATAGTGACTTGATGATCTACATCTTGATTCATACAAAGCTAGTCGATCAAATATGTCAGAAGCTCGAAATTCAACTCATACAACTAGCTAAAGAGAAGTTAATAAGAGAATATGACGAAAAGCTGGCAAGAAAGATTATTACTCATAAAATTCTACTCAATCTCACAGTCGAAAGTCATAAGAAATTGACTGTTTCAATGTTAATAGCTGATATAGATCATCATGACGTCATATTGAAAAAGTTCTGAATGAACAAAAATGAAATACTACTAGATATGTGAAACGATGTCATCGTTTTTTCAAATCAATTAGAAGCTCTCATTTCTGTTTTTTCAATGTCAGTCAGAGCTTCACACTCAAAATGATCACGATCATCAAATTCTTCTATCAGTTCAGCTCTCAAAATGCTTCAACGATCAGCTTCTACTGCTTTGAAAAAGAACTTTTCTATGTTCAGTGTGAGAGCTGCATCTTTTCATGCACTGATTAAACGATCAAAGAAGAATTGCATCGAGATTTTCGCTATGTCGATCGAAGATATTGATAGGGAAATAGTCTACAACACTCAATGCGAACTGAACGTTTTAGACGTCGCTTTCATCGATGCATCAGCTCAAAATCTAGAAGACATCAAGGTCAAGCTATCTTCGAAATATCAGAATTTCATCGACGTGTTTGACTGAGCTCAAGTCGATAAGCTATCATCTCATCGTTCATATGATCATAAGATAGAACTCACTAACGATGTCACTTCTTCTAGATGCTGAGCTTATCGAATGTCACTCTACAAGCTTCAGAAGATCAAAGAATATCTGAATGAAAACCTGTCAAAGAGTTTTATTACTTCTAGCAAGACTTCATATTTCTCACTCGTTCTATTCGCTCTGAAGATCAATGATGATCTTCGCTTCTGCGTCGACTATTGAAAGCTCAATGTCATTACCAAAAGAAATCGCTACTCTCTATCGCTCATAGATGAGATGATTGGCAAAATCGTTGACTGCAAGCATCTGACTCGACTGAATATAATTTTCGCTTTCAACAAACTTCGTATGCATCTCGATAGTGAGAACTATACGATCTTCATTATCGCTCTAAGAGCGTACAAATCAAAGGTTCTATCATTCGAATTAACAAACGATTCGACCTCGTTTCAGCAATATATGAACGATGTTTTATGAGACTTTCTAAATGACTTTTGTCAAGCTTATTTAGACGACATTCTCATATACAGCAAGACTCAAAAGAAGCATAGACAACATGTCAAGATGATACTAGATCGTCTACGAGACGCTGATCTGCAGATAGATATTCGAAAGTGCGAATTCAACGTAGAAGAAACAGTCTTCTTAGAAGTCATAGTATCAGAACAAGATCTTTGCATGAACTCTATCAAAGTGAAAGCTATAGTCAATTGAGCTACATCTACTAACCTAAAAGAGATACAAGACTTCGTCGACTTCGTCAATTTCTATCGACGCTTCATCAAGAACTTTTTGAAACTAGTCAAGTCATTCACTCAGCTGACTTGAAAAGACACGTCTTTTGTTTGAAATGAAGTCTGCGTTGAAGTCTTTGACAATCTAAAGAAGCAGGTCAGCTCGATCTCAGTTCTACGTCATTTCGATGTCAAACGTCAAGCTATTTTGAAAATCAATGCATTCAACTATGTAAAAGACAACATACTATCTCAGTACGATGACGAGAATGTGCTTCACTCGATAGTCTTCTATAGCAAGAGCATGATTTCAGCTGAATGCAATTATCACATCTATGACAAGAAATTGCTAGCTATCATTCGATGTTTCGAACACTGACGACTTGAACTAGAGAGTACTGAGCTATCTATTTAAATGTTTACTGACCATCAGACTTTGAAGATCTTTATGAAAAACAAACAGCTGACTCAACGACAAGCGAACTATCTGAATATTCTATTGAAGTTTAACTTTCAGATTATCTTTCGATCAGGCAAAACAAACATCAAAGTCGATGCTTTAACTAGAATGTCGATGATCGATAGTTCTGAATCAGCTAAAGGCATAGATGATTGTTTTCAGACTATACTGATCTCGAATTGAATAAACGTTCTATCGATTGAGTTCGAAATCGAACCTGAATACGAGACTAATCTCTATCAATGCGTACATTTAGTCAATCAGAAGAATGAACTATGCAATGAGTATCGACAAGCTATGAACAAAGATGAACTGAAGCTTCATGACACGAAGCTAAAGAACTGTCAAATCATTGACAACGTTCTATTCAAAAAGAACCTACTATGAGTGTTGAAACAAATGCATACGAAATTGCTTCGAAATATTCACGATCAATCATCAATCTTGCACTCTGACATTAGACGAATGATTGATCTAGTTCAACGCTTCTACTATTGATCAGATCATCAAGCAACTATTCGACAATACATTCGAAACTGTCATGTCTGTCAGCGAAGCAAAGCATCTCAAGATGATACAAATGATTTGCTTCAGTCTCTATTGATCTTTCAGCAGCGTTGACAAGATATAGCTATGAACTTCATCACTGAGTTACTTCTATCGAAAAACTATAACATCATTTGCACGATCATATGTTGTCTCTTCAAAGAACGTCACTATGTTTCCTGTCATTGAGAAGATGATGACATCTCAATTGAAGAAACAGTATGAATCATGCTATGAAACGTCTATCGACTTCATGATCTACTCAGTTCTATCGTTTCGAATAAAGACTTTCAGTTCATATCAATCATGTGACAAAGTCTTTGCAAACGACTGAAGATCAAAGTCAATCTATCAACAGTCTATCATTCAGAGATCGATGATCAGTCGAAACGAGCTAATCAAGATGTTGAACGCGAACTTCGAATCTACTGCAATTACATGCAGAATGACTGAGCTAAATGACTTTCAATGATGAAATTCAGTGACAATTTCAATACGTTCTCGACTATCTTGATGACTTTTTTCTACTTCAATAAAGACTTTCACCCTCAAATGAGTTTCAATTCAGATACGACTGATTATGAAACGACTCGTCAACGTATTGAAGCTAGAAAGATCGATAACATTGTCACTCAAATGAGCGAACTTCTTATCTTTGACCGTCAACAATTGAAAAAGATCAAGCAGATCACTGAGACTCAGGTGAACAAGCATAGATGAGACGTTATTTATGAAGTAGATGATCAAGTTTGATTAGTCTTCGAAAACATCAAAATCACTAGATCATGCAAGAATTTGAAAGACAAGCAGCTCGATCTCTATTCAATCACAGTCAAAGTTGAGACCTTCTATCGCCTTCAGCTATCTAGAAGCATGAAGCATATACATTCAGTGTTCAGCTCGAAGTGTCTACGATCTTCATCAAACGACTCTCTATCGAGACAACACTCTGAACTCTCTAGATCATTAGTCATTGAAGAGAATGAAAAGCACTGAGAAGTAGACGATATATTGAACTTCAGGCGATATAAAGAAAGACTACAATACAAGGTCAAATGAATTGAAATAAATCATGACGATGAATGATACTATGTCGATAAAGGGAAATTCGATGACTCGAAGAAAGTTCTGAACGAATTTCACAAGCTATACTTGAATAAGTCGCACTAAATTGAAAACATGATGAATTTTTTGCTCTTATTTCTTTTCTATTCATGCAAACATGAATGTTCGAAGAAGAGAGTAATGTTACAAACATGTCTGAATTGATCAGAGTTCAGATGATGCTATGCCTAGTTTGAACCTAGCGCATCTCTATTGAACTCTTCGAGCCATTCTCAGCACTTCTTCTCGTTGTTCAGCACTTTCTTCATTCACTTCTTTCATCATTCTTTTAGACAAACACATCTGACATATTACATCACATCTGTATCGAGCCTAGCGCAGCCTCAAGTCATTATTTATAGAAGAGCTCGCACTCTTTCTCTTCTGTATTCTTAATGTCTTGTTATAGCTATCTCTAAAGAGCAATACATACATATCAGTCTTGAGTTTCTTTGATTGAATGATCTAGGCACGATTTCAACATTTCTATTCATGACTCAACTGAATTTCAAGATTGTGCATTAAAGTCTTCATGAGTATCAAATCTCTCTGCTGAATGATTACTTGCTTAACATGAATAGCAAGAAGATTGCTATCTGCATATGTAAAGCATGATATCAGTAAGTGTTGTAAAACATCAAGAGTAATGCAAATGAATAATGCATTTACTGACAAGAAATTCACATAGAAACGCTTTTATAATCTTTTGAAGAATAAGCAAAATCGAAGCTTGAATTCTGTAGTTCTTATCGCTCATTCTCTGACTAAGTTGATTCATATTAGTCTCATTCTGAAGAATTTTTCATACTAGTCTTTTGAATGAGATTTTAAATATTAACAAATTCGCAGCTTTCTGATAACAATGAATTTCTCAAAGAACGATGATTTCTGACTTTTATTTTCTCTTTGTCTGTCGCAATAAATTAGCTGTTGATTGCTTGATGCATTATCTGTTTGCATTATTTTCTCAATTCTATTTATCTTGCTTTCAAGCAAGATCTTGCTTTCAGACATGATCTTATGATCTTATCTTAATTCTTTCTCAATTCGATTTAATGAATATTTATCATCACAAGTTGACTTTTTCAAATCATTACATGATGCATCTTCACTTGACTTTCGTTCTAAATCAAGTCTGTCAGCAATGCACAACAAGAAATGCATTATTTAAATGCATTATCTGTCTGCTTGCAACGTGTCATGAATATGATGTAGATCATTCAATCATGATTTGAAAGATTGCAATAATTGAGTAAAAGATAGCAATAATTGAGTAAAGTGAAAGCAAAGTGAAGTACAATGTCAACAAAAGATGATGATTGAACAAACTGTGTTAATAGTATCACTTTTATGATGAATGTGTTGATTATATCACTATTATGATAAATGTGTTGATTGCATCACTGAGATGATGATTGTGATGATCACAGTTTTAAGATGATGAATGAATTTCAAAATTCAGTTCTAACTTTAATTTATCTACATTTCACATTTATTTTAACACTAACTTTATCTAGAATGATGTTAGAACGTTGCGTGATCAGAAAAGTCATCATGCAAAGTTTTCACTCATGCAACAACATTCTTTCTAACAGTCACAATTGATCTACGAAGAAGATTAATGACATGTCGATGTCAGTAAGAGATGAGAAGATACTACTAGTGAAAAAAACAACTCAGATGAAGAGTCTGCAAGTTGTAACTACAAGTGATTGAAGAATTTGCAACTCATCAACTGCGTTGATATTGAAACGTCTTCATCACATTGACAATGTCATTGAGTAATTGATGAAAAGATATCAGGTAGAATAGTTGTTTCAAGTATTGAGAGACGTGACTACAGTGCTTGAAGAAGTAATGACTTGTTGATCACGCTGATATATTGAGAAAGCTTGAGCTCATCTTCTTTACTTGACGTCAAGTCATTCATCTATTCACATGAAAAATTGAGAGCTCAAAAGAATGATCAGAACACATTCTCTTTCATTGATCAGAGTCAAACATCGAATGATTGCGATTGCACATTTATACTAACAATTCATTCAACGTCTACGTGACATAAGTCAAGTCAAGAGAAGAAAAGAATTACTCAGTACAATCACACTTTATTTTCTCATCATGTGTGTCTCTCTTTCATCACATATTTCTCTGCTCAATGAATGACAATCATTGAGTAAGAGAACACAGCTCTACGTATGTTACAATCATGAGCATCATGAATGCAAAGAAAACGTCTTTCGTCTTTGAATTGAAGATCGAATCGAAACATCGTTGTATAGAATATCATCAATGAAGAGCAGAGCAAAGATGATGCATCATAGTCAAACAGCACAGACACTCTCATCAAGAGTTTACTCAAGCATCACACACTGAATAGAAGCTATAGATTCATTACTTGATAACACAGTGTCAATCTCATTGTTTTGACTGCGTGAAGCAGTTGTATAAATGACGAGTGGTTTTCTCTCTCAGAGAGTTTTGTTCACTCAATATAAATAGCATAAAGTTTCTCATGAATTGAGTCTAAATCGATGTCACAAAAGTGTATAAATTACAATTACAATTACTAACTTTATCTACACTTCATATTTATTCTAACTCTAACTTTATTTACGTTTCACATCTATTCTAACTTTAACATTATCTACGTCTTATGTTTTTTCATTGAATTTATCTATTGTGACTAGAAAAAAGCACTTCAACATCACTATCAGATAAGAAGATTGTTATGCATTATTTATATGCATTATCATTGAGATTAATCAAGATTGCAGAATGTTCAATCTATTTAGTATCAAGTTGCAATTCATTGTGAGTAGAAATCAAGTTGTTGAATGAAACAAAGATCAAAAAATTCTTTATATCAAGCAGAATGTTGATCGAATCACTCTTTACAAGCAACTGACAAAGCTGAGAGTTATCAGCGTATATCAGAAAGTTTTGAAAGAGAAGCAGATGAACATGAAGAGCAATATGCAAGATACAATCACAGATGATTGAGTGAGAAAGAAGCTACATGATAATGCATTTGAGTAATGCATATATGTTTCAAAAGCTGATGATATAATAGCTCAATGCTTCAAGACGAATTTGATGAAGAAGATGAGAAAGAAGAAGACTGCGAAGCGAATGAATCTTGAAGCAATAATCATGAAGACGACGTTCAATACTACTTCTACTGTCAATGTATGTACTGTGTTTGATGTGAAAGATAAGACTAATGTATGAATTAAACTATTACATCACAAGATGAACTTGAAATGAATATTTCGAAATACATGATATCTATCATTGAACTAATTCAGCAACAAATTTTACATCATGAAGAATTAAATGACTTGAAGACGACGAATGATTCAGATGTCATACAAGAATTTGACAAATTCATGAGCACATTCTCAAGTGAAAAAAATGCGGTCAATAGAAAGATAGTTAAGTCACTAGATTCAACAGATGATCAGTCTGATGATATCATTGAGATTGATGATGATGACAAGAAGATGAAATTTAGCAAGAGAGATGATGATGCAGATATGATTGAGAACGAGAATGAGTATGACAAGAAGAAGAAGAATGAGAAGAAGAAGAAGAAGAAGAAGAAGAAGAAAAATTCTGAGATAATAGTTATCTCAGATTAGCAGTAGTAAATGAACAAGCATGAATTTTCTCTCATCAATTGCATTATTCTGTTGCATTATCAGACATTCAAATAAATATTAGTAGTACTTTGCTTCATGTCTTGACGAATCGAGTCGAGAATTTCAAGTCAATACTTGATCTCAATCTTCTGACTCAACTTGAATACTTGAGTTGAATCTTTTGACTCAACTTAAATACTCAAGTCAAGAATTCTGACTCGAATTGAGTCTTGACGAGTCAAGTACTCGACTCGAACTCAAGTACTTGACTCAACGCAATCAGTCTATTCTGCATATATGAACAGAAGAATCAAAAATATCACTTGACGTTCTGATTAACTCGTTCGCTTTAATCGTTGATCTGAGAATGATAAACAATGAACAATTGAAGAAAAATGCTCAGTCGTTTGCAAAGAAACTTTCATAGTATAGAGATGAATTGTAAATCTCAATTAAATACTATGAAGCTTGATAAATCATGAGTTCAATATACTTATTGAATCAGCATTTCAACTAACTTTTCAACAGTGATATTTTCTTCATCAATGATGCAAGAAATATAATGTCTTTCTTTTAACAATCTGCAGATGATTGTTAGAATAGCGTTGTACTCGCTTGAATCAAATAGATTAATAATGAAGTTCATTGCTATGTCTTGTCATCACTGTTCAGATATCAATAGAGATTAAAGCAAGTCATTTGATTTATCTTTAAATGTCTTTGAATGTTGACAGATATAGCAGTTTTGAATATATCAATCTATTGTTTTTCACATGAATGATCAATAGTAGTTTCGCTTTATGACTTTCACAGTTCTAAGAATATCAGAATGATCAACTGATGATTAATCATGCATCTCACGAATCAAATTCATTTGTAGAAGCTCGTTGAATGAAACTCATAGCTGACTATTATGATACAAGATTTCATTCTGAGTTCAACAATTCTTCAATTTGATATCTTTATATTGTGTCTTGTCTCTTGCTATTGCTTCGCGAAGTAGCGTACAATTCTCGTCGATCTCATTAGTCTCAAGAATCTGTTTATAGATTGATTCACTGATGTTCTTCTTTAAATCAGCAATTTTCATTCAATTCAAAGTCAGAATAATGATTCATTGATATCAAATGCACTCATCTTCTGAATCTTTGAGCATGACGTCAGCTTGATGAGTTAATGCATTAATCTTGATGTTTTGTTTATCAGATCAATACATTATTCTGAAGTTGAAATCAACAAACTTCTGAACTCAGTGCATCTGACATCTGCTCAGCTCTTTATCTTTCATCAACAAGATGAGTGCTTGATGATTGATGAACATCTTGATAGAAATGTCAGTTAATTTCAGTTCGAGTTGTCAGTGTTCAAATGCTCAAATGATGATCAGAAGTTTTTTATCATATATCTTGTAATTGCATTCAGCAAAAGACATGTTCTTGCTATAAAAGACAATTGAATGTAGTACTTCTTCATCATCATATTGAGAGAGAACTTCATCATTGACGTAGTTAAATGAGTTAATTTCAAGAATAGTCTCATGAGTTTAATCAAAGTGACGTAGTATAAAAGTCTCAATCATACATCTCTTCATATGATTGAAGACGATCTGACAGACTTCATTTCATTCAAATATGATCTTCTTTTGAATGAGTTGAATCATTGAACAAACAATCTTTGAAAAGTTCTTGATGAAGCATCAATAGAAATTTCAGAAGTCAATGAAGAACTGCATCTGAATGAGATTATTGAGTGTAGATCAATCAACGACTGCTTGTATCTTTCGAGAATTCATCTTCAGTTCTTCGATTGACATCAAAAGTTCTAGAAAGATGATTTTCTGCACATGAAACTCGCATTTGTTTATGTCTATCTGTAGATCAATCTCTCGTAGTTGATGCAAGATTAATCATACATGTCATTTGTATTTCTTTAAGATCTTGCTGTAGATGATAATGTCATTTAGATAAATCTGACAAAACTGATGTAGATATTTGAACAATACGTCGTTTATATAATGTTGATAAAACGTTGATTCATTGATTAATTCAAAGAGCATTACATGATATTTGTATAAATCGAAGAAGATAATAAAAATGATCAAATCTTCGTTATCTGAATGCATGCGTAGTTTGTTGAACGTGACAATGATATTTAATCAAGTCAGATACTTGCTTTCTTGTATATAAATGAAAGTCTCGTCTATCAATGACAAAGAATAGTGATTTCGTTTAATCAAAGCATTGAGCTCTCTGTAATCAACGCAAAAACGCAGACTATCGTCTTTCTTTTCAATGAACAAAATGAGTGAGACGTATGATGCAAAGCTGAAGAAAATGAATTCTTTGTTTAAATGATTAATCAGATACTTCTTTATCTTCTGAAGCTTATGATTGAACATTTGATATAGTCTGCTTCAAGAGAATGTTTCTTCATTGATCAATTCAATTTTGTAATCATAGAAATAATGCAATGATAGCTGATTGATCATTGCTCGATCGAAGATGTTTAAATAGTCATAATATTCAAAGAAAAGCTTAATCTTGACTTGCTCAAGAACTTCAACGTAAAAAAGCTTATGCAGATTCACTTCTTCGAACTTGTTTTTGACTGTAGTTATGAGTTGATTGATTTTCAAGACAATAACAGCAAAGATCTTGACATCTGATTGTTTGACTAACATTCTATATGTTGCTGTCTCTATCATTTCTATGTTCATTGAACTGAAAAAGAATGATTTCAGACTGAACGTTAACTTAGAATTGACGTTAGTCAAAGTCGCGTCATGCTGTTTTAACTGTTCAATGAACTTCTTGATTTGACTGAATTGAGATGTAATGAAAGTGAAAGATCTCTTCAGTATATGAGTAGAAGTCAAGCTCTTTCATTTCGTAATTGATTTATTGCTTGAGAATAAAGCAATTGATTTCTGACTAGTAGAGTTGAAATTCGAAAATCGAAGAAAATTGATTCACATATCAATTATTAGATTGATTTTATTCATTCATGTTTTTTCAAGAATTATTTGATGTTGATTTAATCAAGTGATCAACATAGAAACTGTGTCAATTGTATAATCTTAAACAGTTAGATTCAAATAAATGACATGAATAATGAGTTTCTTAACATAATGATTGTCAAATTCTTGAATTGATTTCACTTTGATCAAAGTCAAAGACTTGATTTGCAACTGATTATAAACAATCTGCGTAATCACTTCATCAATGAACGAATAGTCAGCAACTTCGATGTCAATCAATGACTTCAATGAGTAACTAATTTCATTGCTAGAAAGTACATATTCAGTAGTCAAAGATTCAGAAGCAAAAGAATCATTTAACATGCTTATTGTTGAAGAAATTAACACATCTTTCATTGCATCTTTGATGAAAGTCTCTAGTTTTTTGCCTCACTATCTTTGAAAGAAGACATTTTCTCATTCTTTTTATTCTTTAAAATGATGATTTCATGTAAATGAAGAGTGAAAGCTTAAGAAGCAAAAGTGTTGATCTTGTTCTGAGAACAGTTCTTTAACAAGTGATTTGAGATCTTGCAAGTATAGCAGATGATAAATGATCTTGCTGATTCAGAGATAAAAAAGATGATAAACTTAACATAATCAATTATCAAAGTTGTCACTGACAATGAAGTAACAGCACGTTTATCAGATATGACAGTGACTTTGATGATGATAATGCAACGTTTGCTGCGTAACTGATAGTTGACTCGCTGTTTATTATTCACATCTTGAAGAAAGATTCTTAAGTGAGTGAGCGAAGTAAAATTCTCAGAACAGATTGATAAAGCATTTTGCAAGCGATTATTGATTTTATTCTGAAGATTGTTCATCAGAGTGCAATCATCATAATTGAGATAATTGAATAGTTTCATAAAGTTGAAGTAAAAGACATTAAAAGACTTGTCTGCTTGTCTCAGAGCGTTGTATTCACGTCAAGACTTTCAATTCTTATTCAGTTCATCATATATTTCTTTTAAATGATCAAATAGCTCATAATTCAAAGTGAATGAATTCAAAGAATCAAAACAACGTTAAGCGAAGATGTGTTTTACAACATCATCTTCTAGTCTAGACATCATGTAAATAATACAAATAGTCTCATCATTGAATTGATCAACATTGACAATCAGCTTGTCGTTCATCTTGTTTCTTCAATCTTTTCAAGTTGATTCATCTTCATCAGTGAATATAGATGAATTTGAAAATTTGTAGAATCAATGACGTTTAATTTTTGAATGAGATGAACTTAGTAAATGTCTCTTGTCAAGTATGATTCTTGATAGAAGCATGCAATTTGATATCTTGTTGAGATAAATGATTTGTAGTAAATCGAGATTCAGTAGACTGTTGAGATTGAGACTGATCAGCTAAACGCTGTTTCTTTTTAAGACTCAATACTTTCTCTCATAGTTCAATGATAGTTTCTTCTTGAGTGTCTATTGTTGTTTAATTTGTCTTTAACTCATTAAGTCTTTTGATGTGATCAACTTGTAGATCGATTCATTGCTCATTGAGTTTCAAAGTCATGTCTCATTGATCTCTTAACTTGATCAGCATCTTGATGATCTCATCTGACTGATCAATAGCTCATTGACGAAGTTATTGACTTATGTTGATGTTTCATGAGATAGCGACATTTTGAGATCTCGCTGAAGCATTGAAAGAAATAAGAGAAACTCATTTACTAGCAATGCTTCTAAGCAAATGAGCTGTTCGTGACTCGACTGATTTAGAGTCGCGTGTCATTATGAGAAAGATAAAGATAAATAGATAAATTATGATAAGATTGAGTGATTGATTTGATAAATTTGAGTAAATTTGAATGTATGTTTTAATGAAAGTAATTCAAAGAATTTCTTGCGAATTTTCTGAATGAACGAAGTAGATTATTTTGTATCGTTTACACGTCGATAGCAGAATAGTTGAGTAGCATTTATCTACTGTTAGAGATCGATCTAAAGCGAGTCATAAAAGTGTCATTTAACTAATAGATAAATGCTAAGAAAGAAAAGTATTTACAGGAAAAAACTCGATTCTTATGTGTGTTTCTCAGCTCTGTGCTAAACTCAATTGAATTAATGTCTTACACATATGATGCAAAGTTTTAATGACATCACTTCTAAATAGACTGATCGTTGAGTCAAGTTTCAAGTTAACATTTTGAACTTGAATTGAGATCAAGTCGAGTTGCTCACATTTTCAACTCAATTCAAGTTGAGTTGCTCATATTTTCAACTTGACGCGACTCGACTCAACTGAGAATTGAGTCAACTCAACTTGACTCGCCAAGAACTTGAGCTTGACGTCAAGAAAGCTAAATATAGAAAACTTTTCGGTTTTTGACTTTTGTATTACCTTTTTGCATTATCTTTTAATAGAAAGTCATAAAGGAAAACATGAAGATTGTTTGATAGAAAGTCATAAAGGGAAACATGAAGGTCGTTTGATAGAAAGTCATAAAGAAAAACATGAAGATCATTTAATAAAGAGTCATGACGAGAAACATGAAGTCATGATGAGAAACATGAAGAAAAACATGAAGAGAAACATAAAGAGAAACATGAAGAAAGTCATGACGAGAAACATGAAGGGAAACATGAAGAGAAACATGAAGGGAAAACATGAAGGTTGTTTGACTTTGATAGAGAGTCATGACGGGAAAACATGGTAGAAAGTCATGAAGAAAATCATGAAGACTGTTTGATCAAGCTATTTACATTTATCTAATATCTTGTTGAGTTGAGTCGAATTTTCGAATCGAGTTATTGAATCAAGCTTCTCAATTCGACTTGAGTGCTCGAGTTCAACTTCTCAACTCAACTCAACACTTTTTCAAAAATCTTTCAATTTAACTTGACACTTTTTGAGTTGAGTACTTGATTTGAACTCAAGTACTTGACTTGACGCGATCAGTCTACTTCTAAATCAGATTCTTGCTAGACTTGATTAGAATGAAACCAGGCGAAAACTAGACGAAGAATAGACGAAGACTAGAATCATAACATTCTGCTTCTGCTTCAGCTGTCTGACTTGTAGCTTAACTATCAGCTGCTTCTTCTTCTTTTGTCTAGAGCTTGATGTTGAAGTGAAGAGTTTAAGATCTAGACGTAGTAGATTATTGATCTCTTTATTTCACATCTTTGTCTGTTGAGCTGAAGTTACAACAGCTCATTTTTGAATAGAAGGTTTTGAAGTAAATAGCTCAAAATTTAAATGTAGTAGAGAATTAATCTTCTTTTGTCATATCTTTGCTCATTGATTCTCTCTTCTTTCATCAACAATCTCTTGATTCATGATTCTTGCAGTATCATAATTACTCTCAATTTGATTGATCTTTTGCTTCTTTCTTTTATTGAGCTTAAGAAGTTTCTGATTAGTGACATTCTGAATAGTCGATTTCGTCATTGCTCGTATTGCTGCTTTACTCATCTTTTCAAGAATCTGACTAGAAATCATTTCTTTTATTGCTTGTTTAATAAGCTGCTGTACTTGTGAAATATTTGCAGATGTTAGAACGACTTCTAAATCATCTTTGAGATCAATGTATGTAACTGTAGTCTCGACAGACGTAGTTGAATGAATGACTATGTTGTACTGCTGTGATTGATTCAGTTTCTTAGAAGAAAAGTACTGAAGTTGTCATGATGAATTAACACATAGAAATTAGATCAGAGACTAGAATCAGAAGCTGAGTTGAAGGTCAAATCTGAGTTAGCTCTGAAACTTTATGACTCTGTCAAGACATCATTTAGACTACGTCATATCTTCGACTTAATATGTTATAAGTTATGTCATGCTTGACTTGACAATGCTTGACAAACTTTCTATAGTCAATCGATTTTCTCGAGTTATTAAGAGCTTCTTAATAATTAGCTTTATCATAAAATATATTCATTTTGTGCCTGCTTAGAATATCACATTGTCATATCATTCTTATAAATCTTGTCTATTCATTTAATAGACTCAATCATTACAGTTCTAATTATTTCAAACTCTTCTTAGAGATAATGATTTGATATTCAAGCATGATAACAGCAATGCAATTGCAACAGAATTGAAACGATGACATCTTGATCTTGCAAGACATCATATCAGAAAACAAATGTTGCATAATGAAATCAGAAAGTGAAGAAGCAGAAGATAAACTCTTTCTTGATATTGATGAACAGCTGACATGAGCAATGCTTCAACGTGATGAACTGCGAAAGAAACAGAAGCTAGCAGCTATTCAATCAGAGATTGAGACTCTGCAAGTCATTGAAATGACGAAGAAAAGTCGTTCAGCTTTCATTCAAGCTTTTACTGAGAACTTGAATGATTTACGCATCGTTTTCATAGTGTTGATGATGACAAAACGAAGTCATCACAAGATTGTTTTGCAAAAGCGAAGACTTTCAATGCTTTTGAAGAAGTATCATGACAAAACTATAAAAGAGCATAAAGAGTGAATTCGCGACATCGAAATCTCATTTTGAAATACTTCTTGACATTTTAAAAGTGATGAGAAAAAGATTTTGTACTGCATAATCTATCTCAAGAGTGAATCAAAGAAGCTTTGATTCAATCATGAAGAGACTATGTTTGCAACTCAGCAGACGTGATTCAATTTTATCAACTTTCTTCTTAATTTAATCGAGAATTTGATGAATCAAGATATAGACGTGATTTAGCAGTATGCGAATGCATTGCAACATTCAGATCAGATAATATGAATGTTTGCAGTTTATCTGAGCATTCTGAAACATCAACTTTCATTGTATAGTGATGAGCATAAGTGAGCTCATTTATTCATCAAGTTGAGATCTGAGCTGCATGTGATCATTACTAATGTGCAGTCAATTTTCATTACATGAGATGCATTAATCAATCTTGTCGCTCGATTGAAAATCAACTTGCAAAAGAAGCGCATCTTGTCGTTGAAACAATCTCAAGACAAAGACTTACATGATTGAGATAAAATCAATAAAAAGATTCATTTAAAGCGAAAGAAATCTCATTGATCAACTAAATTCAATTCTTCATCAAAGACAAGCTTGCACACTTCATCACATTATAGCAAGAATTTGTTCAATATAACGTGCTATATATGCAATCAAAAGAATCATTACTTTATTGATTGTAAAGATGAAAAGATCAAGAACAGGTCAAAAGAATCTGACTTAAATTGAGTATTCATCGATTCGATGTTACATATGAGTCATCTCAAGATTTCAAAAAAAGACAAGCTCTTGATGAATGCTTCAAATCATCGAGGGAAAAACAAGAAGTTCTCTTCGTAAAGACTTTTATATATAAAAAACATGTAATTCAGAGAAATCAGAAGACAGAAACAAAGATTCACATCAATATCAATGTCAAGATGAACGTGATTAGTTAACGTTTCATCATCAAGCAGAATATATCATTGCTGAACGTCGATCTTTCAAAATTTATCTGAATGAATGATCAGAATGTCTATTGTTATGACGTCTATAAGATGTGTTATTGACTGAGAGACAGCTGAAACATAGAGAAAAAAGATATAAGTATCTTCTATGCTATTGACAAGAAAGAATCTTTCTTGATCTTAAGTATGTTAAATATGCAATTCAAGCGTATTCAAATAAACACAGTTGCAAGAACATGATGTTTCAACGTGAATAAGTACGCATTTGAGTTGTTCTTTGCACAAGCATTTGCGAAAGCTTTACAAGATGAGTTTACTGTGTATGCTTTTGTCATGATCAACGTCATCAAAAAGTTGATTGTTGAACATCAAGTGAAAGCAATGAATAATGCAATAAGTTGTATCACAAACGCGCTTGAAACGCAGACTTTACTCGTTGAATTGAAAGAGTATAAAGATGTATTCTTGATAGAAAGTGCAAACAAACTGTCTTTGCATGAAGAACATGATCATGCAATCAAAATCACTGCAGAGTCATCGTATGAATCGTTGTATAATTTGTTAAACACAGAGTTAGTGACTCTGAGACAGTATCTAGATGATGTCTTAGTGAAAGAATGAATTAAGCACTTCATCAGCTTGACTGATGCATTTATTTTATTCATTCTCAAAAAGAATGATAGTCTTCATTTATGCGTGAACTATCAAGATCTGAATAAGATCACTGTCAAAAATCATCATTCACTGTCTTTAATTAATGAAACTTTAGACAGACTCAATAAAGTCAAGCAGTTCACTAAGTTAAATCTGAAGAATGTTTATCATCATCTCAGAATTCAACGTGAAGACGAGTGAAAGATAATGTTTCATACTTGTTATGATCACTTTGAATATATAATCATGTCGTTTGATTTGATCAATGCATCTGTCATCTTTCAGACTTATATTAATAAGATCTTGACAAAGCTTTTAAACAACTTTTGTATTGTTTATCTGAATGACATTCTAATCTTTTTCGTAGAGAAGACTGATCACGTAGATCACGTGAAGCAAATTCTTGAAAGATTAAGAAAGTTCAAGCTATGTGCTAGTTTGAAGAAGTGTGAATTCTTCATCACTAAAGTGAACTTTCTAGAATTTGTCATATTCACAGAGAGTGTTTCAATGAATTCAAGTAGAGTAGACATCATCAAAACGTGATTCATATCAAAGATGTATTGAAAAATACAAGTTTTTCTGAAGTTCATCAATTTCTATCGACGTTTTATACATCACTACTTTCAGATAGCAGAGTCTTTAACAGAACTGCTGAAAAATAGTGTAAAAGATGTAAAAATGAACTCATTCATATGATTGAGCGAAGCGAAACAAGCTTTTAATCAGCTTCGCGACGTCTTTATGAAGACATCTATTCTAAGACACTTTGACTCAGAGTGACATATACACATCGAGATCGACACATTCAATTATGCAGTCGTGAGTATTTTGTCTCAGTCAGATAACGAAGATCAGTGACATTTGATTGCATTCTGATTCAGAATGATGATAGACATTGAAAGAAACTATGAGACATATGATCAGAAGCTTCTAGTCATAGTAGCGATGTTTAAACACTGATGACACTATGTGAAAGACAGTTATCATACTGTCGAAGTTCTGACTGATCATAATAATCTGAAGAGTTTTATGAATGTTTAAGAGCTAAATGAAAGACAAGTCAGATGAGTCATGAGATTGTTGATCTGTAACTTTGAAATAGCACATAAATCAGGAAAGACAAACTTAATCAATGCGTCATCAAGATGATCTGACTATAAAAATGAGAACATTTTTGCAAATCATTTGCTGCTCACTTTGCAGCGAAAGCTGACTAGAATAGAAAGCTTAAATAGCTTTATATTCGTAGCGATCAGAGAACTATACTGTATACAAGTGATTAACGATGTCGAGAAAATGTTCATTCACAGTATAAGTATGAACAAATATTCAGCAGAACATGTCGAGAGCAGACTGCAAGATGAAACTCACTGATAAACATGAGTAATTAATGATGTTGAGAAGATGTTCGTTCACAATGTCAGTGAAAGAAGATATTCAGTCAATCATATTAAAAGCATGTTGTTAAATGAAATCTACTGTACATGAGTGATTAACGAAGTCGAGAAGATGTCTGTTCACAATGTCAGTGAAAACACGAGTATGTATTCAGCAATGCATGTCAGAAGTATGCTGCTGAGAATCATGACTTTAGCAGTGCAAAAGACACATTTAGATGAAGTACATTTCTTAAGAAGTAGAATTTCTCGATCTGAGTTTGAAAACTTAAGAAGATATAATGATGAAATGTTGATTCATAAAGATTGCAACGTAGCTGAGAAACAGCTTAATTTTGTTGCTGAAACTGTTGATTGCAAACAACTCATTTCACGTGCAATTGTCAGAGTATTGACAATTCATGAAATGACATACAACTTCAGTAGTAAATTCATAGTTGAGCTCATCAAGATTTTACAGCAAGAAGATGAATTTGCTGTGAGATTAAAAGCAGACGAAACAACGAGTATATAAAAGAGTGACGTTGAAGCTTGAACATTGAATAGTCAAGAAATAATAAAGTACAATGAATCATTGTATGTTTCAGAAAATCTTTCTGTCAGAGAAGAGCTATTGAAACGTCATCATGATAACTCGTTAGCAAGATATTTTGATTTTGACAAGATCAATGAGCTATTAGATTGCAAATATTACTGAAAAAGTATGATCAAGAATGTCAAAGAGTATATAAATACTTGTGACATTTGTCAGAGAATGAAGATGAAACGTCATTTATCATATGACGAGTTGAGATCATTACTTCAATTCACAAATTCATGAAAAGAAATTACTATGAATTTCATAACAGATCTGTCGTCTAGTAAATGAAAAGAAGTTGTGTATGACTTAATTCTCATGATAGTCAATCACTACATAAAGATGATACATTATCTATCTACAAAGAAGACTCTGACTGTTGTAAAGTTAGCAAAGTTGTTCTTTGAGCAGATTGCTTTAAGATATGAGATATCGAATGATATAACTATTGATAAAGATAGTCTATTTATCAGTGCATTCTGATCAAAGATCTGCTATCATGCGAAGATGAAACGACGACTAAGCATTGCTTTTCATTCGTAAACAGACAATCAGACAGAACAACAGAATCAAACACTGAAACATTATCTACGAGTATATTGTTTAGAAAAGCAAGACGACTGAGCTACGCTTTTACTCATAGTCGAGTTCATGTATCATCAGACAAAGCACTTTTCGTTGAGCTGTAGTTTCTTTAAAGTCATGTATGATTACAAGTCAATCTTTGACATACACATTGAGAATGATGCTATGAAAGAAGAAGTGTCAGCAGCAAAAGAATATGTTGAAATGCTGCAAGATGTGTGAAACACGTTGATGCAATGATGACAAAACGCAATTAATGCTCAGACAAAGTACTATAATTGAAAACATAAGTCTAAGTTCTTTAATGTTGATGATTTAATCATGCTATCAGCAAAAAATCTGAAGCAGAAAAAGTCAAGCAAAAAGCTATCAAATAAGTTAATAGAATTCTTTCACATACAGAAATCAGTAAACAAGCAAACATATTGTCTTGATCTTTCAATCATCTATAGAGTTCATTCTGTCTTTCATGTATTTCTCTTAGAGTTGTATAATTGTAGACTAAACAATGACTCTATACTCAATTATCTTGTACTCAAGCTTATTGATGATGAGCAAGAATGAAAGATAGAAAAGATTCTACAGAAGTGAAAAAGAAAGAGAATCTTATATTATAAGATACAATGAAAAGAATATCTCATTGAATATAATCAATGAATATCGAGCGAAGATATAAAAGATGTCTCAAAGCTTATAGAAGCTTTTGAAACGAGACTGAAACATGAGCGAAAAGCATAATTACTCACTTTCAAGCATAAATTCATTATTAGAAAAGAAGAATCACTGTATTATGATAGTTTCGCTCTCTAATGAAATGATCACATATGTAAATCAACAGACAGAAGAAAAAAGCGCAAAGATGCTCAAACGCGCTTGACAAGAAAGCGCAATCATCACGACACAACAAACATCATGCAATCATCACTTCATCAAACATCTTTCACACAGAGCAAGATCACAAACTTCTTCTTCTTTTTTATTGTCAGATTTACATTGAGACGTAAAGACAAAGATTTAAAAGACAACAGATTGTGCTAAAATATATCAGAACAATTAAAAATGCTGACAAAACAATATATAATTGAGATTGAATGTATTGCAAAGCGCTTTACATTCAGAATTTCTCTAACAATGTCATTGACAATTATTATCTTTTTGAGAATGAGCTTTTGAATCTTTAAAGATTCAAGTTTGTGAACTCTCTTAAAATGATTCTTCACATGAGTCATTGTTATCAATTTCTTGTAAAGAATTTTTTAATGAGCAGTAAATGTCTTCAGAGTAACATTCTCTTCTTCATTCTTAATTGCACTATCATGAATATTCTGCAGATGAAAGAATTCATTGACAGTCAAAATGCAAATGTCAAAAATCTAGATATTGAATCATGAGCATTTAGCAGATGTATCAGATAAATATACTCACTGCAATACAGAAATTCTCATTATTTGCACAGCAAGCACACTTCTTGTACATTGTCTTTCTTTGAAAAATGACATCACACAGCGATGTTTTATTCTTGATGTGTAGAACTCAAGCACACTTTATACAAATCATTCTATCTAGAACTTTGAAATCAGCAGCACTTCTTTCGCTTATTTCAACAATTGACAGCTGAAAAGCATCAGTAATAACATCAAGAAGTGAAATAAGTAAATCTCATCATTGTTTTTTGATTTCGCGAAGTTTGTGAATTCAACAAGATTGTCGATGAAGCATCAGCAATAATTTCTTTTCTCATCATCTTTTGAATTTTCTCTTCAATAGCTGAAATGTACTCGAAAGTTTAAATAGTAAAGATAATGAGCTTTCGATTAGAATTTGATGATGTTTGCATCATCACAAACAATTCAGCATCAGCAGCATGATAATCAAAACGCTTGATTGATGTCTTTTAAGCAGACTTACAATACTGTTAGTTGCAGTAATAGTCGTGAAATCTCAAGTGTGACATTACTTACTTTTGTAATAATCTTGATTCAAGCATTAGTTAACTTCATCATCTTACAACTTTCTCTGAGCATCGCTGTGCATTCACGACTCATGATCTAGATCTTTTACTCTTATGATACAGATATACTCAAAGTTTGTCAAAAGTAATCATACAATGATAAAAATATAATCATGATTGAAAAAGATGAAGTTGAAGAAAATGAAAAGTTGAGAGAAACTGAAAGAACAATAAACAAAACAACAATTGTTATTCACTCTTGTTTACATTCTATCATCTTAATCACATCATTTACTTAAAATGTAAACAATGTTTATGTGCTATTTACATGTCATCATTGCTGTCATCTACATCAATTACACATCACATATACTATCTACATTGTCATCTATACGCATTATAATTGAAGATGAATCATCATTCAATCAAAAGTTTCTCTTTTTCTTGTTTTCTCACAGAGATTTAAAGATTTTTATTGAGAGCTTCTAGAATGAATCAATGAATACGCGTCATCATTTATTAAACTAAACAAAGACATTAATTATTGAGATTGAGAATGAACTCACTTAGAAGAGAAAACAATTGTCATGATGAATTGACACATAAAGATTAGATTAGAAACTAGAATCAGAGACTGAGTTGAAGATCAGATCTAAGTTAGCTTTGAAACTTTATGATTCTGTCAAGACATCGTTTAGACTACGTCATATCTTCGACTTAATATGTCATGAGTTATGTCGTGCTCAACTTAACAATGCTTGACAAACTTTTTATAGTCAATCAATTCTCTCAAGTTATCGAGAGCTTCTTAATAATTAACTCTATCATAAAATATATTTATTCTGTGTCTGCTTAGAATATCACATTGTCATATCACTTTTATAGATCTCGTTTATTCATTTAGTAGACTTGATCATCACAGAAGTACTAATGCTGAGCTGAACGAAAGAAGTTTCATAGCTGTTCATGACTTTCTGATATTTAATGATGTAATTGCTTCATGTCGAGTCTGTTGATATATTTCTAGAAAGTTCGTTTTATTGATTGAGTAGCTGATCTCAAGTTGAGTAATTCACTGAACATGAAACTTGTATGCAGTAGTCAATGAAGCAAAGACTTCAACATCAAGTAATTGAAGCAAATGAGTAATGTGAGTTGAAAGACACAGTAGAATGATCTTCTGACTGATGCAATAGTCAATCATCTGAGTAGCAATATGAAAAGCATGATCATCAATTAATAACATTTGATATTCATCTTTCTGACAGATTTTAGTTTCTGAATCAAAGCATTTTTGAATTCAGACTAAACTCAATTTGTTGTTGATTCAGTCATTCTCACTTACAGCAATATGATCTTCTTTAAGTACTTTATATCAGATCTTCTGCTGTACTTTTTCTTTGAAGATAATTCATGACTTCAAGACTCTTTCATTCATAAATATATACTCAATCAATGAGACTCACTTTCGATTATCACATTGAATCATATGAGTCTTTTTTTCATACTTGAAAATCATGACTTGAAGCTTAGCAATAATTCTCTGCATGAATTTCTTTTCATTCATGTTGTAGATATTTTCTATCTTTATTTCATGCTCTTCTTTCAAACTTTGAAAAAGATTGAATCAGTCAGCTAAAATATCATAATTCTGAGTCATAGCACGCTCTTTGTCAAGCGAAGAAACATATGCTGTTTTGATTTGCGAATGATGTTTTAGAAACTTCTGAGATCAATTGATTTCAACTGACTTATCATCATTTTTTTTATTAATAGTTCTTAAGCTATTGAATGTACTTGCTTCACATGAGAAAATCAGTCTCAAGTCTAAAGACGTAGAATTCAGTCACGTATAGCTTCTTCTTCTTCTTGACTAAGTCTTTGAAATTGCTGATTGCATGCAGCAACAGTCTTTTGATTATTGATTCGATTTCAAAGAGTACTAGTTGATATTTCATATTGACGAGTGATTTTTGCTTGAAAGAAATTTTCGTTGACTGCTGAAGTCTCGTTTCAACGTGCATGAGCAAGCATTATGCACTTTTTCTGTGAAAGTTTTATATCTTCAGAAGATATGAAAAACATAGAAGAAATAAGAGAAGTGACTGTCATTGTTTTGCTGATATGTTGAAGAATTATATCAATAGAATATGAAATGTGAATTTTCAGCCCTATAGAGCTGTTCGACTGCTAAATTTAGTTGATTGCTAGGTGAACTCTTCTATTGATCAAAGCTATGCTGTATACAAGAAGCAATTAACTATTCATATGCAGAATTACCTTTCTTGCACTCAAGAAGATCTGTTAGAAGTCAGCATAGAATGAGTCATATGAATGTCATTTAACTAATAGATAAATGCTAAGAAAGAAAAGTATCTACAGAAAAGAACTCGATTCTTATATGTATGTTTCTCAGTTCTATGCTAGGCTCGATTGGGTTAACGTCTTACACATATGATGCAGAGTCTCAATGATATCATCTCTAGATCAGATTCTTGCTAAACTCAATTAGAATGAAATCAGGCGAAGACTAGGCAAAGAATAAACGAAGACTAGAATCATAACATTACTCTTCTTTCTTGACTATTCATGTTTACATGAATGTTGTTTCTTAGTGCGCTTTTCTTGAATATCTGGTATGAAATTCATCAATCATCTCTTGAGCGTTCATAAACTCGTCGTCGTCAGCGTTATATCAGTTGAGATCGTTGTCATAGCTCTTTCATTTGACTCGATATTGAAGTCGTCTTCAATATTGTTGAAAGTTCAATATATCGTCGATTTTTCATTTATCTTCATCGTTTATCACTATTGATCTCAAGAATTCATTCTTTTGATCAGGCAGAGAGTCATCAACGACAGAACGAAGAAGCTCTGAATGAAATACATCATGTATATGCATAGTCTTTGATAGTTTCAACTTATAGAATGAGTCAACAAAGTCTGTGATCTGAAAAGAATTGAGCATCTTGTCATTCAATTTCTTGAAGAGTCTCACTGTAATGATGTTTCGTTCGTTCAGAAACATCTTTGATTCAATTTCATAATTGATCTTCTTTCTATGCTTGTTAACTTGATTCATTATTTGTTCTCATGTTTTGATCAGAGCTTCGCGAGCGAAGATCAATGTCTTATTCATGTGATTAAATATATCTTCGGCTCGAGCAATCTGCAGACGTTCGCGAGTGCTTTCATACTTGATGATGTCAAGGTCGAAGCTCATACGAGAGTGAAAGTTCTTGTTCATGAAGAAGAGAGTCAATAAGATGATTAAAAACAAGACATTATTGTCAACAAACTTGATCATGAATAGTCACTTGAATCAGTCATTCTGCATGTATGAACAGAAGAAACGAAGATATCGCTCAACATTCTGATTGACTCGTTCGCTTTGATTGTCGATCTGAGAGTGATAGACAATGAACAATCAAAGAGAAATGCTCAGTCGTTTGCAAAGAAACTTTCAAAGAATGAAGATGAACTGAGAATCTCGATCAAATACAATGAAGCTTGGTAAATCGTGAGTTCAATATACTCATTGAAGCAACATTTCAGCTGTCTTTTCGACTGTGATATTTTCATCATCAGTGATGCAAGAAATATAATGTCTTTCTTTCAACAATTTGCAGATGACAGTCAGAATAGCGTTGTAGTTGTATGAATCAAATAGATCAATAATGAAGTTCATGACTATGTTCTATCATTGCTGTTTAAATATAGATAAAGGTTGAAGCAAGTCATTTAATTTATTTCTTGATGTCTTTGAACGTTGACATACGTAGCAGTTTTGAATATATCGATTCATCGTTTTTCGCATAGAAGATCAATAGTAATTTCGCTTTATGATCTTCACTGTTCTAAGAATTTCAGAATGATTAATCGACGATTGATCATGTACCTCACGAATCAGATTCATTTGTAGAAGTTCATTGAACGAAACTCATAGCTGACTATCATGAAACAAGATTTCATTCTGAGTTCAACAATTCTTTAATTTGATATCTTCATATTGTGCTTCGTCTCTTGCTATTGCTTCGCGAAGTAGCGTACAATTCTCGTCGATTTCATTCACGTCAAGAACTTGTCTATAGATTGATTGATTGTTATTCTTCTTTAGATCAGCGATCTTCATTCAATTCAATGTCAAAATAGTAGTTCTTTGATATCAAACGCGTTCATCGTTGAGATCTCTAGGCATGAAGTTAGCTTGATGAGTTAATGCATCGATCTTAATATTCTGTTTGTCAGATTGATACATTATCTTGAAGTTGAAGTCAGCTAGCTTTTGAATTCAACGCATCTGTCATTGACTCAGCTTCTTGTCTTTCATCAATGAGATGAGCGCTTGATGATTGATGAACATCTTGATAGAAATGTCGATCAGCTTCAGTTCAAGTCATCAATGTTCAAAAGCTCAAATTATGATCAGCAGTTTCTTATCATATATCTTGTAGTTGCATTCAGCAGAAGACATGTTCTTGCTATAGAAGACAATTGAATGTAGAACATCTTTGTCATCATATTGAGACAGAACTTTATCGTTGACGTAGTTGAATGAGTCAATTTCAAGAATGAAATCGCGAGTCTGATTAAAGTGACGAAGTATAAAAGTCTCAGTCATACATTTCTTCATGTGATTGAATGCAGTTTGACAGACTTTGTTTCATTCAAATATGATTTTCTTTTGAGTGAGTTGAATTATTGAACGAACAATCTTCGAAAAGTTCTTGATGAAGCGTTGATAGAAATTGCAGAAGTCAATGAAGAACTGCATCTGAGTGAGATTATTGAGTGTAGATCAATCAACGACTGCTTGCATCTTTCGTGAATTCATCTTAAGTCTCTCGATTGACATCAAAAGTTCTAAAAAGATGGTTTTCTGAACATGAAACTTGCATTTATTGATGTCTATCTGTAGATCAGCTTCTCGTAGTCTATTCAAGATCAATTGTACATGTTGCTTGTGTTTCTTCAAGATCTTGCTGTAAATGATAATGTCATCTAGATAAATCTGGCAAAACTGATGTAGATATTCAAACAATACGTCGTTCATATAGTGTTGATAGAACGTTGATTCATTGATTAATTTGAAGAGCATTACATGATATTTGTATGAGTTGAAGAAGATAATAAAGATAGTCAAATCTTCGCTATCTGAATGCATGCGTAGCTTGTTGAACGCGACAATGATGTTTAATCAAGTCAGATACTTGCTTTCTTGTATATGAGTGAAAGTCTCGTCTATCAATGACAAAGAGTAGCGATTTTGTTTGATCAAAGCATTGAGCTTTCTGTAATCGATGCAGAAACGCAGACTTTCATCTTTCTTTTCAGCGAACAAGATGAGCGAAACGTATGATGCAAAGCTGAAGAAAATGAATTCTTTGTTCAGATGTTTGATCAGATACTTCTTTATCTTCTGAAGCTTGTGATCGAACATTTGATATAGTCTGCTTCGCAAAAGCATTTCTTCATCGATCAACTTAATTTTGTGATCGTAGAAACGATGCAATGATAGCTGATTAATCATTGCTCGATCGAAGATATCTAAATAGTCGTGATATTCAAAGAAGAGCTTGATCTTGACTTGCTCAAGAACTTCAGCGTGAAAAAGCTCATGCAGATTCACTTCTTCAGACTTGTTTTCAACTGTAGTTATGAGTCGATCAATTTTTAAGATGATAACAGCAAAGATCTTAACGTCTGATTGTTTGACTAACATTCTATATGTCGCTGTCTCTATCATTGCTATGTTCATTGAACCTGACGTTGATTTAGGGATTTTGACGCTAGTTAAAGTCGCGTCACACGATTTTAACTGTTCAATTAGTTTAACTGACTTCTCATTGAACTGACTGAAAGAGAGTGATTTCAGACTGAGTTGAAAGATAGTGAAAGATCTCTTCAATATATAAGTAGAAGTTAAACTCTTCTGCTTTGTAGTTATCTTGTTGCTTGTAAGTAGAACAATTGATTTTGAATTGAGGGTGAAATTTGAAAATCGAAGAAAATCGATCTGCATATCAATTACTAGATTGATTTTGTTCATTCAGATTTTTTTGAGAATCATTAAAAGTTGTGTCAATCATATGATCTTGAACAGTTAGATTCAAATAAATGACATGAGTAATGAGTTTCTTAGCATAGTGATCGTCGAATTCTCGAATTGACTTCGCTTTGATCAAAGTCAGAGACTCAATTTGCAACTGATCACAAACAATCTGTGCAATCACTTCATCAATGAATGAATAGTCAGCAGCTTTGATGTCTATCAATGACTTCAATGAGTAACTAATTTCATTGCTAGAAAGTACACATTCAGTAGTCAAAGATTCAGAAGCAAAAGAATCATTTAACATGCTCATTGTTGAAGAAATTAACATTTCTTTCATCGCATCTTTGATGAAAGTCTCTAGTTTTTTGCCTTGCTATCTTCAAAAGAAGACATTTTCTCATTCTTTTTATTCTTTGAAATGACGATTTCATGTAGACGAAGAGTGAATGCACAAGATGCAGAAGTGTTAATCTTGTTCTGAGAGTAATTCTTGAACAAATGACTCGAAGTTTTACAAGTATAGCAAATGATAGACGATCTTGCTGACTCAAAGATAAAAGAGAGAGTAGACTTAACATAATTGATTATCAAAGTCATTACTGACAATGAAGTAGCAGCACATTTATCAGGTACGACAGTGACTTTGACAGTGACAGTGCAAAGCTGACTGCGTAGCTGATAGTTGACTCGCTGTTTATTATTCACATCTTGAAGAAAGATTTTAAAACAATGAAGTGAAGCGAAGTCTTCAAGACATACTGACAGAGCATTCTGCAAGCGATTGTTGATCTTATTCTGAAGATTGTTCATCAGAGTGCAATCGTTGTAGTCTAAATAGCTGAATAGCTTCATAAAGTTAAAGTAAAAGATGTTGAAGAGCTTGTCTGTTTATCTCAGAGCGTTGTACTTGCAACGACACTTTTGATTTCTATTCAGTTCATCATATATTTCTTTCAGATGCTCAAATAGCTCGTAGATTGAGATGTAAGAATGCGAAGCGTCATGATGATGTTAAGCGAAGATATGTTCAGCAGCATCATCTTCTAGTCTAGATATCACATAAACAATACAGATATTCTCATTATTGAAGTGATCGACATTTGTCTGAAGCTTGTCGTTCATCTTGACTCTTCAGCTATTTCATGTTGATTCATCTTCATTGATGAATACAGATGAGTTCAAAAACTTGAAAGACTTGTGATGATCATTATTGAATAAAGTGAACGACTCACGTCGAGTATGATTCTCGATAGATTGACGAGGTAGAGATTTCATAGAAACTCGAGATTCAGTAGATTGATGAGGTCAAAGCTGATTCGCTGAACACTGTTTCTTTTTTAGACTCAAGACTTTCTCTCGTAGTTTGATGATAGTCTCTTCTTGAGTGTCTATTGTCATTTAATTGATTTCTAGCTCATCAAGTCTCTTGATGTGATTGACTTGAACATCGATTCATTGCTCATTGAGTTTCAAAGTCATGTCTCGTTGATCTTTTAGCTCAATCAGCATCTTGATGATCTCGTCTGACTGATCAATAGCTCATTGACGAAGTTGTTGACTCATGTTGATGTTTCATGAAATAGCGACATTCTGAGATCTCGCTGAAGCATTGAAAGAAATAAGAAAAACTCGTTTATTAGCAATGCTTCTAAGCAGACGAGCTGTTCGTGACTCAACTGATTCAGAGTCGCGTGTCATTATGAGAAATTAAAGGTAAAGATAGGTAGGTTGTGAGAAGATTGAGTGATTGATTTGGTAAATTTGAGTAAATTTGAAGATGTGTTTTGATGAAAGTAATTCAAAGAATTTCTTGCGAATTTTCTGAATGAACGAAGTAGGTTATTTCGTATCATTTACACGTCGATAGCAGAGTAGTTGATTAGCATTTATCTACTGTTAGAGATCAGCATAGAGCGAGTCATATGAATGTCATTTAACTAATAGATAAATGCTAAGGAAGAAAAGTATCTACAGAAAAGAACTCAATTCTTATATGTGTGTTTCTCAGCTCTGTGCTAGGCTCGATTGGGTTGACGCCTTACACATATGATGCAGAGTCTCAATGATATCATCTCTAGATCAGATTCTCGCTAGGCTCGATTAGAATGAAACCAGGCGAAGGCTAGACGAAGAATAGACGAAGGCTAGAATTGTAACAAGATCAAGGCTGCATCAGTCGTCATCGTAATTGTATTTCTGAATATAACGAGATCATGTCACGATTTGTAGCGACAAGTACAATTACTGAATCAATCAATATTTATGAGTACTGAGCTTCTTTAAATATATCACAAACTGTTTTTGATACTGATGCTTTCTCTTCGTTCGTTGCAGCTAACGCTGCTTCTTTATTGATCTCAGCAGCTTCTTATAATTCTTCATTCGTTTACACTTCTCAATCATCATGTCGTGATGCTTGTAGTCTCAATGAAGAATCTGTTCAGGTTTTTGTTTGATCAACTTCAACAGTTTCAACAAATGCAACGACTATTGCAGGTAAGAATCAGTCTACGAATGATATCTTGAACAAGAACGAAACTAGATCTTATACTTTGATCTTGAGTGACTTTACATTGTATGTTAGTTTCATGCGTTTCAAGAATACAAATCTGAACTGATGTACAGTATCTCGCCATCAATTTATGTTGCATTTCAATCATTACTTATCTCTGATCACGATGATCATGTTGAATCATTCTACGCAAACAGCACTCTGTCTTTCACATCATTTCAACTTCGAACTGACGCTGAAATTACGGCTGTTGATCAGATTATCGAGGCGTATCAGAGCTATCTATGAACAGTAATGCAGCCTCGTGATCTTACAGTGTCAGTAATCATATCAAATCTTCTATTACAATGTTCTGAAAGCTTACGTACAGTTTACAGAGATTGTGAAGTCAAAAGCATCACAGAAATCGTTGAGAATTCATACAGAGAACGAAGCAATGCTATCGATTCATCGATATTCTATTCTACTATTCTACTGATGACTACACTGATAGAGACGAACTGAGATAAGCATCACCTGATACTTTTGTGCTTCTATATATGACATATGATTCTTGCAGTTCTTTAATATCAGTTCTCTCAGAGATTTACAAACTCGATTCAGTCTGATCAAGCTGCATGATTGATATATCGAATCTTTGAAATTCGTCACGAATATTACAGCTCGTTTCAGGTCTTTTCGATTCTGTTTCAACTTCAACGTTGCAAGCTGAAACAATTTCATCATCATCAGCTGCTTTTGTGTTCACAGCTGTTTCTAACACTTCGACATCGATTGCATCAGTCGAACCTTCGTCAAAATCGAATTCTTTCCCCGATCAGTCTAGCCTCGTCTTGAATTCTGAATTCAACCTGCATTCAGCGTCAAGCTCATGATTAGAAGACGAAAGTGAACCTAATTCTAGTCAAGGTTCTGGCTCAAATTTGAACTCTGGCTCAGAACTCACGAGTGCAAATACAGATAATGAAGAATCTAGAACTCTTGATAACAGCTCTAACTCTAGCTCTAATCTCAAACTCAGCGTCAAGTCAAAAGCTGATGCTTCAGATAGCGAGAGGGGCGGAAATCTCTAGCCAAGAAATCACTGAGTCTCAAAGTCAATATAGAAACTTCTCAATCGTGTTCTTAGACTTGATTTCTTCTACATCGTCAAGCTCAATTGTGATAGAATCTCATACGACTGTCATTTTTCCCAGTGAAGAACTCAGCATCAATGAAGCAACTTTAAGTGCTAGTACTGCTCTCATTACGCTCAACAACATTTCAGTCTCGATGACATCAACCTACGTAATAGTTAGAATCAGCAGTCTAACTTCGTTAAATAATTCTCTCAATCTTTCTTCAATAGACGACTATCATGTCGAAACAGCGTCAAATGATGACATTGTCATCGAAGAAACAACTTTATCACTGAAAGGCGCGGGAACGACAATAGCACGAATCGCGATATCGCTCGATTCTAATGACTTGATCATAGAAACTTCTACTTTCGCACTTTCATCATCAGTATCAGCTTCGTCACTGTCAATGATAGGAAATCAGCTTCTTCAGTTAGCTTCAAATGATGATATAATTCTGGCAGGCACGACGCTGTCTCAAGAAAGTTCTGAAACAACAGTGACAGGAACTGTCATCTTTCTTGACGCAAATGACTTAAGCATCGACACGTTCATGATTGCAATACAGTCGCTAGAATCAGCTTCAACTCTGTCATTAATAGAAGGTCAGCGATCTCAGATTGATTCAAAAGAAAACGCTGTCTTTGCTGAAACAACTCTGTCGCCGAAGCAATCTGAGATAATGATATCAGGCACTTCGATTTCTCTCGAGTCTAAAGACTTGTTGATAGAATCATTCACGATCGCAATACAGTCGTCAGCGTCAGTTTCAATTCTGTCATTGATAGAAGGTCAGCAATTTCAGGTTTATTTGAAAGAAAACGTTGTCTTTGCCGCGACAACTTTGACACTAGAACAATTCAATATAACAATATCAGGCACTTCGATTTCCCTATCTAAAGGTTTAGTCATAGAATCATTCACATATGCAACATCAGTTCTCTCGTTTGCTCTATCACTTCTCACAACAGACGGTCAGCAAGTTCAACAAGCAAAAAATGACGGTATCATCGTTGTCAGCACTACATTGTTACTCGACGCTTCAGGTCTCACAATCTCAGACACTTTGATATCACTCGAATTCGAGGGTCTGGTCATAGAATCATTCACATATGCAGTATCGTTCTCATCACTCATCTCAATACTCTCTATACTAGACGGTCAGCAAATTCAGGAAGATGCAAAAGGCGGCATAACAATCGCAGGTACTACACTGCTACCTGATGTCGTCGCAATAATGATATCAGGCATCTCTGTATCTCTTGATTCGACGAGCCTAGTAATCAACTCATTCACATACGTGTTTCTAAACTCAACATCAGCAGCTGTATCTACAATCAACGTCAATCTTATTGCGAGCGTGATCACTAGCGCGTTTGCGACTGAGTGTTACGAGCGTATCAAGACTGAACAAGGCTGAAGCTCTAATCAATTCGCAGTGAACGCTAGCGAGTTCTCTGCGTAATGATTAGAACTAATCAGCGAGCTAGTCAGGTTTGGCCCAGATATGACTCAGATATGCCTCAACACTCTTTTTCTTCCCCAACACTCTTTTCTTTCACCAACATCTTGTTCACCTACATCACATTCTTTTCATGTCACAAACACATTTCTTTCGAGCCTAGCGCAGTCTCTGAACATTACATAAATAGAAGCTTTTGTACCAACCTTCTTCTGTATTCTTAATATTCAGTTATAGTTACCTCTAAAGATCAAGCACTATCAACTCTGACCTTCATTGATTGTATCATCTAGGCATGATTCTGACATTATATTAAGAATTCGTTAACCACACGATACTGATCTCATTACTCATTCAACATACTCATCTAGGCAGAACGAGTCTAAAGAAATTCGTTTACCTGATGATCAACGATAATCGAAAGATAGAACAACACTAGAAGGTTGAATAGAATCAACGACAAGGCTGTTTGAATTGCTAGACTACTTATCGCTCATTAAGTACGCAAAGTTCACTCGATTATGAGAATCACGATAAAAAACCTTCGTGAATTGCTCAAGAATCAAATCGATCGATAGATTCAACGATAAAGAATCTTCGTTGTTTGCTAGAGAATCAATCAAATCAATCAACAAACAAATCTCATCTTCTTTGTTAAAGATTAAACATCACTCTATACGTCTTTCTTCTTCAATCGTCAAGCATTGTCATTCATTCAACTCTCTTTCAAAACAAATCTCATCATGCTTAGTCATTCGTTCACTGAAGAGCGTTTCGAAGAATTTCGAAATCGTTTCTCTCAAATCTCTGATGCTGATTCATCGAAATCACGAACGAAATCATCAAGTGCTGCATCATTCATTCATGAAGATGACGAATCATTCGCTGAAACGATAATACCTCTCGTGTTCTACGAAATCTGAAAGGCTCGAAGTCTAGCTCTTGATGAAGAAACAGATCGACTCTACGAGTTAGGTAAACAACAAGAAGACGAAATCAAAGAGTTGAAGATTAGACTTCAAGCTAAAGAAAACACTTCTTCTGATTTCATCTACTCTGAGCGTTCTAGGTCTCAAAAAATACCTGATTCTTCGCTGTTTACTGATGAAAAGAACTTTACTTGAAAGAACTGATACGGAAAAATTCAGAATAAACTAGAGATCAACGTCAATCTCTTTTCTAATGAACGAGTCAAATTGAGCTATATACATTCTAGATTATTCGATGATGCAGCTGAGATCATTCAAGCTAGACGCGAACGTGACTATGTCAATCTCTATAAGATCGTCGATGATCTTTTGAAAGAGCTAACTCAGTTGTTCAATGACTTGAATAAGAAAGTCAACTTTCGTAGAAAATACTACAACTTGATTCAAGAATTCAAGAAATTCAGTGAATTCTATACTCAGTTTCAACGTCTATCTTTCTATCTAGACTATCACGAGAAGTAACTGATCGCTGATCTGAAAGATAAAATACATCTTCATCTTCGTTTCGTTTGAGTAGATCAACTAGTTCAACCTGATTCTTTAAAAGAAATTCGTTTCTACCTGATTCATTTGAATAATGATCAGCGAGTCATTCGAGAGATCAAGAACAAGATCAAACGCGTTGATGATCTTTCTAAGACTATCTTTCATAGAGCGACTGTTGTCACTCAGTCAGTCGATCACTCGAAGTCTGACCAGCTAAAGTCGCGCGACGCGATTTTAACTAACGTCAAAGAAGCAGACATTCTAGTCGAAAGCTGTTTCATATGTCATAAATCAGGTCATAGCTCTAAAGAGTGTCTCGATCGACCTACTAGAATCAATGCAGTGAACAATGAATATGATCGCTTCGATTTCAATTCGAATTTCGATTCAAAAAACTAGTCATCTCTTTAAAAGTCATTGAAGAAATAGAGATTATATCTTTGTGCAAACTAGACGAAATTCTATCGAAAGAAAATTACTTTGAAAAGTCGTTTCTAATTGACACTCATCTCATCTCTCAGAATTGATCTTTCAGCCTTCGTTCTCTAATAGACAGTGATTCAGCCGTCTGCATGATCATACATTCTAACCTAGTCAATAAAGTATGCAAGAAACTGAGAATTCAACCTATATCACTGGCAAAAGAGAAGCTAATAAGAGATTATGATGAAAAGATATCTAAGAAGACAATCACTCATAAAATTCTACTCAATCTCATCATTGAAAGTCATAAGAAATTGACTGTATTAATGCTGATAGCTGATATCGATCATCATGAAGTCATATTGAGTAAGCTCTGAATGAACAAAAACGAAATATTATTGAATATGCGAAACGACGTCATTGTTTTTTCAAATCAATTGAATACTTCTATTTCGATTTTTCCGATTTCTCTCAATTCAAAGCACTCAAGTTGATCGCAGTCAACTTCGTCTTCTTCAACCACTCAGACTAAGATCTCTATGATGCTCAAACGACTCGTTCGAAAAGAATCATTCTCGATTCAAAGCATAGACGCAGCTTCGTTCAAAACGCTGTTGAATTGTTCAAAGAAGAACAAGATCGAAGTCTTTGCTCTATTCATGACGAACATCAATAGAAAAATCACGTACAATACTCAGAATGATTTGAACGCTCTAAACGTCTCTTCAATTGATGAAACGACTCAGAATTTGAAAGATATTAAAGCAAAGCTGTCATCAAAATATCATGAGTTTCTAGATGTTTTTGATCGAGCTCAATCAAATAAACTACCTTCTCATCGCTTTTACGACCATAAAATTGAGCTCATCAGTGATTCAACGCTTTCTCACTGTCGAGTCTATTGAATGTTCTCTGTCAAACTTCTGAAAGTAAAAAAGTACTTAAACGAGAATCTGTTGAAGAGATTCATCACTTCTAGCCAGACTCTCTATTTCTCTCTCGTTCTATTCGCTTTCAAGACAAATGAAGATCTTCGATTCTGCGTGAACTATCGAAAGCTAAATGTCATTTTCAAAAGAAATAGATATTCTCTATCGCTGATAAACGAGATCATTGATAAAATAGTGAGTTGCAAGCATCTGACTAGATTGAACATCATATCAGTGTTCAACAAACTTCAAATGCATCTTGATAGCGAGAATTACATCACTTTTATCACTGCTTTAGAAGCATATAAATACAAGATGCTATCATTCAAACTGACTAATGAATCGATCTTCTTTCAGCAATATATGAATGACGTTCTATGAGACTTTCTGAACGACTTTTGTCAAGTCTATCTTGATGACATTCTTATCTATAGCAAAACGAGAAAGAAACATAGAGATTACGTCAAACTAGTATTGAGTCGACTACGCGAAGCTGAACTGCAGATAAATATTCGAAAGTGCGAATTCGATGTAGAAGAGACTGTCTTTCTAGAAGTCATCGTATCAGAACTAGATCTTCGTATGAATCTCAGCAAAGTGACAGTCATAGTCAGCTGAATCACTTCAACCAATCTAAAAGAAATTCAGAGCTTCGTGAAATTTGTTAACTTCTATCGTCGTTTCATTAAGAACTTCTCGAAGCTAGTCAAATCATTCACTCAGCTGACTAGAAAGAACACGTCTTTTGTTTGAAACAAGATCTGTGTTCAAGTCTTTGACAATCTAAAGAAACAAGTCAGCTCGACCTCAGTACTTCGTCACTTCGACCTCAAACGACAAGCTATTCTGAAGACTGATGCTTCAAACTATGTAAAAGGTGAAATACTATCTCAGTACGATGACGAGAAAGTTCTTCATTCGATGATCTTCTACAGTAAAAGCATGATTTCTGCTGAAATCAATTATCACATCTATGACAAGAAATTGCTAGTCATTATTCGATGCTTCGAACACTGACGACTCAAGCTGAAATGCACTGAACTACTCATTCAGATGTTCATCAATCATCAGACTTTGAAAATCTTCATGAAAAACAAACAGTTGAGTCGATGACAAGTCAACTATCTGAACATTCTATCGAAGTTCAACTTTCAGATCATCTTTAGGTCAGGCAAAATGAACACTAAAGTTGATGCTTTAATCAGAATGTCTCTAGCGAACGTTTCTGAATCAGCTCAGCGTCTTGAAGATCATTTTCAGACTATTTTGACCTTTGATAGAGTCGATGTTCTACCTATTGAACCGAAAGCAAATCTCTATCAACGAGTACGAATGATCAATCAAACAGATGAGCTCTGCAGCGAATATAGACAAGCTATGAACGAAAACAAGCTCAAATTTCATATCACTAAACTGAAGAACTGCGAAATCATTGACGACGTTCTATTTAGGAAAGATCTACTGTGAGTCTCTGAGAACATGCACACGAAATTACTACAAGAAGTGCATGATCAATCTTCAACCTCTCACCTCGACAATAAACGAATCATTGACCTAGTTCAGCGTTTCTACTATTGATCAGATCATCGAGCTACTATTCGACGATACATTCGAAACTGTCATGCTTGTCAGCGAAGCAAAGTCTCTAGAGATAGCATCAATGAACTTCATCATTCTCTTTCGATTTCACAGAAACGCTGAAAAGATATAGCTATGAACTTCATCACTGAACTACTTCTGTCAGAAAACTATAACGTCATTTGCACAATCATATGTCATCTCATCAAAGAACGTCACTATGTTTTCTGTCATTGAAAAGACGATGACATCTCAGTCGAAGAAACGATTTGAATCATGCTATGAAACGTCTATCGACTGCATGATCTACTCAGTTCTATTGTTTCGAACAGAGACTTTCAATTCATATCGACTATGTGAAAAAGTCTTTGCAAGCGACTGAGAATCACAGCTAGTCTATTCACAGCCTATCATCTCGAGATTGATGATCAATTGAAACGAGTCAATCAAGACGTTGAACGAGAACTTAGAATCTACTGCAATTACATGCAGAACGACTGAGTCAAATGAATATCTATGATGAAATTCAGTGACAATTTCAATATCTTCTCAATCACTTCAATGACTTTCTTCTACTTCAATAAAGAATTTTACTCTCGAATGAGTTTCGATTCAGATACGACTGACTACGAAACAACTCGTGAACGACTTGAAGCTAGAAAAGCAGACGATATTGTCATTCGAATGAAAGAGCTACTGAACTTCGACCGTCAACAATTGAAAAAGACGAAGCTGACCATCGAAGTTCAGATCAATAAACATAGACGAAACGTCATCTATGAAGTAAATGACTGAGTTTGACTATCTTTCAGAAACGTCAAGACAACGAGACTCTGCAAAGATTTGAAAGACAAACAGCTAGATCTCTATCAAATCACTGTCAAAGTGAGTATCTTCTATCACCTTCGCCTATCAGTCAGCATGAAGCATCTGCATTCGATGTTCAGCTCGAAGCTACTGCGACTGTATTCAGAAGACTCTCTATCAGAACAGCATTCAGAATCACTCAGACTCATCACTATCGAGAATGATGAACATTGAAAGATAGACGATATATTGAACTTCAGACGCTATCGAGGCCGAATACAGTACAAAGTCAAATGAACAGATCTAGATAGAGATGACGAATGATACTATGTCGATAAAGGGAAATTCGATGACTCAGAGAAAGTTTTGAACGAATTTCATAAGTTATATTCAAACAAACCGCGCTAAAATATCGGAATAACTATCAACAAAAGTGAGCAAATGAACTACATTTATGCGAACATGAATTTTCGAAGAGAGAGGTAATGTTACGAGCGTATCAAGGCTGAACAAGGCTGAAGCTCTAATCAATTCGCAGTGAACGCTAGCGAGTTTCCTGCGTAATGATTAGGGCTAATCAGCGAGCTAGTCAGGTTTGACTCAGATATGACTCAGATATGTCTCAACACTCTTTTTCTTTCTCAACACTCTTTTCTTTCACCAACATCTTGTTCACTTACATCACATTCTTCTTGTGTCACAAACACATTTCTTTCGAGCCTAGCGCAGTCTCTGAACATTACATAAATAGAAGCTTTTGTACCAATCTTCTTCTGTATTCTTAATATTCAGTTATAGCTATCTCTAAAGATCAAGCACTATCAACTCTGACCTTCATTGATTGTATCATCTAGGCACGATTCTGACACTGAAAATGCGACAAATACATCAACGATTGACAATGAGAGCGTTGTCACAGTTACGGTACAAACGACTGCTACGTCAGAGATTGAGAGCGAGAGAGTTGCTACATTCACTGTAACAGCGACGAGCAACGACTTTCAAGATGAGTATAATCTCTTGTTGTCTGTGATCATGACTTTCAAATTTGATATTCTGACATTTGAGCTATGAGCATGAAATTCTCGAATCATTAGCTTGTATTGTTGAAAGTTTATGAAATAATATTTCTTAGTAATGTGTTACATCTGATTTGACGAAATTTGGTATTGTAGTAAGAAACTCAGAGAACTCGACAATCTCAACGACTGATTGAAGATATAAAGCAAGAAAAGCAGTCTTCGACAAGTCTTTAGTATTGCTTCGTTCTTGCGAAATTCAAGTCAAATATAAGTTTAATATGAAAGACTTCTGTATATACTCTTCTGTCTCACAGTGTTGATTTACAAATTGATCAAAATGTGAACACACTTTGAAACAATTCTATTCAGGTATGTATAGCATATTTCAAGAGAATCGATATTTGCACACTCAGTTTTCATACACGCACACTCAATTTCACTACATAAAAACTCATTCAAATTAGAATTAGTTACTGATATCTCGATCGATTAGAAATATCTTTATTTGTATGAGTGTCTCATCAAGAGTTAAGTATCTCTGAATCAACTGTTATTTTCAAGCTAATTTACACCTGAAATTGATCATAAAAGTCTTCATCATCTGATGCTTGCTTCTGAAACTACGAAATCTGTTCTACAACAGCTGAATCTTCATCACTTCTTCTACCTCGTTCTTTTTCTCTTTTTCTTGCTTTCTTTCTCTATCTTGCCCTAGTTACTATTGATATATGAGAGTCAGAGCGAATATGTGCATATATTGACTATCTAGTAGGTGAACTACTGAGAAAGAAAGAAGTGAGAGAAAGGTAAATACTCTGAATTCTCTGAATCTTCTAGCGCCAGCCCTATAGGGCTCGAAGCGGCTCGAAGCGAAGATTACTAATCACAGAAGTAACAGTACTGTTTTCTGTTTTCAACACTCTCTCTTAGAAATTAAAGCTTCATATGAAGCTATTCAGACTCTCTACTGACTGTATATTCATGCTCTTTTACTCGTTGACGTCATGCTTGACGGCAGCGTCGTTGCTCGACGCTAGTTTCATGACTGATTTGAACCTTAGGAATTTGCCTGAGTTCAGAGACTTGGTTAGATCGTTGATCATCAATTAATCAATGAGTATGATTGCTTTCTCTTCTACCTTATTTCGAACATAGTGATACGACGTATCAATGTGCTTAGCTCGAAAGTGATTGACGAGATTGCTACTCATTTTTATAGTCGACGAGCTTTCTCGTAATTCAAGAACTGACATTTCAAGCTCTTGTCATTAAGTTTTCGATGAGCTTTCTTGACTTTCTTCATTTTGAAAGATTCATATCGAAGCCTCAGCTTAGCAGTATCGACTGAGTAACAAACGATGTTTTCTATCAAAACTAGCTATAGCTCTGAAGACGAGCTCTCATTGTTTCCTTTCGAAACTAGCTCTAGCTCTGAAGACGAGCTTCTATTCGTGAGATCAGCAATCAGTCAGCTCTCTCTTGTGAGATCAACAATCAGTCAGCTCTCTCTTGTGAGATTGACAATCAATCAGCTCTCTCTTGTGAAATCGACAATTAATCAGCTTTCTCTTATGAGATCGATAATTGATCAGCTTTCTCTTGTGAGATCAGCAATCAGTCAGCTCTCTCTGATGAGATCAATCGATTTTACAATCAGTCAGCTTTCTCTTGTGAAATCGATTGATTCAGCAATCAGTCAGCTTTCTTCATATGATGATAGACTGTGCATTTTAATGTATGTAAATAGCTAAAATTAAACTTTTTGTCGTGTCACGTCTTATAGAGAGTTAGATTCAATGCAATGATAGAACTTCTGTTTTTGAGGTAGATGACAGTTATTACTGTCTTCTCTCATAGTCTTGTAGACAATTTGATGCTAGTCAGCGTAGCATAAGCTCGTTCAAAAAGAGTGTGAAAACATTGCTTTGCAAGTTCATTTTGACTTGAATTATATAATGTCATTGACTTTCATTTGATCTCATCAAGACTAGCTTTAGCTCTGAAAGTGAGCTTTTATTGTTTCATATCAAAACTCAAGCTTCATTCATATGATGAACTTTCTTCTGTGATGATAGACTGTGCATTCTAACATATGTAGATAGCTAAGATCAGACTTCTTGTCATGTCACGTCTCATAAAGAGTTATTTAGTTTCACGCAGTGATAGAACTTCTGTTCTTCAAATATGACTGTGAGCTTCATTCATATGATGAGCTTTCTTCTATGATGATAGACTGTGCATTCTAACGTATGTAAATAGCTAAGATCAAACTTCTTGTCATGTCACGTCTCATAGAAAGTTATTTAGTTTCACGCAGTGATAGAACTTCTGTTCTTCAGATATGACTGCAAGCTTCATTTATATGATGAGCTCTCTTTTATGATGATAAACTGTGCATTCTAACGTATGTAAATAGCTAAGATCAGACTTCTTGTCATGTCACGTTTCATAAAGAGTTATTTAGTTTCACGCAGTGATAAAACTTCTGTTCTTCAGATATGATTGTTCATTGAACAAGTTCTTGATGATCATCAATGATTTTCATGATCTTCGCATTTTCAGTGATTTTTATCAAAAAAGATGCATCATCATTGATTTAATTATTAAAGCTTAGTATTGAAAAATCTTCATCATATTTCTCAACTTTGATAACTATCTTATTTCGTTAAACATAACTAGATATTAATATCTTTTTCTCGTTTCACAAGTGAAACTGATTGACTTTCTCTGATGAGATCAATTGATTCAGCAATCAGTCAAAGTTTTCAATAATCTTTCTTCATATGATGATAAACTGTACATTCTAATGTAATTGTAATTGTAATTGTAATTCATACACTTTTGTGACATCGATTTAGACTCAACTCATGAGAAACTCTATGCTATTTATATCGACTGAACAAAACTCTCTGAGAAAGAAAATCACTCGTCGTTTATACAACTGCTTCACGCAGTCGAAACAATAAGATTGACACTGTGTTATCAAGTAATGAATCTATAGCTTCTATTCAGCGCGTGATGCTCAAGTAAACTCTTAATGAGTGTTTGTATTGTTCATTTATGACGCATCATCTTTGCTCTGCTCTTCATTGATGATATTTTATACAACGATGTCTCGATTCGATTCTTGATTCAAAGATAAAAGATGTTTTCTTTGCATTCATGATGCTCATGATTGTAACATACGTAGAGCTGCATTCTCTTGCTTAATGATTGTCATTCATTGCGCAGAGAAATATGTGATGAAAGAGAGATGCACACGATGAGAAGATAGAGTGTGATTGTACTGAGTAACTCTTTTCTTCTCTTGATTTGACTTGTGTCACGTAGACGTTGAATGAATTGTTAGTATAAACGTGCAATTGCAATCATTCAATGTTTGACTCTGATCAATGAAAGAGAATACGTTCTGATCATTCTCTTGAGCTCTTGATTTTTCATGTAGACAGATATATGACTTGACGTCAAGTAAAAAAGATGAGTTCAAGCTCTCTCAGTATATCAGCGTGATCAACGAGTCACTACTTCTTCGAACACTGTAGTCACGACTCTCAAACTGAGATCGACTATTCTATCTGATATCTTTTCATTAATTACTTGATGATACTGTTAATGTGATGAAGACGTTTCAGTATATTGATGCAATTGATGAGTCGCAAATTCTTTGATCACTTGTAGTCACGACTTTCATACTGAGATCGACTTTTTCACTAGATATCTTTTCATCTTTTACTGACATTGACATGTCATTAATCTTCTTCGTAGATTGATTGTGACTGTTAGAAGAAATGTTGTCGCGTAGATGAAAACTTTGCATGATCGACTTTTTCACTTACACAACATCTTAACATCATTCAAATTGCGTTGAATTGAGATCTCTTGACTCTTCTGACTTTTATTCAAACACAGAATAGAATCAAAAGATTCGTAGTTGACATCACAGACAGATGAATCTTGTTGTCAGTCAATTAATAATAGCATTAAAGAATATTATTCTTTGATAAAATTCTAGTTTTTATAAATTTAAAATCAATCAGCAATGAAACTCATCTGTATATGATGCTGACTATGAATCTACTGTTTAGCTACAGTAGAGTCTAAAGATTATCAAAAGTTTGAATAACATTGAGACGTTGCATGATGATGAAGTGCTGTGCATTGATTGCATGCAGAGTTTTTGCAATCGCGTAAACTTTGATAATCTCAATGCACATGCTACAAGCAATTTGCATGCAAATGAGAAAGTTAAATAGAATGCAGAACTACAAGAAAAATCGCTTATGAAAATCATTTAATTCAATATCTTGTCATTGTGATGACAAGAACTGAGACAGAACATTCTCATGTTTGATTTGTTGAGAATGATTAGCAGAAAGAACTTGAATCATGAACATTCTTTAAATTTACATGCTAACTATGTATAAATCTTGTTAAGACTGCGTGTCTGTTACTACAACATGAACAACTCATGAAATTCATTAAGTTCAACACAAGCAAACTCAAGAGTCTCATTAATATCATTTAACAAATGTTCAGACATAGACATTTTATATGTGAGCAATATGCTGATGAAAAGACTTTGTTAAAAGAAGAGAAACACAAGCGAATTAATAAAGAATGATCAAACTATGCTGTTTGATTAAAAGTGTAACATATGAATATCTTTGCAAGACATGATCAATTTGCATGAGAAAGATCTTTATAAATAATGTAAAATAAATGAGTTGCACATCTTACAAGTGAAGTAAGCATTTGCAAGACGTGATATACAATGATGATGACTGTTGATCTTAAGAATCTCACTTCTTCACTAAGTTTTGACTCTTAAATGTCTTGATGATAAAATTAATCTTTAGTTGAAGACATCATCTGTATAGCTTGAAAGAACAGTAATATATATCAATATGATTAAAGAAGAAATTGACTGCAATACATATGCATATTACAGATGAAACATCTGCAATTCATGCTTAAGAAGTAAACTGTTGAAATCTGAGCAATAAAAGATTTCATTTATCTTGAACTGTAAATCTGCTGCAAGAAACTATCTTTCGCTAAGAGAAAAATCAACATAGAAGTTGTATTTTATATATGTTGCATGCAACGTATGCAACATATTTTCAATAAACATTTCATTAGAAAATTAAAAAGATTTGACATGATGACTAGCATACAAATAGAAAGCTCAGTTATTAAGTTGAAATCAGACGTGCAAGTTCTGAAAGTACAACTAAACATGAAATTGCAATGAGATGTGCATCTTCGTCAAATCAAAGCGAATCACGTCACATGAATGCTAGCACTTAGTCAACTTTGTTGCAATCGTGCACTTTGAGTTAGTCTAACATAAATCATGTCAGACTATCATAGACTAGTATAGAACTAATGTTGACACGTTAGCGACCTAGTGTGTCTTCGTGAGTAAAACTCATGACGTGTTGCATTTTCTTTCTTCTTCAGCTTTGAACTTCTAGTTAGAATACACTCATATGATTCACTCTATGCAGACTCATAATATTAGTTCAAAGCTCATCAATCTTGCTATCAATGTGTAGATGATATAAAAACAAGCTACATCACTCAAACTTGAATCAGAATCGAAATTCGAAAATCAAGCTCAGAAGACTTGTTAGAAATCAAGAAATTTCTAGAACAAAACAGAAGAACATGAACGTGTTGCTCTAGACTAACTCTTTACTGAGCTCGTCGTCAGAACAGAAAAACAGAAGAACATGAACGTGTTGTTCTAGAACTGAAACCAGAAATTTTAGTCGAATTTCAATCAGCAACTTTCTACTCACACAATGACTAGAAGCACAGAATTAGAATCAGAATCAGTGAGCATTGCTCACTATAAACTTCAAAATGCTGAAAGAGAATCACTTCTATCACAGAATTAAACAGCATCAGAAAAAGAAGACACGAATGCATCATTGAATACAGAAGAAGAGAACACGAACGCGTTGCTTTTCAATTACGAAATGATCAAGATCAGCATCAGCATTGAACTGAATGCTTGAATAAGCACTCATAAAGCAGACAATCTCGTTGCGTTTATCAAGTACATATGTCAACAGCATGACATTGAAATCGAGATTCACAATGACATGATTCAGATGTTGAATGACATCAACAAGATCAACATTGAATTGAAAGCTATCAACATTGAGTTGAAAGCTACGCAAGCAACGTTGAACGTTGTTCAAACGCATCTACAGAAAGAGATGAAGAAAAAGAACATGATTATACATCATCTAGAAGCAATATCAAGTTGACTAAGCACTTTGATTTTGAAAGATCGATTCTCAAAGTCAATCAAGCTATCTGACTCATCTCTGTTTGAAGATTCAAAACAGAATGTAAATAATTGATTGTTTCAAATGCGAAACAAGCTGAAGATGAACAAGAATCATTTTTCTATTGAAGAAATGAAGATTGCATATGTGAAAAGTCGAGTCAGTGAAACGATGATCAAACACATAGTACTCAGAATGAGAAACATGATCACAAACTCATTTCTTGAAGCAAAAGAGATACTGTTGATCATAAATAAGATGTACAACGATTTCAATCAACGTCACACGACTCAACGACAGTTTTTGAAGCTGTATCAAAACAAAATCTTCTTTCATGAATTTTGAATGAAATTTCAGAAACTTAGTGCGAAACTAGAATACAATAACGAAACTCTACTAGATGATCTTCAGCATAAGATTAACTCAGATCTTCAGCAAGTCATGATCAACGAACGAACTATGAATTTGAACGAATTCGTTAATATCTGCATGCAAGTTGATGTTCGATTGACGAAATTGAATGCTTGATCAGCTCTCAAGACATCAACAACTTAAGTCGCTAGCTTTATTGCTAGCATCTTGACGACGATCACTATTGCAATCTCAGCTTCAATCTCTGCATGAAAGAAACTCAGAATATTGAACGTTGATTCTGCTAGAAAGAAGTTGTTTAAAAAAGAACTCTACTTCAAATGCAAGAAGTCAGAACATAAAGCATGTGACTGTCTTAAATCAGCTCAGATGCATGAAATTGCAGCAAATTCGAAAAACGATCTGTCTTCATCAAAGTAGTGACTGAGAATGATATACTCATATTTTGCTTCATCAGCATGCCTGATAATTCATTTGATTTCAAGTCGTTCATTGTTGATGTCATCTTGAATAGTCTAGAAAAGATATTCAGATCTTTCACTCTGATAGATACTGAAGTCATTGACATGACTTTCATTGATGAATCTTTGATGTCAAAGCTATGTGAACGCTTTGATATTCAGTCAATATTGCTGTTGAAATCAAAGTTGATTTGATTGTATGATAAAATCTCTGATCGAAAGTCGATTACACACGCTCTGTATACATTGATCATGATACAAGAACACAAGAATGAAATGATGTTTCTATTGATAACTCATTTAGATCAGCACAAGATAATCATTAAAAACTTCTGATTGAAAAAAAATCAAATGTTGATAAATTCTGCAAACAATTAATTAATATCATCATTGAAGATTTGAACATTGAAATCTGTTGTTTCTGAAGCAAGCAGTCAATCAGCATTTCACAGATCTGAATCAAACGAGATCTGCAAAATGAAATGAAAGAACTTGAACTTAATTGTTACATCAATGATCATCTTGAAGAAACTCATGAATCAGAAATCAGTGAATAGATTCATTGAATCTGCTCGATTCATTGAATCTGCTCTCATAGCAAAGCAAAGCATTCAAGTTAATCTCAATCAACTGAGACAAAGAGACTCGTCAATATTGTCATGATTGAAGTTGTTGCATATTGAACTTTAGTCAAGAATAAGAAGATCAAGATCTTCTTCTTGATCATTAGTGAAATCAACAAAGCGCTTAGCTCAGTCGAAGATTTCACGAAACTGAATGAAATGATTTCTGTCATGTCATTACATGAACTGAAGAAAAAGCTTTTGATAGTTTATCACGACTTTCTTAATGTTTTTGATAGAGAAAAGACAACGCAGTTGCCTTTGCATCAATCATACAATCATAAGATTGAATTAGAAAAAGAGAATCAATTCTCTAGAAGTCAATTGTATCTCATGTCAAGCTACAAGTTGCAGAAGGTCAAAGAGTATTTAAAAGAGAATTTGAAGAAGAAGTTCATCACACTCAGCAAAGCTTCTTTTGCTTCGTCAATACTGTTTGTCAAAAAGAAAGACAATAGTCTTCGCTTTTGCGTGAACTATTGAAAACTGAACGCTCTGATCAAAAGAAATCGTTATTCAATATTCTTGATAAACGAAGTACTAGCTCAAATTCAAGGCAGTAAGTATCTGACTCAACTCAACATTATCGTCACGTTCAATAAACTGCGCATGAGTTCAGAAAGCGAAGATTTAACTACTTTTATTTCTTTCTTCAACATTTACAAGTATAAAGTAATGCTCTTTGAATTGATCAATAAATTTGCTTTCTTTCAGCACTATATCAACGATGTGTTCTTCAACTGTCTGCATAAATTCTGTCAGACATACTTGAATGATATTCTCATTTACAGTAAGACATTGAAAGAACATAGAATTCATGTGAAAGAAGTGCTAGAAAAGCTTCGTGAAGTCAATTTACAAATAAACATTAACAAGTGCAAATTCAAAGATTCAGAAAATCTCATTTCTTAAACTACTGATATTCATCAATGATCTGCGAATGAATTCTCGAAAAGTAGATGTGATTTGAAACTGAAAAGTATCTTGATCATTGACTCACATGCAGATCTTCATTGACTTCTGCAATTTCTATCAACGATTCATAAAGAACTTTTCAAAGATCACTCAACTCATAATAAAGCTGACTCGAAAAGATCATTTCTTTGAATGAACAGAGATCTGTCAGATAATCTTTGAAGAACTGAAGCAACAAGTGATGACAGTCTTTGTTCTGAAGCATTTCAACTCAATCAGAGAAGCTATTTTGAAAACTGACTTCTTGAACTATGTCAACGACGAAGTATTGTCTCAGTATGACAATGAAGACATTCTACATTCAGTGATCTTTTATAGCAAGAACATAATTCTTGCAGAATGCAACTACAAGATTTATGACAAGAAATTGCTGATCATCATTCGCTGCTTGAAGCATTGACGTCTTGAATTGAAATGTACGAATATTTCAATCAAGATCTTCATCAATCATCTGAATTTAAAGTACTTCATGATCATCAAAGAACTGATCAGATGACAAGCTAAATGAGCTGAGAAGTTATCTGAATATAACTTCAAGATCATATATCAGTCGAGAAAACAGAATCTGAAAGTTGACGCGCTGATCAGAATGTCAGACGTCAAGTCAGTTGAAGCAAATAATGATCATAAGCTATATCAGCATCAGATGCTATTGTCAGAAGACAGATTTGAACTTCATTTAATAGAAGATGATCAGAAAGCTGATCAAGATCTGACTCAGACCTTGCTCAGATTTGACTCAGAATTTGACTCAGATTCAAAACTTGAATCAAAAGTTAATTAAAATTCGATTGAAGAGATGATTTCTATTCAGAATCAGATTAGAGTCGAAAATCAAACGAATCAACTATGCTTTGATATTTAAATAGTCATGAAACAGAATAGAAAGACTTGTCAAGATATTGATCTAGACAATTGCAAAGTACTTGATGAAGTACTCTGAAAAAATGATAGACTATGAGTTTCTCAGTCAATAATTATTCTATTAATAAGAGAAGCACATGATCTTTCAATCAGTGATCACTCTGACATGAATCAAACGTTGAACTTGCTGAGATGATCATATTGCTGGTCAAAGATGAGAACAATGATCAAGCGTTACATTCAAAACTGTTACGTTTGTCGTAGATCAAAAGCATTGAAAGATTGAATCAATGAACTGCTGAAGTCATTGCTCATACTCAAGCAGCGATGACAGAACATATCATTAGACTTCATTATTGATCTATCAGAAAGTGATGAAAGCAACGCGATTCTGACAGTCATAGATCAATTGTCTAAGAAACGACACTATATATCATGTTGATCAGATGACGAAGAAATCTTCGCAGAATAAACAGTCAAGCTACTGTTGATATGAGTCTTCAGAACTCATGAACTATCAAGATCAATAGTGTTTGATCGTGATTCACAATTCATATCAATTGTCTGAAAGTCTCTATGTCTGAGACTAGACATCAAGATGAAACTATTTATTGATTATCATTCTCAGATTAATGATTAGACAGAAAGAGCAAATCAGAATGTAGAATAATATCTACGAAGCTACTGCTCATATATGCAAGATGATTGATTCACCTGATTATTCATGATTGAATTTGTCAATAACAATGCTATTTTGTCATCAATTAAACAGTCAACGTTCTTTCTGAATAAGAGCTTTCATTCTCATATGAGCTTCAATTTGAATTCAATTGAATATGAGATCACTTGAGCTAGAATCGAAGCAGGCAAAGCAGAGAATATATTCAAACACATGAAATGATCACTAGCATTGATTAAGCAAGTCTTGACAAGAGTCAGAGTCACAATGAAGAAACAAATTAACAAGCATTGAAAGAAAATGATTTACAAGATAGATGACATAATGTTTCTGAATTCTAGAAACATAATGATCTCATGATCATCAAAGAAGCTAGATGATAAGATGCTAAAACTCTTCAAGATTCTGATCAAGATCAAACATGCTTATTGACTGAAACTATCATTGACTATGAAGATACATTCAGAGTTTGCATCAAATCTGCTGCAACTAAATTCAAAGAACTTGCTGAATGAACAACGAAATGAATCGTCTGACTTTATAGTGATTGATGACAAAGATGAATGAAAGATAAAGAATATACTGAATTTCAGACACTATGAACGAGATAAACGACTACAATATCATGTCAATTGAAAAGAATACGACGTCAATCTACATTGATACAACGTTGATGAAAGTGAATTCGAAGAATGCTTGAAGATTGTAAATGACTTTCATGAATGATATTCAAAAAGTCAAGATAAAAATCGACTTAAGAAAGATTGATTGAACTGCAGCAATGAGAACATTGCTAAATGAAGAAGAAGAGTAATGTTGCAATCATGCACTTCGAATTAGTCTAACATAAATCATGTCAGACTATCATAGACTAGTATAGAGCTGATGTTGACACGCTAGCGATCTAGCGTGTCTTCGTAAGTAAAACTCACGACGTGTTGCATTTTCTTTCTTCTTCAGCTTTGAACTTCTAGTTAAAATACACTCATATGATTCACTCTATGCAGACTCATAACAGACTTGAAGTCTTTACATGAAAGATAATCTTTACAAAAGCAAGATAAATATACTCAGCAGTAATAAGATCAGAAATTGCATTCAAAGCATCAGTCTGACATCAGCGAGAAAAAGAGAAAGAACTGTCAGACAAAGAATGCAGACTTGAAACATTACTGAATCAGACTCTGTGTCACGTCACAGAAATGTTCAAAAGAGTAAGCATCAAGACTCTGAAAGCAGAAATGTACACAAGCTTGCTGCATGTTCATCTGAACATGCTGCAAAACAAGATCACGTTACGCAGTTAAGTCAACAATCGTACGCAGAAAATCAGACAAGCATGCAAACTGATATGCACTCATCTGATGAGTGTCAATTGCATCATTTCTCACTTTCTCATCATCAAGAAAGTGATACTTCTGAACAACTCAATTCAAGAAGACGTGAAAATACAGTTGAGACTTGAGCAATTAGTTCTCGCTGCGATGATTTCAACTAGTGACAGCATCGCAATAGCGCAGTATCACAAAAGTCAGTGAAAGCAACGATAAAAAAATATAGAAAATGCATTGCAAATGTTCACATCATTTCGACACAAAGATTGCAGCTGTTCAACAAGATGATAAAGATGTGAAACAATCTTCAGAAAGTTGAAAGCACTTTTCTCATTTACATCAGAATTAAACGCATAAATCTGAATGTTTATCTGCACTTCAGAAACATTTCAGACGCAGATAGCATGTGATGTGACTGCGATTGAAATCATCAGATGACGAAACATGTATTCATGCATTGCTTGAACTGATCACATTTGCGATCAAGAATGTTACAAGATATCAACTTCTCAAACTATTGAATAATCATTGCTATCATGAAGAATCTCAGAGCAGCTGCAAGAATGATGATGAAAACGAAGCTTTTAAAGCAATTTAAAGTGACTAAGTCACTCATTTTCTAACGTGCAATCAACGCGAACTAATTTGATACATAGTCTCATAATGATAGTTTCAACTGCGCAAAGCAGTTGTATAAACAGCGAGTGATTTTCTATCTCAGAGAGTTTTGTTCACTTGATATAAATAGCATAAAGTCTCTCATGAGTTAACTTAATCAATGTCACAAGAATGTATGAATTTATTATTATTATTATTATAAATTTAAAATCAACAATAACATTTTTTAGTAAAACTTTAATTTTCATAAATTCAAATTTAAGCAACTTGTTATAAATTTGTATAAAGTAAATGATATAAGTGTATTTTAACTAGAAGTTCAAAGTTAAAGAAGAAAAATGTATAAACACGTTGTAAGTTTTATTTAAACTGATTATGTTGAGTCAAGTTATTGAGCTTAAGTCAAGTTCTTAACTCATCAAGATTTAATTTAAGTTGAAATTTTAAAATTAAGTATTTAAGTTGAGTCATGATGTTAATATTAAGTATTTAAGTTGAGTTATGATGTTAATATTAAGTATTAATTCAAATTCTTGATTTAAGTCATTAAAATATGATTTACTACTACTAATTTGTTGAATGATAATGTAATAGAATAATGCAATTGATTGAAGAAAGCTTATGCTTGAACTCATCTGAAATAGAAAAAAAGACGCGCAAAATCATGAAAATGAATTACTTAAACTATCTAAAGACAGAGCACATCATTGACATGATGCTTACGCTTCATTCTGATCATCAAGAACAAATGAGAAGCATCATTGATATGATGTTGATGAGTGAACAAGAGACAATTATTACTATCTTGTAGAAGAATTCAGTCAAGACAAAAAATATACAGAAGAAATTACATAAGCTGCAAGTACTTTATAAGTTCAATGAACGTAGAAACAACAAGCTGATGCTCTGAAAAGAGATGAGAAGTTTGACAGAGATGATAGAAAAGCTGACGTGTCAACGTGTTGCTGCATTGACTGTCAATCAATGCATGAAGAATCAGCTAAAAAGATTGAAAAAGATAATGAGCAGACTCGAAAAAGAGTTTGTGAAGAAGAGAAAACACGTCGACAGTTGAGTAAAGAAAGCGAGCGTGAAGTCAACAACATTATTTGAGAGTTATCTTATGTTCAACGTTAACATATCATCATCAGTGCGAAATCATTGTAAGAAATTTGAAGTAAAGATTTTCATCAAAGAGAAAGAAAAAGTAAAGAGAATCATGATGACAACAATGAAGAACATAGTGAGATGAGCGAGAGAAATTGACGTCAACGAGACGTTGTTGATGTGCAAGAACATAGAGATGATGAAGAGATAATCAAGACTGCTGATATTTCAAGTCAAGACAAAGAGCAGCAAAAGAACATTGAAGAAAAACGATTTTTGAATCAAAGAGATATTGTTGAATGCATGTCTGCATGAAATCAGTTTTGAAGTAGTGATACATGAAATTAAAGTCAAAGAAATGTCTAAGAACATAGAGAAGAAAGAAATGAGAACACTCATCAAGATCAATAAAGACATACATTCAGAAATGATGATTGAGAAGATTGAGTGACTCACAAAGAAAAGTGAGCAGAAGAAATATGTCTCGCTGATGATACACATAGTCAGCGCTGAGATGATAAACAAGCTGATCAATGAGAGAATATGTCATGAGATCAACATAAAGATCACACAGTTTTATGACTTAAGCTGCAAAGTGCATCAGTGTCTAAAGTGTCAAGAATATGATCACAAGACATACAAGTGCAAAAACAAGCAAAGATGCATTTATTGCATGCTGAATCATTGCTTGAAGCATTGTTCTTACAAACAGACTTGAGACATGTGAAAATGTGAAGCATGTCGAGACATACACAAAGTCTTTGACTCTCAATGTCATAAACAACAAGCTGAAAAAGAAAGAATAAAGAGAGTCACAAAGCACAGATTTCTATATCATGTCGTATGAGAGCAGAAAAAACTAAAAACAGCGACGTTAAAGACATTCATAGAAACATTTATCAGTCTGAAATCGCTGATGAACAACAACTTGAAGAGAAAGCAGAAGCATTCAATGAATGAAAGTCATCTGCTCAGCGCAATCATCACATCAGAAAACACTATACTAAATCACTTGATCAAGAAGTCAAGATCAAATGAATCAAAGTCAACGTCAGTCACATTGTTGTCAATATCATCTTCTGTTGAGAATCTTACAAGTGAAGCAAGTGCTTCGCAGACACTCAAGAGAATACTAAACAGTTTGAAATGTGAACTTTAATGTTTCAGCAAAAGAAGCTTCAAATACTACAGTACAACGTTCACAAGTTCAGAAACAAGATGATGATAGTGTTACTATATGAGAAAAAGATAAAGAACTATGACATTTTGATTCTTCAAGAACTCTGACAATTTGATGACATTTTTAAAGCATACTGCTCAGCAACTGTTGACTTCATGCTGAAGAATAATGAAGATAGAATCTGTTTCTACATAAACAAGAGAATCAACAGCAACATCTGATACTCAACATGACACTTCAAAGACGTAAACACAATTACGTTATAAATATTAACAGATGATGCACAGATGACTCAGAAAGCTATACACATTCATGAAGCATACAATTTGTCACTCAAAAATCATGAGATCATTCATGAAAAAGAAAATCTTTCAGACATTGAAAAGACGTTGCACATGTCGAGAGAAAGCATTCTTGTAGAAGACTTCAATCTGCATCACTTCACATGAGAAGAATCATTCTACTCAAGACAACATTTATTGTTGAACGAGTTAATTAAAATGATCATAAACATCGATGCATCGCTAGCATTATTTCAAGACACAATTATGAGAAATTATCAAGAATTTCAAATGACAATAGATTTGATCTTCACGACAGATGACATTATGAATCGATTAATATGATGCAAAATTAACGAAAAAATGAAAAACTTTTCAGATCATCTGTTGATACAGACAATTATAGATTTCAGAGTCTGCAAAAAGTCAGTGCGAAAATCGCGTTGCAACTGAAAGACAATGAATGAAGAAAAATTCATCAATACTTTGAAAGAACAAATGTTGAAATCATTGTTGAATCATGAAACGAAATGTCAATGCATAAATGAATACATCAAGCAATTGCTAAATGCACTGAAGAAGATCATCAAGATTTTCACTTTCTGAGCGAGATCACATGAAATGATTAAAGTAGAATGAACAAAGAAGTGTACAGAGATCATTAAAAGTGTGCAATGAATGAGAAGAAGTTGTTGAATCATCAACGACTGAACAAAGTACATTTGAGCATGTGATAAGAAGAGCAAGATCATCAGAAAACAGAAATGCAGTGAGTATTGAAAGATCATGCAGAATGTTGAACAATTCTCGAGAGAACTGTTCAAAACTGCGAAATGAGCAAGAAATGCAGTTGCAAACACATTGACTCAAGCAACAATTTTTTCTCTGATCAAGTCAGAATGCTCTGACATCATTACAACAATGCAGAATAAAGCGAAAATGATGTTTCAAACTCACTTTTCACTATCTTCAAAGATTTTCATGCTGAATACAATAAACTTTGAGTACTTGCTCTTGATTGAAGACGATGTTTCGCTGATACATCATGAAATTAAAAGAGTCATCTACAAAGCAACATCTGATAAGATATTGAAACACACGAAATACATAAATAAAATAATGCACAGACTTGTTGATAACACATCAGAACAAATACACTCTCTCTTTGAAAGATGTTTACAAAAGAGAATACAATCAACTCAGTTCAAGAGCGTAATCACAATAATGATGCAAAAGTCAAGCAAGAAAGATTACTTCAATGCAAAGATATATAAATTAATTGTGTTATTTAACACATTGAGCAAAATACTGAAGTTCATTGTATTCAAACGTCTGCAAAATGTCATAAAAGCTTGTGACTTAATATTGAACATTCAGATGAGAGCTTGCAAGCACAGATCAATAAATACGACTTTGCAACTAATCACAGAAAAGATATATACTATGTGAAGTAACATAAGAAGAAAAGTAGTCTCACTGCTGAGTCTGAATGAAAAAAGTGCGTTTGACAATGTGATACACAGCAAACTTTTACATGACATGAAGAAGAAAAAAGTTTCTAGATTGCTTCTCAAGTTTGTGAAGAACTTTCTGAGAAATCAACGCATCACAATCACAATTAATGACTACATGACGATGAAATGCAGCGTGAACGTTGACATATTACAAGATTCTTTGCTATCGTTGATATTATATCTGTTCTACAATGCAAACTTGTTAGAAGCATGTGATAACATCAAGCTGAGAACTAGCTTTATAAACTTCGTGAATGACATCAATATCTTGACATATGAAGAGTTTATAAAACGCAACTGCAGAGTTCTTAGCAAGATCTATGATAGATGCAAACAGTGATCAAAAATGTATGACATCAAATTCTTGATGACAAAGCATGAGCTGATTCACTTTACAAGAATTTCTAAATGATTCAATATGAAAGTTGATGTAGAGCTGATGAAACATCAGATTGACTCAAAATCAGATATCAGAGTCTTGAGAGTTCAACTGAACTTCAAGCTGAAATGAGTGACTCACATGCATCATATTGAAGCAAAACTAGTGATTAGACAAAAGATCATGCAGACAATCATTGAGTCTACTTGAGATTCATCAATGACGATGAGTAAGCAAATATACTTCGCGATGACATGCTCTCTGCTTAGTCACGAAGTCATCATATAATATACATCACAAAGAGTGAAAAATCATCGAAAGAATCTGAATGTCAAGCTGAAATCAGTGCAAGAAAGAGCATTGTGACAAATCATCAATGTTTATTGTGCAATATCAACAAAGACTCTACAGATAAAAATAAACATGATGTTGATAAATATTCACTTATGAAAGCTGATATAAAGATCAATAACAAACATGAACTCTTGAAAATCAGATGAAGTTATTGAGATGACAGTGCATTGAATTTGCAACAACTTAACACTCAAAAGAGATTGAAAATCAAAGCTGCGCAAGACATCTTTACAGCTGAAGCGAAAGTGAATGAAAGAAACACTCAAGCAGACAAAGATGAATTGAAGTCATCTTTACACAGCGACTCTCTGATCAGAGTTATCGAAGATAATTATAGTTGCAAACAAGAAAATGTTAATAAGATAACATAATCTCGACATGTTTGCATCAAAGCAAAGAGTTTACTCAAATGATAGTGACAGCAAAGATGATGTTACAGTGATTGTGATGAGAATAAACTGAGAGCTAAATAAAAGACTGAGAAGATTGACTTTAGTCATCACTCATCATGATAAACTGAAAAAGTTAGTCGCAAGAACAAAACATCTTGCAAACGTAATGATAGTGAATCAAGAGTGTCATGAAAAGATATACAAAGTATACAGTGATAATCAGACTTCTCTGAAAACAGTGAAAGCTATGATATCAACAAAAGATCAGACATGTCTGCAATGAGTTCAAATCATGCATGAAAGCATTTGATCTTAAGAAGTTACGCTGAAGTTACATTGAGTGACGAGACATGCAGAAGTACTCAAAAATGAAGCAATGAACAAGATGATTGATGATGCACACAATTTGTCTTTATTGCTGACTGAGCATCAATGCATTGAAGTGATGACAAGATTGATGCTCATACAGAAACAGATCAGATAAACATGAAGAATAGTCTGAAAAGAAAGATTCAACGCAGCTCATTTTTGATATTTGACATCAGAGATGACACATTGACATCTGCAACTGCACAAGAGTTATGCAAAGTTTTACAACGTGTTATTGATGCAACTATACATAAGAAAAATTGACTTCAATCAATTTTTATATGAAAGATGAGTACTTAATGTTGCTATGACAACATGCAAGTGTAACAGAGATCAAATGTTGATCAAGCACATTTTATTAACATGTTTTAAATGAAAGATAGAATGAAAGATGATGCAATGCAAAAAGAACATCACGAACTTGAGAAAGCTTCTAGAAATCATGAGCATGATGACAGTGATCATTCAAATGATACTTTCAACAAGCATACTGAATCAATTTCAGACTGTGATGTCATCAAAGAATCAGATGAAAGAGAAAGAAAGTAGAAAAGAAACAAGCTCATAAAGTTCTCACATTGAGAACAGTTACAGTATAGAGCGCAGAAAAAAGCGATAGTAGATACGAAAAGAGCGCTACGCTAGCGCAGCGTTCGCTACAATATATAGAATCTTGCATAGACTCATAATGAGTGTTGAATTGAGTAAGAATAAAAAAATAAAAACTTATGCTTGTTTAATTAAACTACTAATTTAAGATCATAATAATTTCAGAATTTTTCTTCTTCTTTTCATTCTCATTCTCATTCTTCTTTTTATATTTATACTTTATTATCTCTGTATTATTCTTTTTCTTGCTATACTTCACTTTATTATCATCATTATTGATTTCAATCACATTATTTAATTCATTATTATTTAACGTTAGTGAATTGAATATTTTTTGATCAATTGCATTTTTATTATTTAAAAATATATTCATAAACTTGCTGAATTCTTATACTGCATCTGAATTCTTCATCATCTTTAATTCATTCAGTTCTTTATAATGCAAAATGCGTTGCTGAATTATTTCAATGATAAATATCATGTATTTCAACATATTAATTTCAAGTTCATCTTGATTTGCAACAATTTAATATATACATTAGTTTTGTTTTTTACATTAAACACAGTACATACTTTGACAGTAAAAGTAATCTCAGATGCTATTTTTATAATTATAATATCAAGATTTGTTTACTTTGCAATTTTTTCTTTTATTTTCTTCATTAACTTGATTTTAAAGCATTAAGTTATCATACAATCAGCTTTTAAAACATATATACATTACTTAAATGCATAACTGACAACAAGATTCATCTGTACATGATGTCAACTATGAATCTTTTGATTCTATTTTGTTTTAAATAGAAGTCAGAAGAGTTAAAAGATCTCAATTCAACGCAGTTTGAATGATGTTAGAACGTTGCGTGATCAGAAAAGTCATCATGCAAAGTTTTCATTCATGTGACAACACTTCTTTCTAACAGTCACAATTAATTTATGAAGAAGATTAATGACATGTCAATGTCAGTAAAAGATGAAAAGATACTACTAGTAGAATAGTCAACTCAGATGAAGAGTCTGAAAGTCGTGACTATAAGTGATTAAAGAATTTGCAACTCATTGACTGCATTGATATTGAAACATTTTTATCACATCGACAATGTCATCAAGTAATTGATGAAAAGATATCAGATAGAATAAATGAATCAGATGATGAGTCTTGAGTTTGTAATTACATATGCTCAAAGAAGTAGTGATTCATCAATCATGCTGATATACTGAAAGAACTTGAACTCATCTTCTTTACTTGACGTCAAGTCATACATCTATCTACGTGAAAAATTGAGAGTGCATGAGAATGATCAGAATGCATCTCTACTATTGATCAGCTATGTTATGATTCTAGTCTTCGTCTATTCTTCGTCTAGTCTTCGCTCAGTCTTCGTTTATTCTTCGTCTAGTCTTTGCTCAGTCTTCGTTTATTCTTCGTTTAGTCTTCACTCAGTCTTCATCTAGTCTTCATCTAGTCTTCATCTGACATCAATTCTATCAAGTCTAGCACAGAGCTAGAACACACTCATATAACAGTGAGTTCTTTTCTGTAGATACTTTTCTTTCTTAGTATTTATCTATTAGTTAAATGACACTCATATGACTCGCTTTATGCTGACTTCTAACATTAGATAAATACTCATCAACTTTACTATCAACGTGTAGATGATATGAAACAATCTACTTCGTTTGTTTAGAAATTCGCAAGAAATTCTTCAAATTTGTATCACTTTTTATTTGCAAGAAATTCTTTGAATATTTAAATGAGCTAAGAACAATCAACTCAAGCTCATGAATCAGACGAGTCAAAACAATCTGTGTCAACTAGCAAGTCTGCTTCAAAGACGTTATCAATGCAATGATTTATCTACTCACATCGCTTTATTTATCAGTGAATTGATCTATCTGATGTTTCTGTGTCAACTAGTGAGTCTGCTACAAGAACAGATAACGATTGATCTTGTTGACTGAGTTAGTCATTCAAAGTGAGTCTGCTACAACGACAATTCACTCGATTTAGCAACGAATCATCTTTTATTCATATCTTCTACGACTTATCTTTATTCACAAAATTGACAAACAACAGCAAGATGATATGTACTGAGAACAGAATGAAACATATACTATATGTCTGAAACCACGAAAATATAAGCTAAAATTCGTTCATCATTGAATATTTGAAGCTGAATAAAAAGAGTCTGCTTGAATGACAAGAATAGTGAGTCTGCTACAAAGGCATGAACGAAACAAGCTCTGCTACATGCGTATAGTAAAGACGAATCAACAGTGAGTCTGCTTCAAAGACGCGTTTGATATTGATCTCGTCATCAAGTCAGTCACTCAATAATGAGTCTGCTTTAATGATACATTTGATAGTGAGTCTGCTACAAGAGCAGACAACAATTGATCTCTTGATTGAGTTGATCAATGAATGAAACAAGTTCTACTATGTAGTAGATCTGAATCAGAAGTGAGTCTGCTTCAATGACATGATCAGAATCAATCTCTTCAATAAGCAAGTCAACTAGTGAGTCTGCTTCAATGATCATTCTTTCTCTCTCATAGTAAGTCTGCTACAAAAAATCATCATTCTATTTCTCTTTTTCTACATAGTGAGTTGACTACAATAGACATTTTTGATGATTTGAAAGATCAATAGAAAGACTTGATGAAATAACATTCATGCAAACATGAATAGTCAAGAAAGAAGAGTAATGTTATGATTCTAGCCTTCGTTTATTCTTCGTCTAGTCTTCGCTCAGTCTTCGTCTATTCTTCATCTAGTCTTCGCTCAGTCTTTGTCTAGTCTTTGTTTAGTCTTTGTCTGATGTCAACTCTATTGAGTCTAGCACAGAGTTAAAGCACACTCATATAACAGTGAGTTCTTTTCTGTAGATACTTTTCTTTCTTAGTATTTATTTATTAGTTAAATGACACTCATATGACTCGCTCTATGCTGATCTCTAACAAGCTAAGCATCAAATGATTGCAATTGCACGTTTATACTAACAATATATTCAACGTCTACGTGACATAAGTTAAATCAAGAGAAGAAAAGAATTATTCAGTACAATTACACTTTATTTTCTCATCATGCATATCTTTCTTTCATCATACATTTCTCTGCTCAATGAATGATAATTATTAAGCAAGAGAACACAGTTTCTGCGTTACAATCATGAGCATCACAAGTGCAAAGAAACGTCTTTCATCTTTGAATCAAAAATCAAATCAGAACATCATTGTATAGAATATCATCAATGAAGAGCAGAGCAAAGATGATGCATTACAACAAACAGCACAGATACTTGTAAGAGTTTACTCAAGCATCATGCGCTGAATAGAAGCTATAGATTCATTATTGATAACACAGTGTCAATTTATTGTTTCGATGACGTGAAGTCATTATGTAGTCGACGAGCGATTTTCTCTCTCAGAGAGTTTTGTTCATTCAATACACATAGCATAGTTTTTCTCATGAATCGAGTTTAAATCAATGTTACAAGAATGTATGAATTCAAATCAAATCAAATCAAATTACTTAAATGCATTATTATGCAGACTTTTTTCACTTAATCATTCATGATCATATTTCATGTATTATTTTTTATATTCATCTGCTTCACTTCAAACATTTTTTGATAAATGTTGATAATTTTCAGCTTGATGAATTACTTATAAAAGTTACTTGATCTGCATTTTATTTAATATAAAGAGTTTTCTGATTTTTATTTCATTTTACTGCATGATTTCTGCTGATAATTGACTGAAAATTAATAAATTAAACATTCTGCAATTTTGATTACTTTCAATGATAATGTATATAAGTAATGCATAACAATCTTCTTATATAATAATAATGTTGAAATGCTTTTTCTTTCTTTGCAATGAACTTAGTTACAATAAATGAACGCAATGAATAAATGTAAAGCATAAATAAAGTTAGATTTGATTTAAATTCATACATTCTTGTGACATTGATTTAAATTCGATTCATGAGAGAAACTATGCTATGTATATCAAATAAACAAAACTTTCTGAGAGAGAAAATCGCTCATCGACTACATGATGACTTTACGTTCATTGACAAAATGTTCAACAGCTAACTTTTTGATCAATGACAGAATCTGAAAAAGTTGACTTGATTCAGCTAATAATCAGCTAACAACTGACTAATCAGCTAAATTTCAGCTAAATTCAACTAAAAACCTTGAAGTCAGTTAACTTAGTTAATTCAGCTAAAATATTTATTTACGAAGTACATGCTCATCTATCTACATGATCATCACTTTACTCATCATTCTACTCATCATTCTACATGCTCATCTACCTACATGTTCAGCTATCAAACTTCTCATCAAACACTTTATTGAATTCTCTATCAAATTTTCTATTAAACGCTTTATCAAACTTTCTACATGCTTCAAATTATGAATGCATAACATGAGTTAAACAATGCTTTTTACATGGCTTGAAAACAGTACTGTTACTCTCGTGATTAGTAATCTTCGCTCTCAGTCGAAAATCGACGCTAGAAAATTCAGAAGATTCAAAGTTTTTACTTCTTCTTACTTCTTTCTTTCATAGTTTCTACTTTCTATTTCGTACGAAATAATGCTAATTAGCTCAATAGAATGCACTCTTCATGACTTGATATCAAACTTTCAATCAAACGCTTTATTAAATTTTCTACATGCTTCAAAACATACGTTGAACGAACGCATAATATATATTAAACAGTGCTTTAAACAATGCTTTCTATTGAGTTTTCAATCAAGCTTTTTACTAAGCTTTTAATCAAACTTTCTAGTGAGCTTTCTACTGAGCTTTCAATCAAGCTTTCTACTGATCTTTCTACTGATCTTTCTACTGAGCTTTTAATTGAGCTTTCTACTGAGCTTTCTACTGAGCTTTCAACCAAGCTTTTTACTGAGCTTTTGATCAAGCTTTCTACTGAGCTTTCTATCAAATGCTTTATCAAACATTCTACATGCTTCAAAATACGCGTTGAATGAATGCATAACACACGTCAAACAGTGCTTTAAACAATGCTTTCTACTGAGCTTTCAATTGAGCTTTCTACTGAGCTTTCAATCAAGCTTTCTACTGAGCTTTCAATCGAGCTTTCTACTGAGCTATTTACTGAGCTATTGACTGAGCTTTTTACTGAACTTTCTATCAAACACTCTATCAAACATTCTACATGCTTCAAAATACGCGTTGATCAAATGCATAACATAAGTCAAACAATGCTTCAAACAATGCTTTCTACATGACTTTCTACATGATTCTCTATCAAGTTTCAAATTGCTTTGTAATCAAGAATTAAATTTGATTTCTATCGAGCATCAAATATGACTTTATCATACACTTTACATGACTTTCTATCAAACATTCTACATGACTCTCTATTGAACATTCTACATGACTTTCTATCATACATTTTACATGACTTTTTATTAAACATTCTACATGACTTTTTATTGAACATTCTACATGACTCTTTATTGAACATTCTACATAACTCTTTATTGAAAATTTTACATGACTCTTTATTGAACAGTCTTCATGATTTCTTTCATGACTTTCTACCTCATTAGTTTACTCATTAACTTTCTCAGCGCATATATTAAACTGTGTAAATAGTTATTATTTAGTTAGTCAAATTAATTATTAATTAATCTATTATTGTAATTGTAATTGTAATTCATACATTCTTGTGACATTGATTTAGACTCAACTCATGAGAAACTTTATGCTATTTATATTGAGTGAACAAAACTCTCTGAGAAAGAAAATCACTCATCGTTTATATGACTGCTTCACGCAGTTGAAACAATAAGATTGACACTGTGTTATCAAGTAATGAATTTATAGCTTCTATTCAGCATGTGATGCTTGAGTAAACTCTTAATGAGTGTCTGTGTTGTTCATTTATGATGCATCGTCTTTGCTCTGCTCTTCATTGATGATATTCTATACAATGATGTCTTGATTCGATTTTTGATTCAAAGATGAAAGATGTTTTTTTTGCATTCGTGATGCTCATGATTGTAACATACGTAAAGCTGCATTCTCTTGCTCAATGATTATCATTCATTGCACAGAGAAATATGTGATGAAAGAGAGATGCACATGATGAGAAGATAGAGTATGATTGTACTGAGTAATTCTTTTCTTCTCTTGATTTGACTTATGTCATGTAGACGTTGAATGAATTGTTAGTATAAACATGCAATTGCAATCGTTCGATGTTTGACTCTGATCAATGAAAGAGAATGTGTTCTGATTGTTCTTTTGAGCTCTCAATTTTTTACGTAGACAGATATATGACTTGACGTCAAGTAAAGAAGATGAGTTTAAGCTCTCTCAGTATATCAGCGTGATCAACGAGTCACTACTTCTTCAAGCATTGTAATCACGACTTTCAGACTGAGATCAACTATTCTATCTGATATCTTTTCATCAATTACTCAATGACACTGTCAATGTGATGAAGATGTTTCAGTATATCGATGCGATTGACGAGTTGCAAATTCTTTGATCACTTGTAGTCACGACTCTCATATTGAGATCAACTTTTTCACTAGATATCTTTTCATCTTTTACTGACATTGACATGTCATTAATCTTCTTTGTAGATTGATTGTGACTGTTAGAAAGAGTGTTGTCGCGTAGATGAAAACTCTGCATGATCGACTTTCTCACTTACACAACATTTTAACATCATTTGAATTACGTTGAATTGAGATCTCTTGACTCTTCTGACTTCTATTCAAACACAGAATAGAATCAAAAGATTCGTAGTTGACATCATGAATAAATGAATCTCATTGTCAGTCAATTAATCTATTATACAAACGCAATAATTATTCAATCATTAATTCAATATTTGATTGCTAATAAACAAAATGCGCAAATGTTGAAGAAGTTGACAAAAGAGATAAAATCGATATTAGCTGAGCACACAGCTAAGTTAGTTAAGTAACAGCTAATAATCAGCTAATAGCTGAGAAGATCAGCTAATTTCAATCGTTAGCTGACACATGAGATTAACAGCTAACTCAGAAAAAGTCGGCAAAAATCAGCTAATATCAACTTTTTCCGTCTTATGATTTTGTTAATGTCATCAAAACAATAAAATTGACACTATGTTATCAGTAATAAATCTATAGTTTCTATTCAGCGCGTAATGCTTAAGTAAACTCTTAATGAAAGTGTCTGTATTGTTTGATTATGACACATCATCTTTGCTTTGCTTTTCATTGATTCAATTCTTGATTTAAAGATGAAAGATGTTTTCTTTGCATTCATGATTATCATGATGTCAGATCATCAACTCAATTTAGAATATAAATTGTTAATATCTTAAATAATCTTGATTCATTGAATCTATTTTGCAGTTCAATGAATCAAGTCATTAATTTAGTCATCATCATTTTAATTTAGTCTCAGCAATTTTGTTTCAATTATTTCAGTCATGTGCATGAACTTCTGCAATCTTAAGTCAATAAAACTATTGTCTAGTCTTGATTTTGCTCAATTCATGTATATAAAAGTCAAGTTCTCATTCTTTTCTTTCACTCTTTGTTTTTCATCTTATACATTATCTGATGTATTGTCTTGTATTTAAATTCTATCAAAGTAATAATAATATCAATCTTTTATATTAATAGTATCTTTAATTTAGTTCAGTTTCTGACATTATGAAAGTTCTACACTTTCTGCAACGTTTTCATACATTGAAATCTCATCTAGTTATTCTTTTGCTTAAATGAAATCATTTCATAATTTCTTGATCAACGATGAGCATGCTGTTGAACAGTTCACTCAAAGTATGATTGAAAATTCAGTTGAAATCTTTCACGCAATGCAAAAGCTTCAAAATCAAGTTTGACAACATGATGTTATCACTTCATTTTCATTCATCATTCTTAATTCTTCAATTTATATAAAATTGAATTCTTAATCTCTTGTGATGATAACTCAGATCATCACATAAATCTTGAACAATCAATCTTTCTTCATCATTTATTTCTTTGTGAACTTTGTTGCTGTTTTTATTACTTCTAAATTTAAGAAGCTTCTTGACATATTTAAGTATAAGAGAAACAAAGATCAATTGAATGCATGAAAGCAGAGTCTGATACAGCGCATGAACATGAATAATGATCATTACTTCTTTCATTGAGTCAAGATCATTTATGTCAAGTCACAACTCATCATAAATAAGAAGATTCACAATCTAATGAGTCAATATTGAGTTAATGATCTTTGTATTATTTTCATCTTCACAGATTGATGATACAAGTTATGTCATTGCTGTGACAATTCTTTCAAGATAGAAGATGCTCATTTATATCTTCGCGAAATTCTGAAGTAAGACATAAATAGCTTTGTCAACTACTACAATCTCTTTTATTAAAAGAAAGAATATTTTTTGATGAAAGATTTCTTGTTGATTGACTGTCTGAAGTGCAATGTCAATTATTTCACTTAAGTTATCATTTTCTTCTGACAAAATTTCAATGAAATTCAATCTTTCATCTTTCATCAATGAGTTTAAGCATTCTTTGACATCAATGAAGAGCTTCAGCAGCTTAAACATTATTAATCTCACTTCATCTTCATCATTGTTTCATTCATCAAAGTCAAGAACATCTCTGCATCAACTAGTAACTTTTTGAAATCAAAGATCATCATTTTTATAACTGTTATTTTAACAGTATCTTTATTTCTTTCTCTTTTGTTTCTTGATGAATCAATGAATCTAAACTTCATTATTATCATTGTTCAAGATAAGACTTTGATCATTTCTGAGATCAAAAAAATCTGCAACAAGTGAAAGTTGTGTTACTACTGCAAATTGCAACATTTGAGCAAAATCATTAAAGAATGCTTAAATAAAAAGTTCTTCACTCTGCATATCATGAACATTTACAACAATGACATCATCAATATAGATGAAGAAATCTCGCTGTCTGCAAAAAAGTTTAGTTTCTGAGCTAAATTATGCTCAGAAATCTGTATACATATCATCTTGTCTACTAGTTTCAATCTTTTCACTCTCACTTCAATCATATAAAAAGTTTTCTGTCAAATTTGTCTTGAAACTCTTTGAATTTAATTCAACATTCAAAGATAATCACATGATAATATTCTATATTCTACGTTAAGCTTAATCTAAAGTTCTCGCTCTCACTTTGATTGATAGTGAAATCTTTGCTTATGTCTTTATGAATAAATTCTTCACGCAACAACATCATCTTCTCTTGCATTAATTAACTCATTCTCACAGACTTTGAGAATTTGATGATCAAGTCGCTTTAATCAATGACATTATTCATGTTGTTGAAATCATAATAATTCTTAATAAATACATTAAAAAACTATTCTTCTATATCATTGAATTAAATCAGTATCTCATCATCATGAGTTTATTATAACTTCATTGTCACGTCATTGATGTCAATTTTAAACACAATATTCTCATTTCATCTTTCTTCTTCTGTTTTAATCATTATTATCAATTTCTCGTCAAGATTTATGATTTTAATCAACAAGAAGAAAATTTCTCGCTTGAAGTTAACAAAGTAGCTTTTCTTCAATCTCGCTTTCAATTCACTCACAAGAAGTAATTCAGTTCATGAATCACTTACAAGAAGTAATTCAATCTACAGATCACTCACAAGAGACAATTCAGTTTACAAATTATTCATAAAAAGCAATTCAGCATTCAGTTTGCTCACAAGAAGCAATCTAGTTCTCAATTTACTTGAAAGAAGCAACTCAGTTTTCAGTTCGCTTACAAAAAGCAATTCAGTTCATGAATTGCTCACAAGAAGCAATTCAGTTCACAAATCACTCACAAGAAGCAATTCAGTTTACAGATTACTCACAAGAAGCAATTCAGCACTCAATTTGCTTGCAAAAAGCAATTCAGTTCTCAATTCACTTGCAAGAAGCAACTCAGTTTCTCATTTGCTCATAAGAAGCAATTCAGCACTCAGTTCACTTGCAAGAAGCAATTCAGTTCTTAATTCACTTACAAAAAGTAACTCAGTTTTTCATCTGCTCACAAGAAGTAATATAATTTTCCGTTCACTTATGAGAAGCAAACTAATATTCAGCTCATTTACAAGAAATAAATCTTGTTTAATCTTGTCTCTCATTTGAAACAAGAAGTTTTTAGTCATATTCTTTAAGTCATTTAAAAGAAATACTCATCAAAAATTAAGTGTTGAAATTCTTTTCTTTCTAGAACTTCTGTTGTTTTTTAAGCAGATCAATTCAATCAATCTTTTATACAACTTGACATAGTTGAGTTGAGAGTTCAAAGCTTTGATCATGCTACTCATGTTAAAGACATTGAAGTGTTTAGCATCACTTTAAAGAAAATCGATGTCTTTTTGAATCTTGAGTCAATCTCGTCTTTTAGTCTAGATTCTGATGAATTAAAATCACGTCACGTGACTTTAACTATCTGTTCAAAGAACAGCTCAACTCTTGCTCAATTCTCATCTCATTCTCAAGACAGTATGTATGATAAGAATCATCATCTGAATCATCATCAAATGAAAAAGAAATTTTATTTGACTGCATTCATGACATAAGAAAATCTTAAAGTTTATCAACAAAGTAAAAATGTTGATTCAGTCACAATTCTATTGTTCAGATATTTCAAGTTTCTAAACATCTTTTTTAAGAAGAACGTCAATATCTTGTCTTTGCATTAAACTCATGATCATGTCATACATTTTAAAGAAAATGCTCAATCTTCAGTCTTCACTTTGTATAACATGAGTTGTGATGAAATTCTAGAACTTCGACGTTATCTGAATGAGAATTTGAGCAAAGATTTTATTCAAGTCAGTTGCTTTCAGATGATTGTTTCTGTTTTCTTCATCAAGAAACTTGAAGAAGAACTTTGCTTCTGCATGAACTATCAAGATCTGAATGCTATCACAGTCAAGAATCAATATTCTCTGTCTCTGATCTCAGAAACGCTGAATCATTTAAGTTGAGCTAAAATCTTTATTAAGCTGAATATCATCTCTGCGTTCAATTGACTTCAAATCAAAGAAGAAGATGAAATTCTCATTATCTTTTGCACTCGATTTGAATTATTCAAGTATCTAGTTATGCTCTTCAATTTATGTAATGAATCTGTCTCATTTCAGAAGTACATCAACAATATTCTTCATGAACATTTAAATAAGTTCTGTACAGCTTATTTGAATGACATTTTGATCTATTTTGACAATGAACTCAAGCATAAAATTCATGTCAAGCTCATTCTGCAAAAGCTGTGAGAAGCAGATCTTCAGATGAATATAATCAAATGCAAGTTTCACATCACTTATGTTTCATATTTAGAATTGATAATCATCATTGAAGAGATCAAGATAAATTCTTCTAAGATAAACATCATTGTCAAATGACTCATCTTGATCAATGTTGAAGACGTTCAAAGTTTTCTAGATTTCGCGAACTTTTATAAAATATTCATCTATGACTATAGTAGAATAACTATCTCGCTCACTCGTCTCATCAGAAAAGATGTACTCTTTGTCTGATTTCAGAAATATCAGATTGCATTCAACATTCTTAAGAAAGTCTTCACTTTCAAGATTATTCTTTGTTATTATAATTCAAATCATAAGATTATAATAGAAATCAATGCTTTGAACTATGTGTTTGAAGACATTTTTTCTCAATATGATGAAAATGAGATTCTTCATTCAGTCGCTTACTTTTCAAAGAAGCATAACTCAGTCGAGTGTAACTACAAGATCTACGATAAAGAACTCATGATCATTGTTTGCACTTTCAAGAAATGATTATCAGAGCTTGAAGACTTTATTTATTCTATCAAGATGATCATGAATCACAAAAATCTTAAGTATTTCATGTCAACTAAATAGTTGAGTTGTTATTAAGCTCATTGAAACGAGTTTCTGTCTAGATTCAACTATTGCATCGCTTATCATTTCAACAAGATCGATAATAAGTTGAATGCTTTAACATGTTGCTCAGAAGTAGACTGATCACGTCAAGTCGAGTACTTGAGTTCGAGTTGAGTACTTGACTCAAAAAGTGTTGAGTTGAATTGAATTTTTTTTGGAAAAGTGTCGAGTCGAGTTGAGAAGTTGAATTTAAGAACTCGAGTTGAGTTGAAAAGCTTGACTCAATAATTCGACTCAAAAACTCAACTTGACTCGACAAGATATTAGATAAATGTAAATAGCTTGATTGAATAGTCTTCATGATTTTCTTCATGACTTTCTACCATGTTTTCTCGTCATGACTTTCTATCAAAGTCAAACGATCTTTATGTTTTTTCTTTATGTTTTTCTTTATGTTCTTCGTCATGTTTCTCTTTATGTTTCTCTTTATGTTTCTCTTTATGACTTTCTATCAAACGATCTTTATGTTTTTCCTTATGACTCTTTATCAAAAAGATAATGCAAAAAGATAATGCAAAAGTCGAAAAAATTTCTATATTTAGCTTTCTTGACATCAAGCTTGAGTTCTTGATGAGTTGAGTTGAATTGACCTGATTTCTAGTCGAGTCAAGTCACGTCAAGTTGAAAATATGCTCAATTTGACTTGAGTTGAGTTGAAAATGTGAGCAACTCAACTTCGACTTGATGATCAGTCTACTCAGAAAATCTTTTTAAAAAGAAGAATACATTTGATTCTTGACATCAATATCAACATCAGACAATTCTGAAAACTTATGTTTTAAATCTTGATATTGTTGAGAATCTTACGCTTGATATCTTCAACATCAAAGTCATGAAGCTTTAATCACAAATCATTGCTTTAGATTCAATTCAGTTACATTTGTTTTCAATTATTTCAGCATTCTTGCAAATTCTAGCTTTTATGAATCTAGAAATTGAAGAATTCAATGTTGAAAACATTAAGTCTCAACTAGATCAAAACATTCTGAATCTTGATGAAGATTTTGCTGACATTCTCACTCAGACATTGTGAAAGCAAATTGAAATCAATGACAAATTCGTAGTTCAAATAATTAAAGTGCTTTGCAATGAAGCACAACATCATAACAAGATCTCTCTAATTGAGTGTGAAGAACATGAGAATCATCTGTACTTTCAAGAAAGAAAGTATATACTTAACTCAGATAAACTATGTCTTTGCATCATTCAGCTCGCTTATGATAGTATCATTGATGATCATTCAAAAAGAGCAAAAAGCTATGAACTGATCAATCAAGTCTATTGATGATCAAACATTTATAAGTATGTTCAACACTTTATACAAAACTATCATGTATATACACGTTTCTAGCTTTTTAAACAATAAACTCAAGAATGATTGCATTTTCTTTCAGTTCTTGAACATCGTTGACGTGATATTTTCATGAACTATGTAAATTCTTTATCGCTCAGTATCTTCATGAATATCACATATAAATATGTTCTAATCTTCATCAATCATCTTATCAAAATGAGACATTTAGTTCTCATCACTTTTATGAAAGTTGAAGAAGTTATCAACTACTTTTATGCTTATGTTTGAAAATATCATGATTTACTCAAGTTCTTCATGTCTGATCAAGACATACAATTCATTTTCAATGTCTGAAAGCATTTATGTAAAATGCTGAAGATAAACATTAAGTTATTCATGATGTATCACTCTGAGATTGATGATCAAATCAAGAAAGTCAATGCTGTCATAAAGCATTATTTTTGAGTTTTCGTCAATTACATGCAGAATGACTGAGTTAAATAACTTTCTGAAGTTGAATTTATCATTAATAATGCATCATTAATCACTTTAGCATCATTCTTCTTGATCAATTTGAATCAGAACTTACATTTAAACTTCAAGCTTTCTGAATCTTTGCTTAAGAATCTTACATCTTAAGCTTGAAACAAGTTAATCAATGTCAAAGAGTTCATCAAGAAGATGAAGAAACTAACTAAACATTTACATGATGAGATGCTTATAGCTTAAATCATCTACAAGTTTAATGTCAATCACTCTTGTCATTCTTGTTTTAAATACTTTATCAGAAATAAAGTCTGACTGAATGCTTGCAATCTCAGCATTGCTCACTTCACTGTTAAGTTAAATGATCATAACATTGATTTCTTCAAGATTAAACATGTTTTCAAGAATAACTCTTTGATCATTAAGTTAAATCTTTCAATATTTATGAAGATTCACTCAATTTTTCATGTCATTCTTCTGAATCATATTGCAAGTGACTTTCTTTCAAATCAACATCAAAAATCTCAAGAACTCATTATTATTGAGAATGACAAAAGATTCTGATATGTAAACAGCATACTAAACTTCAAGTATGATAGATGCTATAATTTATTTCTGCTTAAGTATTATGTTAATTGAGAAGATTACTTTTCTACTTAAGAGTCTTTTCATCTTCTGAATAATTGTGAGCAAATGCTCAATGAATATCATCTCGTCAATTCTGTCGTCAAAGAATCACATGTACTGTCGTGTGTGATGTTTTAATGTCAATGTCAAGAACTTTAAGTTTAATCTTCATTGTCTCAATTCAGCTCAAATCTGATTCAGATTTTGTTTAAATCTGTTTCAAACATTCTGTTTAAATCTGATTCAAATGTGATTTAGATGTATTTTAGTTTCGTCTGTGCATCATCATATTAAACTGCATTTCATCTCTTTTTTACTCAGATTTGACTCAGATCTTGTCTAGATCTGACTCAGACATCTTGTTTAAATTTGATTCAGATGTGACTCAAATATGTTTCAATTTTATTATGCATTATCATGTTAAAATGCGTCTCATCTCATCTTGTTTTTCAGATCTTGTCAAGATTTGATTCAGAAATGACTCAGATTTATTTTAGTCTCATTTGTGCTTCATCATATTAAAATGTATTTACATCAATTCTTGTTTTGTTTTAATTTTAATTTTCATCTTCAATTCTTTCTCATTTCATCTTGTTTCTTTTCATTGTCTTGCAGAAGCTCAGTCTTGAAGAGAGAAGCTACTGTCATAATGTCAGATCATTAACTTAATTTAAAATATAAATTGTTGATATCTTAAATAATCTTGATTCATTGAGTCTGTTTTGCAGTTCAATGAATCAAGTTATTAATCTAGTCATTATCATCTTAATTTAGTTTCAGCAATTCTGTTTCAATCATCTCAGTTGTGTGCATGAACTTCTGCAATTTTAAGTCAATAGAACTATTGTTTAGTCTTGATTCTGCTTGATTCATGTATATAAAAGTTGAGCTTTCATTCTTTTCTTTTGCTTTTTGTCTTTTGTCTTGTACATTATTTGATGTATTGTCTTGTATTTAGATTCTATCAAAGTAATAATAATATCAGTCTTTTATATTAATAGTATCTTTAGTCTAGCTCAGTTTCTGACAGTGATGCTTCTGATTATAATGTTGAAAACTGTGTTCTCTTGCTTAATGATTGTCATTCATTGAGCAAAGAAATATGTGATGAAAGAAAGATGTACATAATGAGAAGATAAAGTGTAATTGTATTAAATAATTCTATTCTGCTCTTGATTTGACTTATGTCACATAAACGTTGAATAGATTGTTAGTATAAACATGCAATCACAATCGTTCAATGCATAATTCTGATCGAAAGTAGAGAATGCATTCTGATTGTTCTCATGAGCTCTCAATTTTTCATGTAGATGTATGACTTGACATTAAGTAAAGAAAATGAGTTCAAGTTCTTTCAGTATATCAGCGTGATTAACAAGTCACTACTTCTTTGAACATTGTAGTCATGATTCTCAAACTCATCATCTGAAACAACTATTTTATCTGATATTTTTTCATCAATTACTTAATAACATTGTTGATGTGATGAAGATGTTTCAATATCAATGCAGTCAATAAGTTGCAAATTTTTCAATCATTTGTAATCACAACTTGCAGACTCTTCATCTGAATTGTCTTTTTCACTAGTAGTATCTTCTCATTTCTTACTGACATTGACATGTCATTAGTCTTCTTCATAGAAAAAATTGAAATTTTCCGCGCTTACGCAGGTCAAAATCGGCGGCGAAACGAGAGTTCATTAACGCAGAAGAAAGAATCATCAATTCAGACAGTAATTTGATTGATAAATTGAAGAGCAAACTCACATGAAAAAAACAAGTCATCAATTGACTTCAGAACAGCACAGAAGATCATGTACTGATGCAAAAATCGAAATCAAACTCTTTTGCATTCAAAGATCACATAAAGAACGTGAAACGCTCTGAATAAAAGGTTAAAGAAATATATAAGTGAAAAGAAAGAATGAAAGAACGTCTTGCATCTGCAAGAGTTGAACTCTCGCAAGAAGCATTGAGATTGAATGTGCTCATGCACATCTCACTCTCGTCAATCGCATCTTCACAGAGAGCAGAGATCAATTCGAACATCAGCATGAGCGACAGCTCAAGAAAAGAATTCAAAACGTCGATGATGAAACGCGTAAAGTCAATTGAAAGTAGCTGAACTCTGTCAACAGAACAGCAGTTACAAAAGAATATGAATGACTTGTTTTGCAGTCAACAAAAATCATCTACATCATTGAAAAGAAGAATACAGATCGTGTTCAGTTCATTAAATGCATTGACAATCAACGCATCGATAAACTGGCGAAATGCAAATGAGAATATGCAATCAACGCAAGTGATTGTGAGACTGAAAGAAATAAAAAAGCGAAAAGCGATGAAAAGTTTACACAAAGAAGTCAGCAATAAAGATAACAATGATGAAAATCAAGATGTCAGCTACAAGAAGACTTTAGTCAAAAGATTGCGAGAAAAAGCTGAATTCGCAATCAATCAGCTAGAAACAGCGATGTCAGAGCAGAAAGAGATCATCGAGCATAGCTTAAGCTACATAAGAAAAGCATGCAATAAAAGCATAGAGAATTCAATTCAACAACAGATGAATGCGTTGCAGAGTCAAATGAACAAAAAGCTAAAGACTATTCTGCAAATAGTGCAGCAAAATGCACGAAACATTGAAAAAGAAATCAACTCAAAGCAAATAATGAGAAAGGCGCAAATCTCGCAGACGAAGCAGAATTCACAAACAACGTAAGATAAGCAAATGAAGCAAAGATTTGCATCGAAGTTAACATATGCACAAAAGGCAGCTCAATCAGCAAATGCAAACATTAAGGCAAATGCAAATGCAAAAGTGAGTGAATGAAATCTAGTCATCAAAAAACTCTCGTCAAAGTCACAAGAAATATTATATCGCGAAAGAAGATTGATAATCACTTTGAAAAATGAGAACTGAATCTTACAGACGATGAAAATGCGCAATGCAGTGAACAACGCACTGAAGAAGGCAAAGTTTGACATAATAGTCGCTACAGTGACTAAAACACAAAGAGATAACAATATTGCTCTGATGATTTCAGAGAAATACATCACGAAAGCTCTACTAGAGCAAAGAGATATATGAAAGCATATATTCGAAGTTAAAAGTATCAAGAAGAATGAAAAATGATACAAGATAGTGATACACAGTCTGAAAATCAATATCTTTAACATGAAGATTGAAATAAAATATCTGAGAATTGAGCTAAAGAAGTACAACTCTGAATTGAAGCTGATAATCAACTCAATATGATTATCAAAAGATGAAAATAGAGCAAGAAAGAATCATGCTTCGACAATACTGACGTTCAAAACAGAAGTCGAAGCACAAAAACATCTGAAAAAATGAGTTCTAGCAGCGAAATCAACATATCAAATGATTGAATATCAAAATTATCGATCAAGTGATCAGTGTCAGAGATGTCAAACATTCAAACATTTGCAGAACAAGTGCAATAAATCATCAAGATGCTTGTTTTGTGAACGAAATCATCTAACATGAAAGCATAAATGCTTGCTGTTCACATGCGATATCAAAGTGCTGTAATTGTCAAAATGCATACTTTGCAAATAGCGTAATATGTGAAACATATCAGACAGCTCAGTCTATTAGCGCTTAAAGAGATCATCTGATCGAGAAATTGTAATGAGTATCACATCAGAAAACTCTCAAAATATTGCAAATGACGAAAGCTTTGCAAACGAATTGAATATTCGAATTCTACAGCACAACTGCGCAAGATCAATGCAAATCATGCATACATGCATGAAGTTTGCGAAAATCAGAGCGAATATTGTTATTCTGCAAGAATCATGAATGAAAGATGAGAATATAACAATCTTGCATTCGTCGTTTATATGCATCAAATCAAATATTCAGAAGACTCAAGTCAAAGTACTGATATTTGTTACGAAAAATGCAAGAAAGTTTATCTGCACATTAAGATCAGACATAGTCAACAGCAAAGACATACAAGCGATGATGATAGTGAATGATAAAATTTCGAATGAGATTTTGTTGCTCAATATATATAACGAAAAAGCACAAAACGCAAAGAAGAAGCAATCATACATGATTGAGCAAGAGTTAGCACAGATTAGACTAAACAACGATCAAAAAGTATCAGCACAAACTATCAATAAACTATCTTGCAATTGGCGACAGCGATCTATCAAAGCATATGATATATCAAATCAATCGACAAGTTGTAAAGCACAATCGTACGATCAAAACAAGCTCTTATTCGACTCAATAGCTTCACAGATGACTGCGTCACAAGTCAAAAATCGAAAATTGAAATTTTTCGCGCTTACGCAGGCCAAAATCGGCGGCGAAACGAGAGTTCATCAACGCAGAAGAAAGAATCATCAATTCAGACAGTAATTTGATTGATAAATTGAAGAGCAAACTCACATGAAAAGAACAAGTCATCAATCGACTTCAGAACAGCACAGAAGACTGTGTACTGATGCAAAAATCGAAATCAAACTTTTTTGCGTTTGAAAATTGCATAGAAAACAACGTTGTTTCAGAGAAGTACAGCATTTCTTATCAAATCACTATCTGTTTTACCTTTTCTTGATGTGCAAGATAATAAGTTGAGATCAGTCGTTACTATTCTGAGCGAGATAACACAACTACTTTGATACACGAGATATAAAGCAATTGCGTCAAGCATTTTCTATCAAAAAGAGTAATCTAGATTCTTGCAGACTAGATTTATATCATTTTCGTCTGACATAAGTTGATAATAGAAGACGATCTATTGCAGATTTCAAGATAGAAATTGAGAAATCTTTACATTAAAGTTACTGTCTACGTGAAATGCTCTGAGTAAGAGGTTAAAGAGATATTTAAGTGATGTCAAGTGAATTTTCTAGAAGTTCGAAGCTCAAAACTCGGAAAAACTCTCTATGAAAAGAAATATAAAGAGTCGCTTTATGCACTTTTCTTCGTCTCGTTTCGCGAATAGTAACGCGAAACTCAGCAGAAGCAATAGCTCAGCGTCAGAACTTAAAACGTCGATGATAGAAATCAAAAAGTTAACGTTAGAGATTGAAATAAATTTATGAGATGAACTTAGCATGAGTTCGTCAACAAGCAAACAACTGCAGAACGACATTGTCGATTTGTTTCGCAGTCAACAAAAATCGCTCACATCAGCAAATAGAAAAACGCAATACATGTTTAGTTCACTTGATGCATTGATGCTAAATTCACATGCAAATGTGCATAACAACAAGAATACAATCAATCTGCGAAATGTGAATTCGCAGCAAAAAGAGCAAACACAAGCGATTGTGAAATTCAAAGAAAGAAAAAAGCGAAAAGCGATGAAAAGTTCGCAAAAAGAAGTTAGCATCGAAGTTAGTACTAGCAAGTGCTACGATGTCATCTCTAAAGAGATGCAGATAAAGAGACTGCGCGAAAGAATTGAATTTGCAGTCAATCAGCTAAGACAAGCAATATCAGAACAGAAAGAAACTATAAGTCATAGTTTAATCTAGATTTAAAGAGCATGCAACGAAAGCATAGAAAACTCAATTCAGAAGCAAATTGATCAACTTCAAAGTCAAATAAACAACAAACTGAAAATCATTCTACAATTGATTCAACAAAATGCTGAAAACATTAAAAAGAGAATCAACGCAAAGCAAATGACAGAGAATTCGCAAATCTCACAGAAGACGCAGGTTTCACAAATGTTGCAAGTTATGCAAAATTCGCAAAAATCAACGCAGAAGCTCACATATGTGCAAAAAGCAGCTCAAGTCACAAGCGCAAATGCAAATGCAAATGCAGGCGAATGAAACCTGATTATCAAGAAATTCTCGCCAAAATCACAAGAAATATCGTATCGTGAAAGAAGATTCATTGTCAATCTCAAAAATGAGAACTGAACTTTAAAGACGATGAAAATGCGAGATTCAATGAATAACACATTGAAAAAGGCAAGATTTTTCACTGCTCAGATTTCAACAGTTTACTTCTTAAGCATGAGTTGCAGACATTTCATTTGCAATACACATGTATATTGCAGTTGATTTCTTCTTTAATTAATCGAAGTGATCAGCTTTCATCTACATAGATCAAAACACTTAAGTAAATAAAGTCGTCAAGCGACTTTAGAACAACACAGAAGACTGCGTACTGACGCAAAAATCGAAATCGAACCCTTTTGCGTTCAAAGATCGCGCAGAGAACAACGTTGTTTCAGAGAAGTAAAGCATTTCTTATCAAATCACTATCTGTTTTACCTTTTCTTGATGTGCAAGACAATAAGTCGAGATCAGTCGTTACTATTCTGAGCGAGGTAACGTGACTACTTCGATATCTGAGATATAAAGCAATTGCGTCAAGCATTTTCTATCAAAAAGAGTAATCTAGACTCTTGCAGGCTAGATTTATACCATTTTCGTCTGGCATAAGTCAATAATAGAAGGCGATCTATTGCAGGTTTCGAGATAGAAATTGGGAAATCTCTACACTAAAGTTATTGCCTACGTGAAACGCTCTGAGTAAGAGATTAAAGAAATATTTAAGTGATGTCAAGTGAATTTTCTAGAAGCTTGAAGCTTGAAACTCGAAAAAACTCTTTATGAAAAGAAATATAAAGAGTCGCTTTATGCGCTCTTTCTCGCTTCGTTTCGCGAATAGTAACGCGGAACTCAGTAGAAGCAATAGCTCAGCGTCAGAACTTAAAACGTCGACGATAGAAATCAAAAAGTCAACGATAGAGGTTGAAACAGATCTATGAAACGAACTTAGCATGAGTTCGTCAACAAGCAAACAACTGCAGAACGACATTGTTGATTTATTTTGCAATCAACAAAAATCGTTCACATCAGTAAATAGAAAAACGCAATACATGTTTAGTTCACTCGATGCATTGATGCTAAATTCACATGCAAACGCGCATAACGACAAGAATACAATCAATCTGCGAAATGCAAACTTGCAGCAAAAAGAGCAAACACGAGCGATTGTGAAATTCAAAGGAATGAAAAAGCGAAAAGCGATGAAAAGTTCGCAAAAAGAAGCTAGCATCGAAGTTGGTACGAGCAAGTGCTACGATGTCATCTCTAAAGAGATGCAGGTAAAGAGGCTGCGCGAAAGAATTGAATTCGCAGTCAGTCAGCTAAGACAAGCAATATCAGAACAGAAAGAGACTATAAGTCATAGCTTAACCTACATTCGAAGAGCATGCGACGAAAGCATAGAAAACTCGATTCAGAAGCAAATAGATCGACTTCAAAGTCAAACAAACAACAAACTGAAGATCATTCTACAATTGGTTCAACAAAATGCTGAAGACATCAAAAAGAAAATCAATGCAAAGCAAATGACAGAGAATTCGCAAACCTTGCAGAAGACGCAGGTTTCGCAAACGTCGCAAGTCATGCAAAATTCGCAAAAACCAACGCAGAAGCTCACATATGCGCAAAAAGCAGCTCAAGTCACAGATGCAAATGCAAATGCAAACACAAATGCAAATGCGAATGCAAATGCAGGCGAATGAAACCTGGTTACCAAGAAATCCTCGCCAAAATCACAAGAAATACCGTATCGCGAAAGAAGACTCATTGTCAATCTCAAAAATGAGAACTGAACGTTGAAGACGATGAAAATGCGAGATTCGATGAATAACGCATTGAAAAAGGCGAAAATCGATCTAAGAGTCGTCATGATAGTCAAAACGCTAAAGAAAAACAACATTGCTTTGACGATCTCGGAAAAATACATCGCAGACGTCTTACTAGCGCAAAGAGCAATATGAGAGCATGTTTTTGATGTTAAAAGCATTAAGAAAGATGAGAAATGGCACAAAATAGTCATACACAGTCTGGAAATCGAAATCTTCAACATGAAGATCGAAATGAAATATCTGAGAATCGAGCTAGAGAAGTACAACTCTGAATTGAAGCTGATAATCAATTCAATATGATTATCAAAAGGTGAAAATAGAGCAAGAAAGAATCATGCTTCGACGATACTGACGTTCAAAATCGAAGCAGAAGCGCAAAGACATCTGAAAAAACGACTCTTAGCTGCGAAATCGACATATCAAACAGTCGAATATCGAGACTATCGATCAAATGATCAATGTCAAAAATGTCAAACATTCGAGCATTTGCAGAACAAATGCAACAGATCATCAAGATGCTTGTACTGCGAGCGAAATCATCAGACCTGAAATCATAAATGTCAATTACCTATGTGCAAAGACGAGTAATCATGCAATCACATGATTTCTAGATGTTGCAACTGTCAAAATGCGCACTTCGCAAATAGCGCAATGTGCGAAACATATCAGGCAGCTCAGTCTATTAGCTCACAAAAAGATCATCTAGTCACGAAATTGTAATGAGTATTGCATTCGAAATGTCACAAAACAATGCAAATGACGAAAGCTTTGCAAACACGTCGAATATTCGAATTCTACAGCACAATTGCGCAAGGTCAACGCAAATTATGCATGCATGCATGAAATTTGCGAAAAACAAGACAGACATTGTTATACTACAAGAATCGTGAGTGAGAGACGAAAATATAACAATTTCGCATTCGTCGTTTATCTGCATCAAACCAAATGTTCAGAATACTCGTGTCAGAGTACTGATATTTGTTGCGAAAAACGCAAAGAAATTTACATGCACATCAAGATCAGACATAGTCAATAGCGAAGATATGCAAGCGATATCAATAGCGAACAATAAAATTCAGAAGAAAATTTTATTGTTCAATATTTACAACGAAAAGTCACAAAACGCAGATGACGAGCAATTATACATGATTGAGCGAGAATTAGCAAAAGTTATGCTAAATTCTGAGCAAAAAGTTATTATCATCGAAGACTTTAATGCACATCATAGCTGATGAAACGCAAAAATTTCAAACTTTATTAGAACGAAAGCGTTAATAAAGTGGGTAAATTTACATAAATGCAATCTGATTAACACTTCTGATATAGACACATATCACAGCTATTCAGATCAGTCAAGCTCAGTACTTGATTTAGCATTTGCATCAAAGAATATGTGCAATCATATCAAGAATTAACATATAGACGAGAATGCAGACACAGAATTCAATCATGAAGTAATTCTATTTACAATAGTTACGAAAAAAGTGAAGTTGGTCGAAAATTCGCTGAACGCGTCATACAATCTGCAAAAAGTCGACTGAAAAGACTTTGATGAGCATTTGCAAAAGACGAAAGACAAAATGATAGTCAAGATGCAAAGAATCACGAGTTTAGAAGCAAAAGTCATTTATTTGACTGAATGCATCAAGAATACAGTGGAATTATTCGTATCTAAACAGCGAATATGCGCAAAATTAAAACTCTGGTGAAACAATGAGCTCATCGAAATGCAAAAGACGCTGTCGTCAAAAAAGCGAACCTGAAAAAGATGCAGAAATGACGACGCATGAGCAGAGGTAGTGCAAATGCGAAATTCGTATCATGATGCAATAAAGCTGATCAAAAATCAATTCTGAACCAATTTTTTGAACAACGTCAAAGAGAAAGAAGTGTTTCAAATCTACAAGTTCACTAAATCACGTCTAATCGAGAAGCTACTCTTGATACAAAACTTGCAAAAAGAATTAAAGATTAAATTCAATGAAAAGTGCGAGGCATTTCTGAAAGCAATGTACTCATCATCATTGAAAATTCAAATCAATGAAGAATTACTATTGAACGAAAGTATACAGTGATCAAGAGTTATCGAAGGAAAAATCAAGCACGCTATTAACTTCTCAGCACTCAGAAAAGCACTTGAATCAGATGATATGTCATTCATAATCATACAGCGAGCGTACAAAACTATATTGAAAATCTTCAATTTAGTGTACTCAGATTTGATCGAAAACGACTATCATTCGAAGATATGACGCGAAGGCACGAGAATTATTCTGAAAAAACCAGACAAATTGAATTATTCAATTTTGAAGACATACAGAATTATTACGCTGCTAAACTGTTTAAGCAAAGTAGCAGAAAAAATAATAGCAGTGCAACTGTCTTACACAGCTGAAATTAATGATAAGCTGCTGAATTTTGATCAAATGAGAGGCA